>Ga0302324_100000036_pt1 | contig 298366 bp, 268 predicted proteins | sample Palsa_T0_1_FD_201949 | JGI IMG/M metagenome (GOLD analysis project Ga0302324, IMG submission 201949) | Peat permafrost microbial communities from Stordalen Mire near Abisko, Sweden - Palsa_T0_1 | ecosystem: Environmental > Terrestrial > Soil > Palsa > Peat permafrost | place: Sweden: Abisko... | reverse complement strand
CGCCGCCATAGGATCGGTTGCGCGCTCGTTTGCGATACTCTGCGACTGCGAGCTTTCTTCGCGCGATGGCATCGCCGCTTTCAACTCGTCGTAATAACCTTGGGGCCTTCCTTGTGAGGCGTCCAGGGTCGGCCCGCGTTCGGGTTCCTGCCCCTGTTGCCGCATTTCATCGATATACTCGATGGCCCACGCGAGTTTTGGGTCGAATTGATCCGGCTCTTGCTTGGACTCCAACGATGGTGCTTCCCCAGGCGTTTGAGACTGGGCATCGATCGGTAATTGCGCCTCGACCTGGGCCGTCCGCTGCTCGGCATATAGTGCTTCGAGGTACTTGTCGTACTTGTGGGCAGCTTCCTGTTCGCCCGGCATACCGCCGACGCCGTCCCAGCCGGGTGACTCGGGAATTTCACGACTCTTTGTTGGATCGTTGTCGGACGTTGCCACCACACTTTGCCTTCGGGGAGGGCTGCTCTCCGAAGGGTAGAAGTCGCCGGTAAACGATTGCTTATGCTTTGTCGCGGTTCGGTGAACCTAGATTGGGAAATTTGAAAATCACGTCCATTTGTGCCCGCGTCTTCGCAAACTCCGGCATTACCTTATAAAGAACTGGAGCCAGAGCGTCCCACATGTTTCCCGTGGCCTTGTATATGTATTTGAAGTGCTCGGTATTGTTGGCAACGTCGCGCTTGATGACGCCTTTCAGGAATTCGATATCGGCTCTCAGGACGGCAATTTCGTTTTCAAGTTGCTCGATACGATCATCGTTCATTGCAGATATTATAACACAATGCCCTACCTAATTTGTAGTGTTTTATGGATGGAACCGCAGCAATGGCGAGCCGTCCGAGGACGGTTCGCCGATTTTTTCTGATCCGTCATGTCTCTTTCGGCTGCAAGCGATGCAGGAAACTCCCCCCGCCTTGCGACGGGGAGAGCGTTGCGACTTGGTGGCACTCATTGAGCGCCAGCCTTCTTCGCCTTTGCCGACCGAAGGACGATCTGAGCGCCTTCGAGTGGACGGGCCGTGAAGGTGAGATTGAAGCCCTTGCCATCCTTGTGCGGCCATGCGGCGCCGATCTCGGTCCAGGTCGTTTTCTTCTCGCCGTTATTCGACACGCTGTAAACGCGATGCGTCGGAAGGGCTTTGGCTGTCTGTTGCTTACTCATTTTCTTTTGCTTTCGTTTCTGAAGCCACGTTGATCGCGGCCTCGATGCGGTTCGTCCAAACGCGGAAAGCAGCGCGGTCAACAGGCTGAAGGCCCATGCCGTAATGGGGTGCCCCCGGTTCTTCACGGGAGCGGGTTCCCCTGTTCGGTGTTGATCCGGATAGCTGCGACGCGTTTAGAACTGCGCATCACTCAGAGGTCAGCGCGTGGCTCCTTGAACGACGAAAGGAATGGAGCAACGGAAACGCCAAAGCCGTCGAGCCCGAATTCAGGCGTGGGGAACGGTGGGAAAAACCTCCTCCTGGATCGGCGGGGCCCGCAGAAGTCCGCGGCGGTTGCGAAGTTTCAGTTTGCCATTGCTTCGATGAGACGAGCACGCAAGCGTTCCGTGAGCAGGATAGAAAAGGGGAGCGCCCCATGGTGAGCCAATCGCAAATTGATCCGCGTTTATTAGCACATTGGCTCAATCACGAGATGGGTTTCTCAGCTTCCCGCGGAGATAGGCAACCAGCATGGCTGTGCTCGACACGACCACAAGAACGGAGAAGCTCACTCCGATAAAAGTCGCCAGTGGCATATAAAGCGTCGCAAATATAACGTCCCAAAAGCTGTGACACAGTCGGTATGGTTCGAAAATGCAACCCACCGATTCTCTAACAGCGACAAGCCAGCCCATAGCAGCAAAGAATCCATGCGTGAAATTTGGTCCGGGCGTAGGAGCTTGGCTTCCGCTGACTGCATGATCTGGAAGGGGCAGCGGCCTTATGGGCTTACCCAACCTCAGCAAGCGAAACAGATAAGCGATGATGCGCATAGCCGTCGTCCCGTGGTCCAGATCGGCCACAAGGTACCGGGCAGAGGTTAATAAATTTCCCTATATTGTAACGAAGGGAAATTGTCTTTAGAGGTTGCGAGTGCTGCGGCGATAAATGCGAGCGCGAACTGCACCGCCGACCCGCGCGATTTCTGCTTCGGATGTCGGTCCGGCTGCAATTATTCTGTCAATGATTTGTGATCTGTCCGGCATGTCAAGATGAGCTGGCTTGCCATGCTTATGAATCCAGACTCGAAGGCAGTCATAGCCTCCTTTATCGTATGCGCGGAATGCTGGTCTGCTAAGGGCGCCGACCGAGGTCCATGTTCCCCACCAACGTTTGTCTAGCAAGAAATCGACAATGTTCTGCGATTTTTCAGGGCGATCCTTATAAAGGAGAGCGGCCTTGGCGGGCAGCGGCGGAACGTTCGAAGACGGCGACGCCTCGCTAAAGTCTAATTTGTTGATTGCAGTAATAGCGGGCCGCACATCTTGACCGCTCTTAGCTTTCGTGGCGACGCGGGCAAATGCACGAGCAAGTTCGCCGCGAACCTTTTTTGATTTCACGCCGTGATTTGCCAGAAGGCTATCTAGTCCACGTTCAATATCCACAATGTCATTGGCAACGGATTCAATATTAACGGCGCTATTTTGCCCGACGGAAATACTTGCAGCAACAGAATTCCGAGACTTGTCCGGTATGTGCTTGAATACGCGACCTAATTTGTCCCACTGACCCCGGATGGAATTATCGTCCGTAGGCGGATTATTGCCCTTTTTCCGTTTTGGGAGCGATGACTTTCCCGGTTTGGCGATCAGAGACTCGATTTGATCGAGCTTTGCGCGGGCGCTCGCACGACTGGCGACAATGCCGGAAAGCGCTCGCGCTAACGCGGTATTGTCTTCGGATTCAATCGGTGCGGCGGAGGTGCTTTGTACTGACTTACGCCGTGTCTTACGCTGCGACTGGATCACGCCAAGTTTGTCCGAAGTGCCAACGTCAAGCGGACCCGGTCCGCAGCCGCAAAAAACGAATCAGTCCGGAGCAGCGAATCAAAATCAGGGCCTTGAATCAAGGCCTTGCGCCTTAAGCGCGAGCAGCCAACCTCTTGGGACGGCTGCGGGGCGTGCGGGTCGTAACACCGAGCGGCGGGACGGTAGGAGGGTACTAGGCGGTTTGAAAGTCGGGAAAAATACCCATACGGCACTGATCCGTGACGACCGCGTCAGCAATCCGGTATAGCCAACCGGACACACGGGACTATTCTTGATTAAGCGCATAGGCGAGCCGTCCGAGGACGGCTCGCCGACTTCTTCTGACCCGTCAAGCAGCCTTTGGCTGTAATCCATGCAGAAAATCTGCTGCCCGCTGCGCGTGCGCTGCGGCGGTAAAGATCGCGCGTTTGTCGTTCTTCAACACTTCAAGCCACGTCGAGAGGTAGGCCGCGTGATCCTCGCGCGGCTCCGGCGTGATACCGAGATCAGCGCAGAGAAACGCTGCGCCAAGCTCGGCGACGAGTTCCTCGGCGGCGTAACCGGCATCGCCCCAACGCTTGCGCCCGAATTCGCGATTGAGACGCGTCTCATGGCGTGTCCAGTGCGTCTTATGCCGATATCGGCATAAGACGCATAATGCCGACACCCGGATTATGCCGCGTCGAGCGTTGAGCGCGCCGGAATCACAGACTTTCCGGCGCGGCTCATCGGCATAATCACAAGGATTCAAGGAACGCGAGCAACGTGTCGTCGGGTCGGTATCGTCCGGGTTTGGATGCGGGTGCGGCGATCCGTGCGAGGGCTTTTTCCTTGAGGCGCAGATCGGCATGCATGTAGACCTGCGTGGTCTCGACGGATTCGTGCCCCAACCAGAGCGCGATCACTGACTGATCGACACCATGATGCAGCAACTCCATCGCCGTGCTGTGCCGGAGAACGTGCGGGCTGATCCGCTTTCCGATCAGCGATGGGCATGACCTTGAAGCCGACAGCGTATGCCTTCGCACGATAAGTTCGAGGGCATCGCGGCTGAGTTTGGCTCCTCTAATCGTCGGAAAGAGCGGATCGCCGTCGGCGCCGGCGCGTTCCCTGAGCCAAACCTCCAGAACCTTGAGCGTTTCCAGTCGCAACGGCGTGGAGCGCTGCTTGCGCCCTTTGCCCTCGCAACGGATATGGGCTCCCGTGCCGGTCACGATATCGCAGCGCCGGAGGTTGGTAAGTTCCGATGCGCGCAACCCCGTTTGCAGGGCCACGATGAGGATGACATGGTCGCGACGCCCGACCCATGTGGATCGATCCGGCGCGGCCAGCAACGCATCCATTTCCGCGCGATCCAAAAACTCCACCGTCCGTTGTACGTAACGCTTGCTCGGCATCGCCAGGATTCTCTGGCAATGAAGCATGTGCGCGGGCTCGCACATGGCCACGAACCGGAAGAAGGATCGGATCGCAGCAAGACGGGTATTGCGGCTGCGGGCGGTGTTGCGGCGCAGGGTTTCGACATGGATCAGGAAGTCGCCAATGAGCGTGGCGTCGATGTCTTCGATCTTCAGTTTCGTCGGCACCCTTCCGGTTCGTTCACTGACGAAGCGCAGCAGCAGGCGGAAGGTGTCTCGATAACCGGCAATCGTGTTCGGGCTCGCCTCCATCTGAGTGCAAAGCCGATCCGTGAAGAACTGCTGGAGGAGAGCCGGAAGCGTTGTTGTCGTCATGGCCGCACCTCCCCCTCAACGCGCCGCGATGCAAGTTCGAGCAGTTCCGGAACAGCCTCGATGTACCAATAGGTATGAGCCGGATCAGTGTGCCCCAGATAGGTCGTGAGCTTGGCCATCTCTCGCGACGGGTCCGCACCGGAGCGATACCAGTTCACAAGCGTCCGCACGGCGAAGGTATGGCGCAGATCATGGATGCGGGGACCGCGCCCGTGTCGGTTGAACTTTTCGGTGGGGCGCAGCCCTATCGTCTGACAGACGCCGGCGAAGCTATACCGGGCACCGCAATCGGTGACGCGTTTGCCGTGATCCGACACGAAGAACGGCGGCGAGAGAGCACCGAGCAGCCGTTCTCGTTCCTTGGCATAGGCGCGCAGCTGACGCGTGGTGCTCTCGGAGAGCGGCAACAAACGAGATTTTCCAAGCTTCCCGCGCCTCAGCGTAATCACCCCGACCTCCAGATCGACATCGGCCACGTCAAGAGAGAGCGCTTCACTGATTCTGAGCCCGGTAACGGCGATGAGACCGAACAATGTCGAGCATGTCAGCGCGCGGATGCCATTGACCGAAGGTAGTTCCGCCGCGGTCTCGACGATGCGCCGGATTTCTTCATCGCTATAGATAAAAGGTTGCGTTCGGCGGTAGCGGCCGGGGATCAGCGCTTGCGGAATCACCTCATGTCTTGGATCGATGCAGTGTAGCCACTGGGCAAAGAGCCGAACCATCCCGAGGCGCGCCGACCATGTGTGCCGGTTCGCGCGACCGAACGCTTCCTGCCATCGCCGGAAGAGATCAGTGCTCATGAGATCGGCACCTTCCTGCTGCGCGAATGCGGTAAATTTGCGCAGGATACGTTCCGTCGTCCCGAGGTCGTATCCAAGGCCGCGCCGGACAGTCAGATAGCGATCGAGTTCTTCGGACAAGGTGCTCATTTTGCACCTCCCGCAACCGGCCATGGTTGAGCGATCGAACGCAGGCCATCGATATCGAGCCTGGCATAAAGCATGGTCGATGCTCGCGAGCGATGACGAAGCATGTCGCCGATCTCTGCCAGCGACGCACCGTGCTGCACAAGATTCGTCGCCAGACTGTGCCGTAGAATGTGTGATCCAACATAAGGCGCGGGCGGCTTCAGGCCGGTTCTGGCAAAGGCGGCTCTCAGGACATTGTTGAGCATCTGACCATCTTTGAACGGTCGATGCGGCGCTCGATCCGTGACGAAGAGTGCTCGCGATGCCGTCTTGCGATCCGACCTGATATAATCGGCCAACGCCTCGCCCACGTCGGGCGGAAGAGGAACGCGGTCATGTCTGTTGCCCTTGCCGCGCACGATGATCTCGCCGGACCGCCAGTCGATATCGTCGAGTTGCATGGCAATCGCTTCCGGTGCCCGCAATCCGAGGCGGGCGAGCAACAGCACCATCGCGTAGTTGCGACGGCCTATGGCGGTATCGGTCCGAACCGCTTTGACGACAATCTCGACTTGCTCGGTTGTCAGATGCCGCGGAAGTCTCGTCCCGTATCGCTGCGCGACGCTCGGAATGCCCAGCGCGAGATTGGCGTTTGTCTTGCCGGCCTTGAAGAGATACCGGAAGAAGTTTCTCAGATGCGAAGACAGGGTTTTGTCCCGGAGCGGCGGAGTGCGCGTTGTCAACGCCTGCAAGAAGCTGACAATGTCGGCCGATGTAACTCGTGACAGATCGCCGACTGTCTCGCCAAAGCGGAATTCGAGGAAACGGTCGGCGATACGCCAGCTGTGGAAGATCGATCTTTCGCTCAGGCCGCGCTGACGGCGCAGGTAGGTCTCATAGTCACGTCGTAATTCTGCCCGCGCGATTTCCTTCTTCATTGGTTGCTCCTTCTGTTTGAGAAAGAGCTAAGTCCACGAGAGAATCATCGGGGCCACAATGTCTGATATTCGCGATGTTATGCCGAGCGGCCGCGCCGGAAAGTCTGTGATTCCGGCGCGCTCAACGCTCGACGCGGCATAATCCGGGTGTCGGCATTATGCGTGAGCTCGTGCAGGAGAGTGGCGTGATAGGCTTCCGATGCAGACTGCGTCTCGGTACCGACAAACCAGGATGGGCTCGGCATCTCGATGCGGTCGAGATCACCACGGTATTGCGCCATGGGATACGCATAATCGATATGTGCGCCCGTCGCCTGCACGAACGCTTCGACGCTCTTGTCGATTTCAACCGCGGATCGATGCGCTGGCTCCGGCGGCGTCCAGTTCTCGACTTGCGCGGCGTTGAAGACCCATGAGGGACGGGCCATTGAGCGCGGCCGCGTACCGGCTTCTTTCTCCTCCTCCGATAGCTCGAACTGCCGATAGAAAACGATAATCGAGCCCCGCTCTTTGTAACGGACCTGCACGCCGAGCGACTGCCATTGTTTGTAGGTGGCCCAATAGCCTGTGGGGAACCGCCTCGCCATCGCGTCAATCCACAGAGAAAGAACATTGACGCCGCGATACACATGTTTCGTGGCGGCGTTCGTCGGCAAGTCATTCGCCACGACCGGTGAATGCCAGGGCATCTTGTAGGTGCCTTTGGCGTCTTTCATGGCGTGCATGATCTTTGCCGTCAGCGCGCCATACACATTGAGTTTCGATTCAGAAGAAACAGTGCTGTCCATGGATACCTCCCGTACACAGCGGGAGCAGCGGAACCATTTCCGATGCTCCCGAATGCACGGGAGGACCCACAGACTTGAAGAGTCAGGAATCGCCTCGAGTTATGCGATAATGGGCAATACCCAGGGCCGCCGCATCGAACAAACACCGCCGGCCATCTTCTGTGTCCCAACGCTTTCGCTTCAACGGTAGTCTGTCGCGCAGCATCGGCAGAAGATCGGCAACTGCCTCAACGATTGTGCGGCGTGTAGCATTTTTATCCGAGACGAGTGCTGCCCCGACCTCCGCACGAGAATAGATATGGACAGCAATATCGCGGTTGGCGGCGAACCCACGCATGTTTTGATAGAAAATCCAGGCTCGATCATTCTCGGCTTTGTCGTTCGGTTTGCGGTGCTCCAACACAATCGCCGTCGGACTGTATTGAGTCAGAAGTTTCTCGAACCGCCTCATGCACCAAGGGCCGTATTCGGACTCTTTGGGGCCCGCGATGCCCCAAAGATGAGCGGCGATAGGCCCTTCAAACAAGACCCAGCCAAAACCGCGCGATGTGGGATGAACGGCAAGAACAAGACCAGACGGTTGCGACGAACTCATAGACCGAGCGTTGGCTGACTTGTGCGCGCAATGATTTCGTCAAGGGTACGAAGCTTGGTGCTCGTCGCCGGCTTGGGTCGCGCCGTGTACCGGCCGCGAAGCCGGCAAGCCCGGTCCACGACAGCCTTTTCGATCTCGCCATAAAAGGCCGGAAACACCTCCTTGGTCGGGTGGCCGAATATCACCTCAACCCCAACGGCAAGTTCGATCGTTGGGCGGCGTGACAGGCTTTCGAACTTGCAAAGAGCGCTTCCGTCAATGCCAAGGAGCATCGCCAAATCCGACTGAGAAAGCCCGGATCGCTTACGCAGTGACAATAGGTAGGTAGATAGGGGACGAGACATAAAAGTGGATTAATGCCCAGAGGGCTAATCTCGATACTCTCAAACGCAATCGATTTTGCATAGGGGGTATTTTTTGACAGGATGTCAAGATTTCTTGGGCTATTCGTAGAACCTGAAACGGAACCAAGAGGAGTCCAAAAGAGCTATGTGGGCGCTAAGTAGCGCGCCGCCAGCGCCTCAATATTTTGCCTTTCGGATTCTGGGACGACATATAAGCCGCTCGATTTCTCGGTCGACAGATGCAACCCTTTTCTCACGACATGTCCGATCAATTTGTGCGATACCCGCTGGCTGTATTCGGAACCGTGCGCGGCATTAAAGCGATCCGTGAGCGCGCCGATGCTAACCGGCATCCCCTTCGATGTCTGAGTTGCTTCCTTCAGTATGGCCAGCACGCGAATATCGGTCGTATTCTGCCGAGCCGAACGCCGCTCCCTTTGTTCCTGCGATAATCGAGACCCGATCTCCCCGCGAAGTGTCGGATCGTCCACCAGACTGAGCAACGGCAACGCAATTTGATTGACGCGGGGCTCAACCCCCTCAAGCAGCGGCCCGATGCCCGGCTTGATGTTGAAGTATTCGCAAAAGCGATAGTGCAGGAGCCGGTTGCGCAACGCGAGCGCTTCCTGTTGGAAGGCAGGGGGCAACGTGATGGGAATATCCGCGCGCATTTGTTGGAAGCTCGTGTTCTCGGTGATGCACCGGCTGTCGAGAGCGGGATCCTCGAACTCTCCCCGCATGGCGATAAGCTTGGGGCCATACACATGAAAAGCGCGAGGATTGAACTCCTTGTCCCGGTTTTGAATGGTGCGCAGGACCGGCAGACCTTTCATGTGGCCATTGTTGAGAATTTTGACGATCTCGCTGGTTGCATCGCTAAATCGAAAATCCGCTTCATCGAGAATAAGCGTGCCGCCGAACCGGTCGAGCGTGTGAAATAGAGGCGATACGGTGGACGCCCCGCTCGCAAATATTGGCCGGTAGCAAATGGAGCCTATGGCAAGAAGTGCGCGCGTCTTACCCGTTCCATATTCACCACGCAGGCGCAGATACGGCACTTCGTTGAATGCATCGTGGACCCAGGACAGAAGCACGTAATGCGCGGCGATTTTCTCGAACACCGGCGACATATTCACGTAACGGTGCAGGAACGCTTCGATCTCCTGCAGAAGTGTCGCCTTGTCGCCGTGCGGTTCGGGACCTGAGGGCAGCAGGACGCAGCCATGGGCAATCAGATTGTTGCGGGGTGAGTAAGGCCTAAGCATCTCCCCGGTGTGAATGCGGACTTCCTTCTCGATATTCCACAGGCCCCCAAACCTCGATATGGCCAGTCCCGTTTCGCTTTTGTCGGCGTCGTACACAAGCTCAATCAGCGTATCGCGCGCGACCGCCGCGACGGTCGGGGTGCCCGAACGCACATTCGTTTCATTGGATGTTTGCATTCCCAGATGATGCACGAAGAACTCTTCTGCGGGGAGAGGGGAGATTTTGACCTCAGAGCAAAAACTCCCCTCTCCCCGGGATCAGCGAGATACGAGAAACTGAATTCATGGAAAACCCACCCAAGGAAGCCCCGGAACTCCGAATCGTCAATCGCTACATGACGAACGCCACGCCGGAAGAACGCGAAGAGGCAATGACAAATCTCAAGCAGTTGGCGCGCACACTCATGCGTATCGAAACCCGACTTGCCCGCGAATGGTATGCACAACAGATTCGCGATTCGGGCTCGCCCGCGGTAGAGTCCGAATTGCGGTCCTCATCGACCTTATGAAGCAATATTTCGGCTACATTCGCGTCTCGACCCCGAAACAAGGCCGGGGAGTGTCGCTGGACGAGCAGCGAGCGGCGATTTCCGCGTATGCGGACCGGCAAGGCTTACACATCTTGAATTGGTTCGTCGAAACCGAGACGGCCGCAAAGCAAGGCCGCACGGAATACACAAAAATGATCAAGGCGCTTGAACGCGGCCAGGTACAGGGCGTCATCATCCACAAGATCGACCGCGGCGCCCGCAATCTCAAGGATTGGGCGAATCTCGGCGAACTCCTCGACCGCGGCGTCGAAGTGAAGTTCGTCCATGAAAGCCTCGATATGCATTCGCGCGGCGGGCGTTTGGCTGCGGATATCCAAGCGGTGGTCGCAGCCGATTACGTCCGAAACCTGCGCGACGAAGTTCTCAAGGGCTTCTACGGCCGCCTCAAGCAAGGTGTTTATCCGCTGCCAGCTCCAGTTGGCTATGTGGACAAAGGCGCTGGCAATCCGAAGGAGATCGATCCAATGGCTGGACCGATCGTGCGTTACGCCTTTGAGCGCTACGCGGTCGGCGACATCAGTCTACAGGAACTTCGGCAAGACCTTGCCGCGCAGGGACTCAAAACTCGTCGAGGCGGCCCACTTTCGCTCAACGGGCTGGCTCACATGCTGCATAGCCCGTTTTACATCGGAATCATCCACATCGACCGCCGCAACGAGAGCTTTCAAGGCGCACACACGCCCCTGATCACTAAGAAATTGTTCGACCGCGTTCAAGCCGTCATGGCAGGCAAGAGCGTGCGAGTCATGATGAAGCATTCCTTCCGGTATCGTGTAATGATCGCTCACGCTGGCTGCACTCGCCGCCTCACCGGCGAAATCGCAAAAAAGCGCTTTGTCTATTACCGCTGCCATGGGCCAGGGTGCCGCGGGATCGCCATTCCGGAGCGAATACTGGATGACGGCATCAAGCGTACCGCCCTCGCGATTGCCTGTGACGGGGAGGACTTGAAGGACTTGAGGGACTTGGTGGCGGACGCTGGTAAGGGCTCGACGGAAGACCTTGAACGGGAGCGGCGATCCATTCGGCTAAAGCTTGACAACTGTAGCACGCGTCTCGTTCGCTTGACGGACGCGCTCTTGGACGGAGCGATTTCGAAGGAGATGCACAGCGAACGTCACGAAAGCCTGCTGTCTGAAAAGCGGGGCTTGCACGACCAATTGGAGGCCCTCGAATGCGAGCCGCACTGGCTTAGACTGTATAGAGAGTTCGAACTCAAAAATGAGCAGGTTTTGCGCTACGAAATGCTGGATGACGCCGAAAAGCGCAATTTGGTCTCCGACATATGTTCGAACTTGGCCTTGGACGGAAAAAACCTAATGATTGCGCTGCGTTCTCCCTACAAGGAGATCGCCGAACTGCGGAGTGTTCACTACGGTGGACCGTTCCGAGGCAGAGTTCGGACTCTGGGGGTCGATTTTGACACCATGTCAAATAATACCCCCGTATATGACTCAAAACAGCGTGCGATGAAGATGCTGGAGATTTTCAAGTCGGTCGCCGACAAGATTATGGATGGCATCCTCCCCGACCTACCAGCGAACGACAACAACCCATACCCCTCCTGCAAGTCCCTCAAGTCCTTCAAGTCCAGACCGGCAGCCTAGCGTGCGAACACGGGCGACATTCAACAAGCCCGGTGAGCGCAGGATGGGCTGCCGAGCGGCGGCAAGTTTGCTGTGGGGTCAAGAACTCCCCTCGTGGGAAATAGGTGAATTGCAAACCCGGTGTTTGTCGCGGATTCGGACCACGGTGGGAGTCATGCTATCAATTATAGTATGGCCCCACGACCTCAATTTGCGTTCAACGACGCAGCGACGTTCGACGTGAACGTCGCCAGTTTTTCAGCGGAACTCATCGCTCTTGACGCGAAAGCTGGGCCCGTTCTCGCGCATGCGCTTTCTGGGCTGGCGGACGCGACCGAGGACAGGCTCGCACTCCTGACTGCTCTTCTCGCCGCGCTGACAGAAGGTACAAAAGGCGCCCAAGTCGCTGCAGGCGCGGCACCTAAGCCGGCGGCACCTGCACCGGCGCCGAAAGCCGTGCAGTGGTTCTTGGAAGGTGTCGAGATCGAAGGATTTCGGGGGATCAACAACGAAGGCGCGCCGCTCGTGCTGAAGTTCAAGCGCGATAGCGTGAATTCGATTTCGGCACCGAACGCCGTGGGCAAAAGCTCAATCTACGACGGGATCAGCTTCGCCCTGCGCGGGAAAATCGAAAAACTCGACCGGCTTCTGCAATCTGAGCGTCCGCAAGATTATTACATAAATCGCTTTCACCAGGGCAGGCTCGCGACGGTGAAGCTCATCCTGCGCCCCGGCGACGGCAGCCCGGCTGTTACGATTACTGTGACGAGATCGGCGGCTGGCCTTCGCACCGTAACAGGCCCCAACGGCATTGATGCCAACGCGCTACTTGCACAACTCGACCGCGAATTTGTTCTGCTGGACGGCGAGACCTTCCGAAGCTTTATCGACAGCAAGGCACTTGATCGTGGTCGCGATTTCGCCGGATTGCTTGGGCTCGCGCGCTATTCGGTGTTGCGTCAACAATTGCAGGCCCTCGCGAATACACGCGCATTCGGCCAGCACTTCGATATCACCGCACACGCGACGACGAAACGCACTGCGGAGCGTATTATCACCGCGCAGAAGATCGGCATCGCCAAGGACTACGAGGAGCTTGTAAAGGAACCGCTTGTCGCCGGTACAGCTTCGGAAGACGCTCAAAAGCGGTGTCATACCGCTTTGAACGGCATTGCCGTACTCGCCGTGCATTGCGCCGACAAGGCCTTCTTGGACATCAACATCGACGCATGTATAGGGGAAATCAAAAACGCGGAAGGCGGCCCGAAGCGCGACCGGTTGGCGGCGGTCATTCGTGAGCAAGCGAAGCTCGCGGCAGCGAACAGGCCGCTACCCGCGGGTGCCGATCTGCCGATGCTGGCTGAACTGGCCGAAAAACGTGATGAGGTGTTGAAGGCAACATCGGGCGATGTGCTCCGTCAACTTTACCGTCTCAGCGAAAAGGTTCTTACGGACGCCACATGGCCGTCTCCTTCGCTCTGTCCGACATGCGATAAGGACGACGGCCAATCGGTACTTGATGGCGTGCGCGCGAAGCTGGGCCAGTATGAGGCGGTGGAGAAGGCGACAAGTGCCGTCGCGACGGAATGGCTGGAGAAGAGTTGGGCTGGTCTTGCAGACCTTGAGACTTTGACGCTTGGGGAAAATGAACAGCCCAGGCTTCGGCAATTGTCGAATGCGGGACAGGTCGGGACAATTGCGCCCAAAGACGCCATCGAGCTAGCAGCCTACGTTGGCGCGATGCGTGTGCGGGCGAAAGCGAAGTCCGACGAGTTTGCGCAGGAACGCGCCCAACTCGAAAAGGAGCTTCCCCCATCGCTCGTCGCTGTGACGACTGCGGTCGAAACTGCCCGTCGGCTCCAAAGAAGCTGGAAGGACCTTGCGGACGCCGAAAAGGAGGCAGCCGCGGAGGCGGCGCGCGAGGCGAATGTCACGAGGTTGAAGAAATTTCTCGACGCCGCCAGCGCGGCGTTCGCGACGGCGGAATCGGCAATGGCGGCAGATCGTCTGAAGAAGGTGGAACCGCTGTGCCAAGCCCTCTTCCGCGACATCATGTTCAGTCCGGTCATTCCGGCGCTGCAAAAGCCACAGGGCAGCGAAGAAATCGGCATCAAGCTGGCGGAATTCTGGGGATTGAAGGACCTTTCAGCTCAGGCGCTTCTGTCCGAGAGCTACCGCAACGCTTTCGCCGTTTCCGTGTATCTGGCGGCGTCTAGCCTTTATGGCGGCGCGCCTCGGTTCATGATTCTCGACGACGTGACTTCGAGCTTCGATGCCGGCCATCAGCATCATCTCGTCGAGGTTATCCGCACGCGCTTTGCGCGTCCGGCGCAAGCGGACGGTCCCCAGGTCATCCTGCTAAGCCACGACACGCTGCTTGAGAAACTCTTCAATCGGCATTCAAGTTCGACGGCATGGTCGCACCAACGTCTTGAAGGAACTGCGCGAACTGCCGTTCTTCCGCAATCTGGCGCAGTCAACAAGGTTCGTGACGCGACTATCGACCTTCTGAATGCTGGCCGCGTGGACGACGCTGCGCCGCGCGTCCGGCAGTATCTCGAATACACCTTGCATGACGTTATCGATCGTTGCCGAATACCGGTGCCGCTAGATCTCGCGTTCGGAGACGACAAGCGAACGCCGGGCGAATACCTCAACGCTATCGACGCGGCTGTCAAGCTCCATCAGAAAGCCGGAACGCTCGTGCTTGACACCGCTCAAGTGCAAGCGCTTCAGATGCATTCAACCGCAATCATCGCAAATTTTCTCGCGCATTGGTCAACCGGACAGACGCAGGCATTTTCCGCGCCCGCTCTTCTCGGAGTGATGGCGGCAATCGATGCTTTCCCGGATTGTTTCAAGTACGAGCCTATGCCCGGAGTCCCGAAAAAATTCTACGCGTCATTGAGCAAACGCTAAGACTGGCACCGGCACGAGATCGCCATGGGTCGAGGCCTAATGGAACAGGTCTCGTAAAGCGGCAGCCGCCAATTCTGGCGACATTCAACAAGCCCGTATGAGCGCAGGCTGAGGACGCGAAGCGGCGGCACTTTTTGCCAGCTCGTCAAGAACTCCCCTCTGCACAGGTCGCCACTCGTCTGCAATGATGGCGTAATGCAAATTTCCTGCGTCAGCGGCGTTTCCTATTTCGGAAGGACCAACCATCGTAATAGTGATGTTCGTTTCGGCATCAAACAGCCCGACCGGCTGTCGCATATGTATCTCATCGGTAAGACCGGCGTCGGCAAGTCCACCCTGCTCGAAACTCTTGCACGTCAGGACTTTGAAGCGGGGCGCGGCTTTGCACTGGTCGATCCCCATGGCGATCTCGTGGAGCCACTGGCGCGACAGCTGCAATCCGTCGATCCAGCGCGTATCCTTTATCTGGACGCAACCGACCCGCAACAGCCCTACGGCTACAATCCTCTGAGACGCGTCCGCGCCGCAAAGATTCCGCTCGCCGTCTCGGGGATGCTCGAAACGCTCAAAAAGATATGGCCCGACGCGTGGGGCGTTCGCATGGAACACGTGCTGCGCAATTCGCTATACGCGTTGCTGGAGCGGGACGGGTCCTCTTTGCCCGACATTCTGGCGCTCTACACCGACGAGGAGTATCGCAAGAGCGTTGTGCGCGGAATCCGCAATGACGTGGTGAAGCGATTCTGGCAGGACGAGTTCGAGCATTACCCGCCGCGCTTGCGCGCGGAAGCCTGCGCACCGATCCAGAACAAGCTCGGCGCGCTGCTGTCAGACCCGACGCTCCGCCGCATTCTCGTCGAGCCGAAGGTCGATTTGCGTTTCCGCAAGATGATGAACGATGGCATGATCCTGCTCGTGAATGTTTCCAAGGGTCGGCTTGGGGAGGAAAGTTCGCTCATCCTCGGAAGCCTGATCGTCTCGACGCTCGGCCTTGCCGCATTCAGCCGCGCCGAAGCCGAACCGGAACAGCGCCGGCCGTTTTTCGTGTATCTGGACGAATTCCACAATTTTACGACGCTCATGCTCGCCAACATGATGAGCGAACTGCGCAAATATGGCGTCGGCCTCGTGCTGGCGCATCAATATCTGAACCAGCTTGACCCCGAAATCCGGCACGCGGTGCTGGGCAATGCGGGCACGATTGTGGCGTTCCGCGTCGGCCCCAGTGACGCGAGCCTGCTGGCGAGCGAGTTTCAGCCGAAATTCGAGGTGCTCGATCTGTTGAACCTGCCCAATCGATCGATCTATCTGAAGCTCATGATCGAGGGCTCACCGAGTAAGCCGTTCAGCGCTGTCACGCTGCCCGCGACGAATTCCAATCCGGCAAATCCGGATTCGCCTCAGGCACGGAATTGTTGAACCGGCTTAGAGCACCATCAAATGGCGCTTGGCGTCTCTACCGAGCACCATCGGCGGCTCGCCCGCCGCGTCGCCCTGCAGGATATAAAGGTCGCCCACGTAGCCAGGTCCGCCCGAAACGAAATCGAACTTCACGCCATAGATCAATTCGGCGACGTCTTGTGGGCTCGCGTCTATAGGGAGCCCCCAAGCCTGTTGCACCTGTGCCAAAGCGGCGATTTCGGCCCATTCGGCCGGGGTCAGTCTGATCGGGTGATTGTTGTGCATGGTTGTTGGTTAGAGCCAAATTCTACCACAGACCGGCTATGCCCGCACGCGATGGCGCGCCGCCGCGAACGACAACAGCGTCTATAAAATTCGCATAGAGCGGGCCATCAGGGGTGTCGATGCTTATCGTAGCCATTCAGCCTTCCTGCAATCTGTCATCGAATATCGCGGGCGCAATAGGCTTACGCTCCCACGACCAGCGTGCGATTTCCGAAAGCTTCTCCCATGGTGCGCGCGACGAGCCGTCGTGGTAACGCGGCTTCCTAGCAACGTCCGCTTCGTAAGCAATCTGCCCGGCTGATTTCGCCATCATCTAGTCTCCTCAGGTTCTGCCCCGATAAGCATGCAAAAAAAGAAAGGCCGCCCGAGGGCGGCCTTTCCGATTTGGTACGTGTCACTCGGCTGCTTGCTGCATCTCGGTGGTCACGGCGACGTTGCGCGGACGAAGCTGTTTGGGAAGCCAGCCACTATCCCCGAGCAACGCCTCTGCTGCGCTCGCCATGTCGGCTTTCTTGAGCCCCGCGATACGCTCGGCCGCTTCCGACGAAACGGCCTCGGTCACAGCTTCCCGAATGAGCGCCTTCGGCACGCGTCCGAGATAGCTTGCGACAGTCGGTCGCCACGATGCACGCATATCAAGCGCCACACTCTCGGCAAGCAGACCAGCATGCGCGAGCGCGTCGGGAGATCGCGCGCCGTTGTCTACCGCGTCAACGGCTCCCGATACGCAATGCGCGAGCAATGACAAACAATCTTCGGACGAAAGCCCGAGAATGAAGGCCCACAGGTCGCGCGGGTCGCTCGGCGTCCGCGCCGCCCATGCTTCCTGCCTTATTTCAATGTCCTTCGCTATTTGGGTCTCGCCAATACCCCGCGCACTTATTTCGAGGGGGGTGCGATGAATGCTGACCCTGATACAAGAACGCGACTGCACTCCGAGATAAAAGCAATCGAGCGCCAGCGCATGGGTGACGGCAGTGAGGGCGATATCGGGATGACGCGAGATCGCCTCCCGAAGCGCCATCGTGCGGTGCGCTGAAAGTTCGGCGATGAGCGCACCAGACAGCCGCGACGGTTCGTCGTCCTCTCTTGCCGGGGTTTCCCCGTCTATACCTTCACCCGCATCGGCTACTGCCGATGCGTCCTCGGCCTTTGGTTCGTCCGCGGGCATGTCCTCGGGACGAACGAAGCCGCGCGCAATCTCGGCGGTGCCGTCCGGGCCGATGCAGACAATCGCGCCCGCGTGCGCAAGCGCATCGGGGTCAAAGACGCGCTTCCTTTCGTCTATGGCGTCATATTCCGCCGTGAGCGAAGCGACACGGCGCTCGATCTCTGGATCGGGCTCTTCCGCGTTCTCAAGCTCTGCATAGAGCGGGTCGAGTTCGGCCTCGATTTCGTCCAGGCGCGCGATCTCCCCTTCGGGCAGTTCCACATCGCGAGGATATATCCGCGCAAGCCCATGAAAGTGCGGGAAATCAATCGAACCTTCGACCCATTTCCAGCCTTCGGTCCGCACCCCTTCGACGGTTTCTTCCATCTTCTGTCGCGCCAGCCGGTCCAGAAGCGCGGCGTCGGCCAAGTACCCGCCGCCGTCCTCCGAAAAGAGGTCGCGCACGATCACCCCACCCGCCAGCTCATAAGCTGCAAGCGTCACAAACCTTGCGCGCCGGTCGCTGGCCGGGACATGCGCTTCCAACAGCGACCGGCGTATGCGTTCCGGCGAACGATTATGGGGAAGGTTGTCCCATACCTCCTGCTGGCGGACGTGATCGTCAGTGACGGTAAAAGCCATCAATTGTTCCAGCGTCATGCCGCCTTCGCGATAATACTGGATCAGACCCGGGCTCACGGAGCCAAGCTTGAGCCGTTCCTTCACATGACGCGCGGTTGTACCGAAGCGGGCTGCAATGCTGTCAGCACCGAGACCCTTGTTCTTCTGCAAGTCCGAAAACGCCTCGAACTCGTCCGCCGGATGCAACTGCTCGCGCGAGACGTTTTCGGCAAGGGAGAGTTCCTTATCGATGCCATCCTCCCGGACATTGCAGGAAATGGGTGCGTTTTTGGCGATCTTCTTGCGCGAGGCCAGGAGCTTCAATGCCGCAAAGCGCGTACGTCCCGCCGTCACTTCATATTTGCCGGTCTCGCGACCTTCGTCGTTCAACTGCGGTTTGACGACCAAATTTTGCAAGAGCCCGTGGGCCTCGATGCTTGCCGCCCGTTCGGCCACCGCGCCTTCGGTCGGCGTCCTGCGGACGTTATCAGGCGACGGGACAAGCTTGTTCAGCGGGATTTCCCGCATAACGGATTTGGTGATCGATGGATTGTTCGTAGTCATATCTAACCTCTTAGGGCTGGGTTTACGCGCGAAGCCCGCGCGTCAAACCCTGCCCGTCGGCGAGACCGGGGTGGGCGAGGTCAAGGGCGAACGGGGCGGAGGGGGATCACCCGGTCTGCACAAGCTGGAGCGAAGCGGAAGCGCGGAAGACCGGGGATACCGCCCCGTTCGAGCGCAGCGATCCCTTTACCGAGCGAGGGGCGGCGCCCCTGAATGAATCAAACAACCGGCGCGGCGCACGCCGCGCGCCTTAGAACTCGCTTGCGCGCTCCCCCATCAAAATCGCTCTACGCGCTCAAGACGGCGCGAGAAAATTAAGCGCGCCCGCCAAGTACGAGCGAAAGGATGATGGAATGCTGGTGACGTCGGAACTCTCATCTGCGCCGTGTATATTCTCATAGCTGACGCCGAGCCCACAGATAGTGGGAATTCCGTAACTCGCCAGAAAATTCCCGATATTTGACGGACCGCAGATCTCCGGCATGATCGGCCGATTGAACGCGACGCGCCCCTCCGTGAGAAAACACGTGACGAGCCGGGAGTTAACATCGACTGCGTAGGCCGGCCACGTTTGATCGAGCTCGACAATTGATTTCGCTGGCGACGGTATCTTCATATCCACTCGCGCCACTAATTCGTGCAACCAAGCGCTTGCTTCCCCGCCGTCGAATGACGGGGTGATTCGAACATCAACATTGCACGTCGCTTTGTCAGGAATTTGACTGAAGCCACGGCCGCCGTGAATCTCAGATACCGTCGCAACCGGCGGAAGCGGAAAATCATCTGTCGCCGCCGGTAGCGGAGCGATTTTCAACATAGAAACGAGCTCCGCAAGCTTTTCGATCGCATTGACGCCTCTTCGCGTTGTCGCTCCCGAGTGTGCGGCTTTCCCGAATACGGTAATTCGAGCGCGGTAGAACCCCCGCGCACCGATCACAAGCTTATCGTTGCCAGGATAAGAAAGGACAACCGCCTGCGGCTTCAGCGACGTCCGTTCAATGAATGATCGCACTCCACCAAAGTGGCCAGTATGCTCGTCGGCATCAAACAAAAGATGGATAGTTCCTGCGTCGAGCAGTTTGTGTGTGGCAATCGTATTGACGACATGCGCAATTATAGACGCGCCAATCTTTGAATCTGCTGAACCTCTGCCGCGGAGCCTTTTGTCGAGGACAGTGCCATCGATCGGAGAAAAGGACCACGAATTCTCGTCTCCAAACGGAGCTGTGTCCAAGCAGGCGTTGAAGCAAATTGACGGACCGCTGGGGTCGGCCACGTATTTCGTCGCGAGAGCGACCTCGGTTCCTTCTCGATCCGCGAGTACCAACGCGGGTAGATCGTGGCCCTCCAACCATGCAGCCATGTGCCTAAGTATAGGCTCGGTGCTGTCGATTCCAGCCTGTGACGGAATCGACACGAGTTCGCACGCTAGCTTTTCGATGCTTGCAGTCGGAACCGATTCGGTGAGGCGACCTGCGCCCGAAGTCATCTATAGTCCCTCTCCAATTTTGTGATTTCGGCAGGCGTCGCGATCGGCTTACCCGCTCTATACATCTCCTCGATCCATCGGTGCCACCCCTCAATGACGGCCGGCTCTTCAAACACAACTGCGGTATCGTATCGCCAAGCTCCATGGATCGACGGAAGCACAAAAAGTGCCGTTCGCTCATTCAGGCAAATTGTCGCTTCCGACGGGTATGTCCTGACGCTCGCATAGACTCCAACCGATATCGTTTGGCGCGGCTCCTCGTTGCTATCTCGAATCGCAATTATGCGCCTCAAGTGCCGCGCCATCTGAGGCGTCAAGGGTGTACCAAAAAGTATTCGAAAGTATGCGAGCGATGGGTCCTCAGTGACGCGTTGTTCGATGGCATTTAGATATTCACTGTCTCGTGACCGCGAGCCTGTTGCGCCGAGAAATTTATTGGCCGACCTAACGATCTCCAGATTTGTCGTTAGAATTTCATCTGCGTTTGTCAACAAGCGTGGCGCTGAAAATTCTAGAGTTAAATCTCGCGGTCGAATCCCGAGTGCGGCAGCGATCGCGGATAACGTTTGCGGCTGGATTCGCTTATGAGGATTGGATTCGGCTTCCTTGATCACCTTGCGCGAGAGACCAAATTCCTCGCAAAACGACTCTTGGCTGTATCCCCGCCTCTTTCTCTCGGCCGCCAAGAAATTGCCATCGATTAGCACGCCAAAAGCTCTCCCAGCGGATCGCTCGGGACCTGACGCGGTTCCAATGCCTATCTCCCCCATGGTGAGATATTATCACAAGGCGACCTGTGCGCGAACAGAGCCAGACGCTGGCGATGTCTACACGCGCTCGGCGAGCCCCGAGATATCGCTTCGCGACCCGATGCGTTCCCGGCTATGCATCGAATTTAATCGCGACGGGGTTGCGCCATCTGGAACAATTTAGCCGATTTTGTTTCAAGGTAGGTGGCGCCTCTCTCCGTTCGGCGTCTCGGCATTTCGAACAATCATTATTTTTGAACCGTCATCGCGGATTTGTGGCGCAACGAATTCGAGTCGGCTACGAAGCGGGCAACGTCCGGCAACCAGCGTCATATTTTGTTTCGGTGCCGTCCGAGAAAAAGGTTTGAGCGACACTGATATATTGTGGCCAGTTCGTCGCGATGCCCTGCTGCGCACATGTAAGAGATATGTCGCCAGCCTTCACTTCGGCGGCCAAATAGTTTTCGACACTGTCTTTGATCTTGAAATATCGCTCGTTGAGTTGCGCGCCATCGGGTCCGCATTGCGGCCAGATATTGTCAAGCGTGTCGGCGCCACCGATCTCAAGCGAGATCAAGTGGTCGAGTTCGCATGTCTGATTCTGGCCCCGGTTGTCGGCCGGATGATCGATGTTGTAGGCGTGGTAAGTCGTCGCTTTCTCATCCGCACTCGACGCCGTGTCGCGTTCGCATCCAGTCTTAAAATCGCCACTCCGGAGAACATCAATAGTAACAGTTGGGTTCGTCGCGCCTGGCGTGCATGTCGGGTCCGGGATCGGAAATCCCATGCTCATTCGGATTGCGCAATTTGATTGCGATGTTGCCGGCGACAGGGGCATCGAGGAGATGGGATTGACGCTAGCGGGACACTCTTGACCGCGGGCCATGGCTATTGGCGCAACGCAGGCAAACGCTAGGGCAAATAAAAGGACTCGCAGATAGCCAACTTGAAACATCGACATTGTTGTTCCTTCCATCGTAACTACTGTCATCGATCAATCGGTCAACTCGGTTTTCAGCACCAATCTGTGCTTGTTATTCGTGACTCGGGGATAGGATCCTCACTCAAGGAATGCGGTAAAATGGGTTAGGCAACTGAAACCCTTGGTCGGCCGCGCCACCCTCGAGATCGCTCGGCTGATCGCCGACGTTCACGATAATATGGTAGCCTTCCGCCTCAATTGATTGTCGTGCCGGCGCCTTAAAATCCGCAGCCGACACGAACGACCTCTTGCCATCTTCCATAAAAAGCGCCGTCCAGCCGTGGTAGCCGGCAAACAAAAGATTCCTCTCAGTCGCCTCGCGCTCCGTGTTGTGGCGACCGGTCACAAAAAACACAGCCACACCCCGCGCCTTTGCGTCGTTGAACAATGCGACGGTCGGTGGAATCGGGGGAGATTTTGCGCGAGCGTCCCACGCAAGCGCACCGCAGGGACGGGACGGCGTCCCTGACGGAGGCACGGAGCAAGGCCCGTCCTCGACGAACAGAAAAACGTCGGCCTTGATCTCCGGCCAATTCGAAAGTGATGTCTCGTCGATATCCAGAACAAGCGCCGGCTTTTTCACTCCGGCCACGTGTGAGTCAAGATACTGACGAGCGCGCGCGTCGACGGCGGCTAGTTCACGCATGTAGTCGCCGGAATCATGGTACGCAACCAATTGCGCTTTGAGATTTCCCAATTGGGCCGTGAGATTTCCCAGCAACGTATTGTAATCGTCGAAATTGGGCGGCTGCGCGCATGAAGGTGAGGTCGTGCAAGAGAAGACAAGGGCCAGGCTCACGGCGAGAAAGCGTGACGCCACAACCTTTGTGAGTAGACGCCGCAATATCGTCATGACATCAACCTCGCAAAGTGCTCCAAACCGCAATCGTCTCGTTCGATGCTCGCGAACATCGCTCCGGGAGTGTGCGGAACAATCGTTGACCGTAGCCGCACAAGATCCACTTTCCGCCCGGCAGGACGTGATCCCCGTCTGCACGTGTTGTGCGCCATCATTTCGTCAAAAGACCCTTCTTACTGATTGAAGTTCTGATCGAGCAAGTAAGCCAGTCGAATGCCAGCAGTGAGCAGCTGATGTTGAACGACATCGAGGGCTTTGCCGCTTCCTTCGATGTATCCGTCGCTCAAATCGGCGCCGTCTTTCAAGCTGTCGAATGCGACGGAATTCGCCAGGACGTGGGATTGGTCGCCCCACGCAAGCCAAGGCTCTGACCCCGCCGGGCTCAACTCGCTTCTTCCTCGGTAGGAGGTTATGCCGCCAAGGAGGTCCGTCGCGAGTTGCTCGGGACCCCTGCCGTCGGCGAGTTCTTCGACCAGACAATCGTCCCACGCGGAGTGCAATTCGACCCTCGCCTCGCCTCCCTGGAAATTCTTGCAGGCGGCCTTGCCGCGATAGGTGACGTGAAAGTCGTTTCCCCCGCGCAGGCGTCCCGTCATATGAAGAGGCTGGTGGAGATCGCCGACCAAGTGAATAACCCAGGCGATCGCCACCGCATCGGCTTTATCGTCTTTGCCCATGTGGATGATTGCGAGATTGTCCTGAAGTTCATTAAAGAGACACTCCCCGCAAACAAAGGGCTTCTTGTCATCGCGCAGATCGGCAAAATGCCATGATGAAAATTTTCCTGCCGGATCGTGGTCGCGGATAAATTCGTCCGGGTAACTCGCTGCGTCGATGAAGTTGTTGTCCTTCTCGAGCTGTTTCAAAATGGCGTCCATTTTTGCCGCCTTCTGAGGGATGAGACGCATCGCGATCGCGGCCACGGTCCGGTGCCCCAGGCCGCCCCACGCAGCAGCGTCGGACGCCATGCAGAGGAGCATCAGGCTCGCGCAGAGCGCAGGCACGATAATATTTGCTCGACTTACGGCCATCAGACATTCCTCCAAAAGGCATTTCAGATTCATCGACACAACAGATCATGGCTCCAGAATATTGTGCTTCCGTGGCGCTAGAGTTTGTGCGGCGAGCCGCGGTAGCCCTCAATGTCGGCGTAGTCGTAGAATCTCTTAGCTTCCTGCAGACATTTTTGATTCGTCCATTTCGCTGGCTGAGCTTGCTCGGACGCGCGCGGAAACTTGAGGGTCAATGCATCAAACTGCTGGGCGCCATCCGAAAAAATGTCGAGCGCGCGATCGCTGCAGAGAAACGAAGTGATCGATGGATCGTAATCTACAATCGTTTCATCAGGGGAGATATAGAACGCCCGGCTTTTGTCATTCGCTTTTTTTGCATCGGTGATATCTTCGAAAAACGCCTTGTACGCGGTGTTGAGTTCATCAAAAACCGGAAGATCGATCGCTGACGCCGGAACCGGTATGGGCGAAAGCGGTCTGTTTTGGCTATCTTTACCCGCCAGGTTGAACATGAAGTTGCCCACAACGTAGGTCGTGGGATCACGCTGCAGATAAATGACCTCTTTGACCTGGCCAAGCGACATGATCCCGGAGCATTGCGCGCACGATTCCAGAGACGTGTAGAGCGTAACCGAATTCAGTGAGAAACCGCGCGACTTACCTGGCAAGCGGTCGCCTGTGTTCCAACTATCCGAGATGTTCGTGAGGCTGAATAGCCGTCGTATCAGGCGGGATTCAGCATGTTCGACCGTGCTTCGAAACACGTTATTATGATTGAAATCGAAGTCGATGATTTCGCCGTTTCCGTCGACGGCTAGACAAGCGATGTTATGTCCCAGATACCGGTCCCAGTTCACGCGAAAGGAGTCCGGGCTTGCAAGCATGTCGCCGCGATAGCGATCGGCTGAAGCGTCCCGTTGCTGCGCTCGTCGCGGGTACGTCCCTAGTGGCCCGGATTTGTTTCCATTCCAGAACCTCCGGATAAGTTTCATGAGCAGGAGGCTGAAGATTCGGTGCCGTTCCTTGATGTCGTCGCGTGCCAGCTCGGGAGCGGCGGCAGCGAGGTCCACATGCGCCAGTTCGAACACCTGCTTTTGCCAATAGTTTGCAAGGGGCGCATGGGGGTCCACGACGGGGGGCTGGGGCGCTGGCGCGTGCTCCTGCGCCTGCGCCGATTCCGCTATTGCGCCCGCAGCTGCTGCTGCGACCGTTGTGGTGGTCGCCAAAAAGTTGCGTCTGTTCAGATCGTCAGAATTCGCCATAAGACATCCCGCAATTGGTCACCATTCGACGGCCGGCTTTATCCAAAGTTTTTTCCGAGAATGCTGGAAGCGGTTCGAAGACATAAGGCAGCGATAGTCAGCGTCGGATTTGCAGCTCCCGTGGTCGGGAATACGCCGCTGCCGACCAGATACAGGTTTCGGTGGTCGTGCGACCGCTGCAAGTGATCAACGACCGACTGTTTGGGATCGCTGCCCATGCGATACGTGCCCATGATGTGACCAGCTCCCTGAAAAGTCAGTCGAACTGGCGCACCGTCGATCTTCCAATCGAAGGCAAACGGATCGTTGTCGGGTATCCTCGTGAACTGCGTCGCCCCCATGGCTTGGAAAAGCGCGTCCACAGTCTGCTTTGCGACTGCGAGTCCTCGCTTTGTGTAATCCGACAGATCGTAATGAATTTCCGGGCGCTGAAGGTTTAGTCCGTCAACGGCGCTCGAAAGCTTCACACAATTGCGTGGGTCGGGCGTCTGCTCCACAAGTACGCCCAATCGAAATTGACGTGTAAATTTGTCGTTGAGCGCCTGCGCCAGGTTTGCGCCGAGAAGCGCCTTCGGCGTAGGGCCTTCGTTCAATCCACTGACATTTTGACCGTTCACGAAGTCCACGGTTGTAACATTAGGGTCGCCACCGACGCCGCCCACGACAAAGTTCCAGCCTTCGTTTCCGATTTCGATCCGGAAGGCCGCTCGGTCCTTACGAAACGCGCCGTCGCGCATCTTCTCGATTCCCGCCGTGGACAACGGGCCGCGATAGGGAAAGACCGGCGCCGGAGCTTGGGCCCACGCTACGTAATAGGGATGGTCCATCAGATTTTTGCCGACCATGCCACTGCTGTTCGCCACGCCGTCAGGAATCCTGCCGTCACCAGTCGACATCATCAACAAGCGTGGAGTTTCGATGGCATTTGCAGCGACGATATAGATTGCCGCCGAAACCTTTCCTTCAACGACCGCGGAAGCGCTGCCCGTGTGGTACGACTTGAACTTGATGGCAGTCACGAGACCGCTACTGTCCACGACAATTTCGGAGGCGACGGTCTGATAGCATATCTTTACGTTGGCCGTGTTTGTGGCGTCGTTCAGTGTCACCGTGGGATCGTATTTGGCCTGAATAGGGCAGATCGGAATGCAATTTGTATTTCCGGCACAGACTCGCCGGCTTTGATAAGGCTCTGAATTCCTCGCAGCCGGAGTACCCACGACGGTCAGCGCGTCCTTGAGATTGCCCGTCTCCAGGAATTTGAATTTTTCGCCGTCGTCGGGTGTGAGAGCTCCGACGGTTTGGGCGATGGTTTTGTCGACAATCGATTGAGGGATTTCCGGCATTGGATAGCTATAGCCGTCCGGAAATGCAATGCCGCAATAGTTCTGTTCGCTCGCTTTTGCCGAAACCCCGAGCTCGCGCTCGGCGTCACCATAGAATCCTTCGAGATCGCTGTAGCCAATGGGCCAATCCACGACGCCCGCCGGGAGATTGCCCGACTGCCCGTAAGCCGACTGCATTCTGAAATCGTTCGGCGTAAGTCGCAGTGAAGTCCCCAGCCAATGCAGCATCGTGCCGCCGCCAACGCGTTCATACGTGCTTCCAAAAGGATGCGGCCCCTTTTGGACCAGATAACTTTGCTTGGGATCGTTCCAGCTATCCGGCTGCAGCATCAGCGAGTTGGGTCGGCCAGCTCGCGTGTGAGCGGGGTCCGGCAGATTTCCTGAGGGGTCGACGATTTCGGGCGGGTATGGACTTTCCGGGACCTTCGCTACGGCGTTGTAAAACCGATCCATATAGCCATTGAGATTTGGCGGTATTTTGGTACCGGCCTCCAGAATCAGCACTTTCTTCCCATGAAGGCCCAATTGCTTTGCGATAAGGGCGCCTGCGATGCCGGACCCAACAATGACAACGTCCCATCGCTCCGACTGATCGGTCTGCATCAGCTTCCTCCGCCGATGAGTTGGATCATCGTCTTCGCTGGATTTGTGCCCCAATACCCGAACTGCAATGTCGTGTAGCCCATTGGGTGAGCTTGCATGACCTGCCAAATCCATCCCTGCGTGTAAGCTTTGGCAGATACTATCCTGGCCGGGTTCATTAAGGCCGAGCGGTCGGAACCTTCGGCAATCTTCTTTAGACCGTCCGGCGGATACCACGCGCCGAGATACCAGAGCAACACGATGCTCCGCGCACCAAATTTCACATTAGGATCGGTGTCGCTTTCTAAGCTGCTAAGTATCGCGTCTGCTTCCGCGGCAGGTTGCGTTCCCACCGGGACACTCTGCGCGTGCTGCAACAACCGATCGAAAAGGTCAGGCATCTGGTCGGCAAGAAATCGAAAGTAGTCGCTTATCACGTCAATCGGATCGACAGCCGGTGCGAGTTTCGCCGCCGCGACTCCGGTGAGCGCAGCCGACAGCCGGGCAAACACCTGCAACCTGTCCTGCGACATATCGAGAACGGGTTGGCCTGGCGGACCAGCCGCAGCCAGACCGGCAACCGCTGGAGCCATGAGCGCAGCCGAAAGCATCGCTCTTCGCGTGGCGCGGATTGTGCCCTTGCGCTCGCTGGAAGTTGAATTGTGGTCGTTCATAACACGAATTCCCGTTCCTGTTGGCCGTGGACTGAGCCCGGTAGATCCGAAACTATTGGGCCTTCTCCAGAATGTAGGTAAAATCGGATTGCTTGGCGGGTTGCTGAAACGTCGTTGCGTTGTTGTGGCAGGCCATGCAGCTCGATGAGGCAACCGGGGTTGTTCCCTGGCTGAATGTCTCGAGGGTGCTGTTTGCAAGGTTTGTCGGCACGGGCGAGCAGGTGGGATCGGGGCTCCGATCATGCGCTGAGTCGATTGCGGCACACCCGAAGTCACTCGGCCATTGTGTGCTGATCAAAGCGTAGTATTTCCAAACGCTCTTTCCGAGGAGAGCCAGAAACTTAGGATTGAGGTCCAACACATCCCCGGTGACTGGCTCGACGCGCGTGATCTGGCTCTTGAAGTTATTCGGAAACGGCTCGACCGAAGGATCCCAAGGCCGCGGCGGCGTCTGATTCGCGGAAAGTTTCAAATTGTTTGGATCGAAGAAATTATATCGCGACTGAATCAATTTCGCGTTCGGATTCGCGATCTGTGCATCAACCTGAGCTTGATCGGGTATGTTGTCGACCTGCTCAAACGTCGTCCAAATCCACTGCTTCCGCGCCACGGTCTTGTGGACGACATGGAACCCCACCATGCCGAGAGTCGTCGGACCGGAACAGGTCGCCTTGCGCTTGCCGTCCTCCGACGCCGGCGCATAGATCAGCGCGGTGACGAGGTGAAACCTGTCTTTTTGCGATGCATCCTTGATCGGATCGATAACTTTCCATGACACTTTCAGCATGACTGCGCCCGCCGCGAGCGGAGCGGTGGTCCCGAAGGGGAACTCCACTGTCTCGTTCGCGCCTGCGGTGCTCGCCTGGAACGCCTTGCTGTAGAGATGATGCTGGACGATATAGTCGTACATGCTCTTGTTCATAAGAATATCGAACAACGCGAACCTTCCATTCTGGTCGATGAGCGGTCCGCTCTTGAACGGTTGATTAAACGCCTCCTCAATGCGGTGAATGATTGTCATTCCGCTTTTGAATTGCGCCTTGCATTCGGGCGGCGGCGGAGAAGGCTGACCCCAAGGCAGCGGTTTGGCGCCGTGCGGTAACATGACATCGGCGAGCTGTCTAAAATTTCCAATGTTCTCCCACTTTGCGCGAGTGTTCGGCGTTGCCGCAGTGATCGGAGAACCACCGTCAGGAGCGTTGAGGGCGAGAAACGTAATCCACGAATAAAAATCGAATCCGCGCTGAAGATTGTCCTGCGGAGTGCTGCCTGCCGGCCCGCTAAACTGGGCATTCTCCGTGCACGGCAGGCCAAGCGATAGATCGGCCGGCATGGGGTCGAGAAGTGTTTTGTTGTCCGTGGAGCGGTCCGACGGCATTGCGACGCAGTTCGGGTTCGGCTTTTGGCCAGCGGCGCTTGCTGCGCCCGCCACAGGCTTGCCTGATACCGCAAATGAGTGGCCTGACCAGATCAGGACAGCCACGAGCGCGCCGGCGCCCGCTGCCGCCAACGTTCGGCGATACTTCATGGCCGCTTCCCTCCGAGGGTCTGCGCGAGCTTCGTGCGCGCGAGAAACTCCGGTGTGCCGGGTTTGTACGCTCCGCGAACCCACCCGTCCCGAGTACGCGACAGCGTAAAGGTTCGAACATTCTTGCCGCTTGCCGAAGCTGCTCCACGCTTTGACGCCGACTTCTGCTTGGGTTGCCCCATATTCCACAGGGCGCGAGCCCGATAATGCTCGTACAGCCGCATGAATTCGGAGAAGTAGGTTTGCGCGAGTTCGGGACTTCCCGTGATCTCGAGCAAATTCTCGTCGTTGTTGTGCGTCGAGTTGTTGCTCATATTGTTTGAGCCGGTGTAGATCGTCGGCGCGTCGGTATCGGCATCGACGACGATGAATTTGTGATGAATATGCACGGCAGGCGGTGGACGCTTCTTGGCGCCTTTGGTTGTCGACGGTAAAATGCTCTTGCTGTTCAGATTCACCGTGCTGAATTCGGGCAAGAAACCCACAGGTGCGCGGCCTTTGGCGAAATACGAATAGGCAATAACTTTCTTGTCTTTCCGCGACCGGTTAAACAACGTCACCTTGATTTGGGTTGCCGGAGAGGGTTTTTTCGGTGGCTCGCCGGAATCCGACTGGCTTGTCTTTTTGTTGTTGGGGTCGGATATGCTGTTAAGAAGTCCGAACAATAACTTCCCGTGGTCCCCGGTCGCCAGCAGGGATTCGAGCAATGCTGGATCGGTCGGGTCGAACATACAAAATATGACGGAGCTTTTAGCGGCTTTGACCGCCTTGACGACCGTATCGATCGACACGCGCGTCTGCTTCGACTCCGGCGAAAAGAAGACGCGGACTTCGGCACTTCCGACAGTGACTGGCTCGGACCATTCGCCTTCTTTCGCAGTGTCCGCAACGGTCGGATCAGGCTGAAGGAGCTTTTGACGCGTGGTGTAAAGCTCCGCGAGTTGCGGGGAGTCAAAAATGTGAAGAAGATTGGCCTGGCATGTGAGACCCTCGGGCGTAAAATTCGCGGACCCAGCAAGAACGCGCCCATTCGTTTGGTCCACGAGAAACTTGTCGTGCATGATATTCGTTTTGGCGCGAGGAAATCCTCTGAATTTCGGGCGCCGCTTCAAAATCTTAATAGCTGGTCCGTCAGTCTGATCGTTGTTGCGCCACTCATAAACGACCGACAGTTGACCAGCGAAAGATTCCAGCGCAGGCATCACCCATTCGTTGTCCGTTAGGTGATAAATCGCGCCGTTGATCTGGTTCGACCGCTGAAGAATCTCCGGAAAAGCGTCCTGCAAACCGTTCGCGAGCCATGCCATGCAGGCGTCGAGGTTCTTTTCTGGATCTGGAAATTCGCGCGAAAATGCCTGTGAACTGACGACAGCCCTATTGAACCACGTAGAAATGCCATTGCGATCAACGTCGGGTACTTCGACCACTATGGGCAGTGCGGCGCCCTGTTGCAGACTGAGATTGTTGGGATCCGTGCCACAAACCGGCGTCACCGTATAGGTGAACTCTTTGCCGCGATCGGCAGCCGAAATTGCCGAATCCCACCAGAGAAATTTCTGGATCGGTGCGAGATTGCTCGGCAGCGGTTGGGCGTCCGGCAAAGGCGGAAGAAACCCGATCTTGTTGGTCAGATACGCATCCTGTTCACCTTTCTGAAATCCCGGCGAGCGAAGTATCGCAAACCCAAGGAAATCCTCGCGCGCCTTGCCGGCCGGCCAATCCATGGCCAACAACACCAAGGTCGGCGACGTATAGGCACGCGCGGTCACCCGATCTTTGCTTTCCTGCTTGGGACGATGCGTGTCGGCCATTTCGCAAACGTTCTCCTTTGATGGTGCAATAATTCTTGCCGTTCGGCCTTTTTGGCTCAATTGTTCGGACGCATGATCTCCATATGCGGCGACGCCTTACCGCGTTTCATATTCGTCCCCGTAGTCGATTGATCAATATCCGACTTCGCTCTTGCGAGCAGAATGCGATTGCGACGCTTGAATTGTATTCTCATGCGGCCTCTGCTTGTGGCAGCACTTCCAAGACAGGTCCGCGATACCCATATCTTCGACGGCACTCCCGCAATGTGGCAGGAGTAACCTTGAACAATATGGCGCCGATCAATTGACCATCGCATTCCTTGAGGTCTCCTAGAGGCTCAGCGCCCCAGCCAGCTGACAGCATCACAGACAGAAACTGTCGATGTGAGATGCACGTGTAGCGCTCAATTCCGAACAACATCGCGTACTCGACGGCGGCACTCCACATGCGGTTCATCAGGTTAACGGCGTCCAACTTTTCAACATCCGGCGAGACGCAGAATCGCGTAAGCTCCATCACGTCCTCTCCGACGGGCAATGGGACGGAACAGAGGTGTGGAAAGACGTCCCTCAACAGATTAGGTTTCGTACTTGCCAAAAGACGCAACGACGCGAGATGCTTTCCTGTTTTGGGCTCGCTCTCGAGCAAATAGATTGCATCTGCATCGTCAAACTGATCGATTTCATATTTCCCGCCAACGACGGGAACCCGCCACTTCAAGGTGTCCACAAAAACCCGCTTACGATCCTGGTGCATCTCATCGATCTGTGCGGCGTATTCGGGGCGGTTTGCAGCAGTGATGATGTGGACCACAGAAGACTCCAGCGAATACGCGGGAGACAGCTTCGGTTTGTTAGGCAGACCTGCCAATTCCCCTAATCAGGGGATAAGGGCGGTCTCCCCAAATGGTCCAAGGTAGAGACTTCACCCGTCGATCATTTGCCGCCGATGCCGTTCTCGCCGCAGCACGACCTGTTCGCATCACTCCGCCGCGAGACCTTACCGCTGCCTGAGTTGCGAGATGAAATCCAAATGTTCGGGAGGAAGAGCGTCTACCGCCGGCAGATATTCATTCGGCACGCCGCGTAACAACACGGACGGGCACTGCCCCTCGTAATTGCCTAGGTTAGGCCGGTGCACGGCATAGCCCACGAGTCGCGCGAGCTCCGGCGAGAAATCCCGCGCGATCTCGGGGGGATAGACAAGCCACTGATTCTCAAAAGGCTTCAGCCAGCCGAGGCAATAGCTGACGATCATTCCAGTTCTCGGCGCCGGACTGTGATTGGCGCCGCCGGCGTGCAATGTCGAGCCTAGAAATGCGAGAGCCGACCCAGGCTCCATTTCCGCCGCGACAGCGGTGTCACGCGACAAAAAATAATTCTGTTGATCCAGATGGCTTGCTGGCCAAATGACCGTTGCGCCGTTCTCGGGTGAGAACGGGCTGAGCGGCCACATGATGTTCAACAGATATTCGACTTCCCCTTTTGGTCCACGCCACATGTCCTGGTCACGATGGGCCGGTTGTTCCTCTGCGCCGGGGTGCAATTCGATACCTTGTGTCAAATTGAGTTGCAGGCAGTCGCAGTATGGTCCGAGGATGGCTTGCGCAATCGCCAACATGAGGGGGTGACGAACGAACGCTTCGCTATGCCGGGATCGTTTTAGCAAGGCGCCAAATCGTTTCGTCACACGGCCGTAAAAGTCGCCCTCGCAATAGGGAGTCTCGCGAAACCGCTCGCGCAAATCGTTGTGCAGCGCTTCGACAAGGCTCCGCGCCACGACGTTCGGAATGATGCAATAACCCTGGCGCTTGAGCGTCGCGACCCAAAGATCGCTGTCTCCAACAATGTCCTCAGTCGCGGCGTTCATTGCAAGCATGCTAGTCTCCTCTTCGCGCAACAGTGACTCGGAGCCACTAGGTGGCGCGCTCCGCAGAAAATTCCAAAACGGACATTTGGCAGGCCAACCGATCGCGAGCCTCGCGCAGTGCGCCAGACGTCAGCGTGAACAACAGCGCTCCCATCGATGCACCTGCGATCATTTGCGGCAGGCCTAGGGGCTTCGCATCCCAGCCTGCCGCCATGACTTCGGGCAACAGGTGGATGGGGGTCACACTTATGTAGTGGCGAATGCCCTGAAAGGCACCGAACTCTGCGATAGCTGTTCGCAATAGCGCGCGCAATCGCGATTGCTCCGAGAATGGTACATCGGGTGAAACGCAGCAGCGCGAAGCCTCCCAGATGTCGGCGGCGCTCGGGGGCGTGGATTCGCAGAGGTGGGTGTACTCGGTCGTCAGCATATGCGGTCGTATCGTCGGCAACAGTCGTAGGGACGCTAGGTGCCGGCGGCTACCCCGATCTGACTCCAAGAGATAGATCGTATCTGTACGGTCAAAACGGTCGATGTCGCGATTAGCATCAGCACCATGGTTATTCCGTCTGTGGCCACCGCCGAACGCCCGAGCGCGGTCGCAGTGCATGTGATCCAACTCCAGGTCAAAAAGCGGCCGGTTCGCGGCATCGACGATATGGACCATGACTCGGTATCCCGCCTTTGCAGGGTGGATTATCGAGCCGAGAGCGCCTCGCGCCATTCCCCTATTCGGGGGATGGCGTCAGCGAGATACGACGTCCTGAAAGGCAAGCTGGTTGTCGAACAGCGTGCGCACCACTAGTTGCGTTCGCGTCGCGACGCCAAAGCGGCGTTTTGCGGCTTCAATATGCTGATGTACGGTTTCGGCGCTAATACCCAGCAATTGGGCTACATCGCCATCACTCTTTCCGCGTGCTACCAAGACGACACAATCGAGCTGCCGCGATGTCAATGCCGGAGTCACGACCCGTTCTCGGGCTCGCATGCCGCCGGCGGGACTGCGCACCAGCCTGCGGGCCGCTTCAAATGCGAAGCATCCGATGTACTGGGCGGCTGGCAGTGTCGCATCGCTCAACGACGCGCCTGCGCGAACGGCAAAGGAGCAGGAACCCGCACATTCGCCTGGAATATGAACCGGTACCGTAAATCCATCGCCCAGGCCTGCTCGCGACGCTTCGAGCAAAATCTGTTCTTGCCGCTTCGAAAGCGAAAGAAGAGTTGCCACGGCGGACCATCGGAAGCCGGCGACGGACGTCTGGCAAGCCATCAAGACGGGATCATCGGAAATATATTCGCGAGCTCGCACGGTCGCCATCCAGGCTTCCGGATAATTGCCGATTTGAAGAAGCATTCCCGTCACCACATTAACATGATGGCCGAGGGCGTAATACTCAAAACCGATTTCCCGTACTGCGCTGGCCAGCAGCCCACTCAATTCTTCGATTGAACAGACTTCATTCGCCGCGCGAGCGAACGTCTGAACGTCGCGAAATTGCCCCATCCCCCCACCCCAAAAGGCAATGGAAATTTTTTTGGAGCCCGCCCGAAGCTCCGATCCTTGCCCGTCACTATCTTTAACCAAGTCTATGCTGCGCGCCAAGGACGATTACTCGGATTTGAACGCATCGGGGGGACGGAATTTGCGGCTGTTAAATCCACCTCAGTCAGGCGGCCCTCGACGCGCTTCAATAATTACCTGTTAATTTGTGTAGATGAGGGTCGATTACTGTCCGAGTATTACGTTCACGTTCTCTGCCTCCCCCACCACCCACCCTCCAATCATCTCGGACTACCCATGCTGTGACTTCCGAAGGCGTGGACGGCCCCTGTAAGAATTGCGGTTTTCCAAACCGGCTTATCGCGTAACAACGGGTCACACTGCGCTGCGGAAATCCCATGCACAGCTTCCAGATGTCTAAGCAGTTCGGGAGGTACTGGAACTGCGCGAAAGAACCCGCGGCCGCGCCTCTTAAGAGTCTCGAACACGATGATCCCGTTTGCGCGGTCAATTCGTTCTGGGGTAACGGCGAGTAACTCCGAGATTCGTGCGCCCGTGTTAAGTCGTGTGAGGCAGAATGTCGTGATAGGAGGGGCCATTCGCAGTGCAGCTACGGCAACGGCCCGCCGTTCCGAACGAGTAAGATACTTTCGGTTTCCCCGTCCATCGAACAACGTTTGCGCCAACATAGGCGTACTTATTGCCTTAGGGCGTTCCTGCCCTCTAGAGAAAATTCTTGACATAGAAAAAAGAAAGTGAACGATATACTCAAATCTGTTTAGCCATTACTTCAACAATATATCATAGGGGGATGAGGGGCTTACAAGATCAGGTGAACGCGATCAGGCCGCGGTTTGCTGGGCTTCGTCCGCTAGTCGTGCAACCGGCACTTCGCGTATAATACATTGCGTTCAATTCATAAGGCTCCAGCCATGAGCAAAAAGCAAAAAATCAAGAATCAAAACGGAAGTATCTGCGTTTATCTAACCGAATCCCGCCGCAAATCCGTTGGAACGCTAGTCGCGGTACACGGGGGTCCTGGGGGCGACCACAGAGGTAACGAGGGCATATTCGATGAGATCGCAATGTATTGCGGCGATCTAGGCTATAACCTGGCTCAATTCGATATGTATGGCGCGGGTGGAAGTGACGGGAAACCAGCTGATATTACTCTCAAGACACAGTTGCGGGATTACAACTCCGTTGTCGATTATGCGGCTGCGAAGCTGCGTGGCCCAGTGCACGTAGTCGGCGAGAGCATGGGCGCGACCATAGCCGCGCTAAATTGGCGAGCGGACATCGCGTCATTCGTCTTGCTGTGGCCCGCGTTCGATCTGAAGGACACTGATTTGCGGCCCTACTTTGATATTAAGTGGAAGCAAGTTCTCGACCAGCGCGGATACATTGATGACAACGGCGTTGTCCTGGGTCGTGAGTTTCTTGACGAGATCGTCGAAACCGATTTTTCGAATTGTTTCCGATTGCCCAAGGCACCGTGTCTGCTTGTACACGGCAAAATGGACACCGCAGTGCCCTTTCAGCAGAGCTTGCGTGCTGTTGATCAGGCCGCTGGCGAATCTGTACTTTTTGCACATCCTACTGGTGACCACGGCTTGGTGCGGCCGCAGGAGCGTGAATTCACGCGACGCGCGATAAAATGGTGGCTCTCCAATAAATGACGCCCCCATCCGTCACGCTGATTTTCCCCAAAGACGGCTTTCGCGGATGTTTCGGACCGGATATCGAAGAAATTCGACGCGCCGCTGGATTGATCCTCCATACGGCAGACCCTCATTGTTATGGATGGAACGCCGCTAATCTAATGCGGCGGCTATCGAAGCTGCTACCAAGTCGAACATGTATTTTAGTATTGTTCGTGACTAAATCGCTATCGACCGGAACTTGCTCGTTCGTCGCTTTTGGAGACGGGGCGAACATTCCTCTCTCCGAAGTATTGCGATACGTTGGAAGACGCAATTTCTCTCCAACTTACCTCTTTTTGATCCTAGATGAATGCCTATGCGAGGTAGACCTGCAGGATTCATTTCGAGAGCTAACTGACTCACAGTTCGTTACCTGGTCCAACTCGGGTCGTAGTCGTGAAGTCGTCTCGCTCGCATGCGAATTTGCCAAATGGTGGGACCTTCGAAGCCTAAATGATACCAGCGTCAGCCAAACTTACTTGGCAGAACGGCTTATCGTGTTGATCGGCCGTCTGAACAATTTGTTTGGCGAGTTGCCCTGCATTCAGTTTCTCGATCGCATGCGCCGGAACGCAATTGCATGGTCAGGCGGCCGATTGGTCGTCAAGGACGTGGACTACGAGAATTTCGCGCCGGGAATCAGGGTCGAGCATTTTGCAGACACACTAAAGCGACTCGCCGACGCGGCGTACGCTCCCCGCGCTCAGCATCTCCGACCACAACAATGTCTCGCGAGCTCACAAGCGATTTTCTGGTTCACCGAACTCCCGCAGGGCGCAATCGACTTTGATTGGCTTTCGGCAACTCGTTTTTCATTTGAGCTTTTCGGCGGTGCGGTCGCGGGTCGCGCTCCCGACATTCAATTTGCCCCACGACAGAATGTCGCGGAGTCCTTGGTTAGAGACTTCCTGGATTCGTTTGTCGAAGTGCCAGCCGGAACGTACCTGTTGGGAAGCGAGACTGAAGCAAAGATCAGTGAGCCTCCCGCCGAGCGAGTGAGCGCTTCGATCAGAGGATTTCGAATTCTAAAACGTCCTGTAACAGGCACAGATTGGCAGCTATTTTCAACAACGTCGCTCGGGACAGGATCCTCCGAGCTTCTGCCAGTTACACAATGTACCGCGTTTCAGGCATTTCTGTTTGCGAAACAGGTAGAGGAAGTATTGAGACGCTTTAATTTCATTGCAGATTGCGAACGTGTATTGCTGCCTTCCGAGCAGCAATGGGAAGCCGCAGCTCGAGGCCCACAAGCGTATGAGTATCCGTGGGGCAACGTGTTTCAGGAGTTGCATTGCAATTGTGATCAAAAATTTGGTCTGATGCCGACCGTTCCTGGCCGCTTCTCGCCGGCTGGAGACAGTCCGTTCGGTTGTCAAGATATGGCGGGCAACGTGAGGGAGTGGACACGTTCCTATGGCGGAATTTCCGGAGTCGACTGGCGAAAGAACAGTGAAGTGCCTCTCCTGCGAACATTTGAGAGACTTCGTCCGACTGACCGACTAATCATACGAGGTGGCAGTTATTCGTACGAATTTGATTGCGTTCGAACCTGGGTACGAAATACCCAGCTGGCGGAGCGTAAAGACTTGCAGACGGGTTTTCGCATTGTGATCGACAGGCTACCCGCATGAAGACCTCTGTCAATTCGATCTCATTCGTAATTACCGCGATATATACTGGCACTTTCGCAAGTGCGGTTTATCAAATCCTAGCGTTTGACGAAAAGACAATTTCCTTAGGACTGCGAAGCGGCGTTGATGTTCCGATCCTACTTTGTGCCTCAATCTGTATGATAATGACGTTGCGGTTCTTCTTCGGTAACAACAATTATGTAGACGAAATTTTTGCCAAACGGCAATCCGCTCTTAGCAGGCTCTACCATTTTTTTGTGATCGTAGTGGAGAGCCTCATATTGTTAGGCAGTTCATATTTGGTAAGAAATCCCCTCGAATTTATAACGTGGATTTCAGTGCTATTTGCTGTGGAGATCAGTTGGTACGTTGGTTGCCTGTCATTCTTCAGGCACGCAATTTCTAACGGTGTCGGGCAACTTAATCGCCCCTTAGCCTTAAATGAACTTGCAAACGTTGTTATGGCGAGCGGTGCCCTAGTCGCGCGGCGCACGCTCTATCAAAACTCGGATCTGGCGATTTATATCGTCGCAATACTCTTCGCCGCAAATACGGCCGTAGATCTCAAAGTGAATCTGAAATCATATATGGGAGCATAAGACCCCATGCTTCTTGAGCCGAATGCCTCATTCGGTTCATACGCCTTTGATTCCGCGAAGACCTCTATGGCGGGTGCCGAGCAATGAACAGAATTCTCTGAGCGATTGCTTGGCAGGCCACGCCATAGAAGCACTATGCAAGTTCCAGGGCATCAAGTTCCAGGACATCAGTTCCAGGGCATCACTTCCAGGGCATCAGAACTTCCATTTGCCAATGGAAGCGACTAGGCGGTCGCGGCGACCGCAACGTCTGGAGCCGCAAGCGCCACGTCTGGAGCTGCTTCGGAAACGAGTGGAGCCTGCTGAGTCACAAGGTCGGCTGCTTTTACGCCGTCCGAGCGAAACTTCGCGCCACTCTCAATCCTCGAAGCGTCCGTTGTCGGCAAACCGACTGTTGGCAACGAAGCTTGCGCCAACAGACCGGCAGTTTCCGACAAGAGTGGACTGCTTTGGGTCAGATACTCAACGAGTTGATCATGTGATGCCATGCCCTTTCACCTCCCTTCTCTTCATGATTTGCCGCTGCGTTGGCGCTGTAGTCTCATGACTGTAGCTACCATCGCATCGATTACGCCGCATTGAAGCTCAAACAAATTTGGTGCACCTGACGGGGCTCGAACCCGCAGTCTCCAACTCCCAAAGCTGGCACTTTGTGGGATTCCGATATTCCACGGTTTCTTCCGCCCATCCCGTCACCCGCATTGATGCCCTGGAGAGATACGACTTGGGGACGAGAGCCTCTGCCGCTTCATCATTGGAAGCCCATCTACCGGTTAAGCTACAGGTGCATAACTTTATTCCTCCGTTGTTATGGCGCGATCTTTCACGCAGCAGGCTGCAGCAAGCGTTTGTATGGATCAGGCCAGGTGTGGGAATCGTGAGCAAGAGACTCTCTGATCTCCTGCTGCAATGCTTCCAGGCCGATTTGTTCCCACCAGCGATTCAATTCAAGGCACACTGCCAGGAATCCACGAGTCAAGGCGCGCAAATCCTGGCCATTCATGTGCGCACCAATGGCCCTGATCATACCTCGCCGATGGTCCATTTCCGGATCATTATCTTCGTCAGTCGATTCAGATAAGACGTGGCCCGCGATATATTCTCCCGTCAGGGATCTCGGTGAAATGTCGCCGCCACTTAACGCCTTGTAACGCCGGAGCAGCCGGTCCACCACACGGAACTCGTCGACAGCCGTGGTTTCAAACGCCAATAGGACCCCTGCCAGAAACACATTGTCGGGATTGCGAAACAAACAGGACATCCGGTCGATGAAATCGCGAGTCAACGCGGTATAGGAAAGTCCTTCGGTTTCGACGCCGAGCTCCACCCGATAACCGTGTCGCATGAGTTCAAGGTGTGGAATGCCGCGCGTCAGCGCTCCCATTTCCTCGTCCATGTTGCGGACAATCTCTGCAGTTAGCTCCGACCAATGATTTCGAATTCGCGCCTCAAGGAACATGTGGATCGCGGCATTGCTGAATCCGGAGTATTCCTGGATCACGAAGCGCAGAACTGCAGCGCGCCAGTCGGCTGAACCCAGGTACACGGGATTGCTGTCGCGAATTAGAGCAGGAAATTGATCGCCCATGAGCTCCGTCAACAGCCTCACGCAACTTTCATAGTCGCCGCTCGCCGCATTGTCGATAAGAACACCTGCTTGCCGGCTCAATTCCAAGTAGTCCGTCGGACGAAAATTAATTTCAGTCATCTCTGCATTCCTCTCCTTGCCATCTAAGCATTTGCGTTCCGCTCGTTAGACATGTGAGTCTTGCCAGAAGGCGCCAAAACTTTCGGCCATTTGTCCGCTGGCGAGCTCGCCAAAGTGCGGTTTCCCCTCCATCGCTTGGCCAAGCTGTCGCAAGCCGTCCAGAAAGACGCGGTAAATCGCGTCCGGCTCGGCATATCGTGTGCTGAAGACCGGCGGCATGTCTTCGTGATAGAGCTTGTAATCATGATGATGGAGTGTCATGCCGTAATTTTCCGGACAATTGTAAAGATCGCTCCCCGGATACGGAACAAGGCCAAAAAGATATGTCGCTTGGAGCAAGCGGTCTTCGATCAGTTCACCAACCATGTCGATCGACCGTCGCATGTCGTCTATCGTCTGATTGGGAAACCCGTTGACCAGGAAGGAGCATGCCGGCAATCCCGCGTCGCGCAGTCGCTTCAGCGTTTCGATCAGGGGTCCCAGTTTGACGCGCTGCTTGAACGCGTTCTGGGTATCCTGGTCAACGGATTCGACGCCGAGCTCAACCCAGCGGCAGCCACTGTCCTTCATTGCCCGCAGCACCTCCGCGTCCGTGACAAGATTAAGGCGGGTCTGACAGTCGTAGTTCACGTCACTTTCGCGTTCGAGCGCTTCGCACAACGCCAAAGTGCGTGGTTTGCTGACTGTGAACGTCTCGTCGCCAAAGTAGATATTGTGATGCCTGCCGTAATACGAACGGTAAGCCCGAATTTCGTCCAACACCCGATCGACAGGAAAATAAGCCGGTTTTCGCCCTATCGTCTGAATTGTGCAAAATTGGCAAGCGTAGGGACAGCCAAGGCTGTAAACGATCCGGATGTAGCGCAGATCTAATCCTGTATCGCGCGGGAACAGGTCGACCTTCGGAAACGGTAGCTGACTCGGCGGCATCCAAGGATAAGATTTGTCGTTTACCAGCACCTCTCCCGACTTCGAACGTCGGCACACTTGTCCGACCTCATTCAAATCCTTGATGCCGCGGACTGAATCAAGCAACTCGGGCAGGGCGTATTCCCCGCGGCCTGACACGACGAAGTCCACGCTTGGATGCGCTGCGACCTGCTCGCGAAGTGGCGTGGCCACGACTCCGCCGAATACCGTCGTCGCCTGCGGGTACAGCAATTTGACCAAATCCGCGATCTCGTAAGCAAAGGGCAAGTTCGGCGTCATGGGTGAGAACAGATAAACGTCCGCGGGCTCGGCCCGAAGCGATGCGAGCACGCGATGTGTGTCGATACCGCTTATGGCACATTCTGTGGAATAGAAGTCGAGCGCCCGGAGGTTTGAATAGCCCGCGTGGATGAGTATGCCCGCAAGCCACGTCATCCAGTGAGGCAGCTCCCAAGTATTACGCCGCATGTGCCGGAGGCCCGGGTGAGCCGCGTGATATCGACGATCGAAGTTGCGCCAAAATACCCGACGCTCATCCACCTTCAGCGTAGCCATCGGCGTATGAACGAAGAGGACCCTCAGTTCGCGGCGCCTGCATCTGGCGGTTCGAGAGGTCGTGATTGTCCTTAGCGCCATCATTGATGCCCGATCGAGGTTCGAGTCAACGAGATGTTCGAGACCTTGTCTCCAATCGCTTCTTTTCCCGGACCCCTATGAATGGCAGCGCTTGTTGTTGACGCCGGAATTACCCGTCGATTGAGTTTGGTGTTGAGTTCAGAGGAAATGTGCGGCGCCAGAGGTTCAAGCAGGTCGAGCACAATCGATATTGCATCTTGAACAGCTATGGCCTCGGCTATGCCGGGAATGTGGGCTCGCTCAATTTCGATCCATGTACGCCGAATGGCGTCGAACAGAAGCTTCAATTCTTTTTGAACCAAGTGGAAGGAGCGGCTCTCGAATGCCGCCGAACCTTTTCGCTGCGCAGCCGCGCTGCAGCGCGCCAACTTCCGAAGCGAAGGGTCGCAAGCTACGTTGTCGTCGGCGGCGCTTGTGCGTGCCACGACGAACTCATGGGTGAAATTCCATAGATCGGATAGAAACTGGTAGTTTTCCCGAAGGGCCTCTTCGGTCCAATTGAATGATTTGCGCGGATTGACTTTGAGCACAGAAAGCCTGACGGCATCGGCACCAAATCGGTGGACCAGATCATCTGGGTCCACAGCATTGCCCAGGCTCTTACTCATCTTGCGCCCGTCGGACAGTACCATCTCGTGCATAAGAAGCTTTCGAACAGGCTCCGAATCTTTGAGGTCTTTGAAGTAGCCGCAATCGCGCATAACACGGAAGAATAGGCGATCGTTCATCCACCAACCCGCCTGGTCTGCGCCGCAAACGACTTGAGCTACCGGCAACCAGCGCCGGAGTTCTGGATGCGTAAACATCGATTTGACACGCGCCTGCGGCGGCACGCAAAAAGGCACGAGCATCCAAATTGAGTCGAAATGGACATCGAGAGTGTCGGTATCTCGTCGTGCGCGACCGCCGCAACGGGGACAGTTGCAGTGGGCGAACGTCGGATGACGGGCGAGAGCATTTCCCTCGCCAGTCGGTATGAGGGTGTCCGGAAGTCTGACGGGGAGGTCGGCGTCCGGCACGGGAACTTGGCCGCAAACTTCGCAATGAATGATTGGAATCGGCGCGCCCCAAGATCGCTGTCGTGAAATCGAATTGTCGCGTAATCGATAGCGGCACGCCGGCGTCAGGTCGGCCTGGTGATCTTCCGCTTCCGACGACCACGCCGCCAAACCAAGGTGCTCCGCGATGGCGGCATCCGTGGCATCCAGAGCGGGCACCCCGAGCACGGCCCCTCCGCCAAACCGCATATCGACGGCCGGAGTGATTATGAGCGGCAAATGGTGAATCAATCCCGGAACTTGCAGTTTCAGTCCGCTGTCGACGACCTGCACTCGTTGCAGGCTGCGTTCACCGCGATCGAGGGAGCGCAAGCGTTGAGCGCCGAGGTTCGCAGCGATCTGGCTCTTTGAGACAAGCTGCTCCACGTAAGAGTGATTAGGTGAAAGCGCAATGAACGCGGCTTTTGACAGCGCCTGCGGATACGCGAGGAAAACGCTTAATGGTTGCCCCGAAGGAAGTTCAAGAACGAGTTCGGCACCACTGGTTTTTCCAAAAAGCGCGCGCTGGCAGGCCAGAACCGTATCGTCCCATCCGGAAAGGCTATCAAGGCCGCGCTCAAGTTCAGCTGCGTAAGGCAATATCCGAAAGTACCATTGTGGAACACAGGCCAGCGTGACAGGGTTTCGACAGCGCCAACAAAGCCCTTCGTCGCTTACCTGCAGAGCAGCGAGAACGCATTGGCAACTGTCGCACCAGTTTTCAATGCCTTCTGCACGATAGACCAAGTCGCGTTCAAGAAACCGAAGAAACACCCATTGCGTCCACCGGTAATATTCTGGCTCGCTTGTATCGAAACATCGCGACCAATCGACTGACAATCCAAGTCGATCGAATTGCTCTATCATCCTGCGTTTGCAGGCATCGACCCAGTCTCGGGGAGCGATGGAGTGCTCGATCGCGGCAATCTCGTTGGGTAGTCCAAACGCGTCGAAGCCCATCGCCCATAGCACAGAATCGCCCTGACTCCGTGCTCGCCTTGCACAGGCGTCAGCGATGGTGTAGCTGCGGACATGACCCATATGGGCGTTGCCGGTGGTGAACGGTGTGCAACTGTAGACGAATGAGTTCGTTGTTCCGGACGTTTCGGGTGAAGGTACAAAGGCCCGATCCTGCCTCCACCTTTCGCGACAATTGGCCTCCAGTTTTGTTGGATCGTATGGTTGGCGCTCAGCCATTCCTCGGCTCCGCATTCTGACAGCAATAATCTCAGCAAGTGGAAACACCCGCCCCGCGCTTGCGTTCTGCCTTGTCATAACCCTGGTCGGATACGCACCGATCACCGCGCGACAACGGGATATGGTTTGCGCACCCACCGCCCAATGGCGGCTGAGTCACGAATCAATCACGACCGATCGTTGTCCCGGCTGTTTCGAATTTCCGCAGGCGTCAGAATCCGAGCAATGACAAACAGGGTGAAATGGCGCGCTCCGTCGACGCTTGTCGTGTTAGAGACCACTGCGCAGTGTGCGAAATGCGTGGACAGGCCGCTGAGAAGAGGCCGGGGGCCTTAAGCGAGGATTGTTGAAGGCCCGAAACAATTCTCCTGCAGTTTGACGAAGTGTTCACGAAATGCGTCCGATCGAAGCGCGTCGACAAGGGACGCTGTTTCGCGCACGGGTGCGACGCCCAACTCCTCGCGGAGTAAAGCCCGAAGTCGCTCAAATTGACGAATCGCCGAGGCGCGTTGTTCGTTGAGCGCGAAGAGCACGATAAGGTCTCGATGCGTGGCTTCACGAAGCGGGTCGGCTCGAAGAATTTTATTGGCGACGGCGATCGCCTCCTCGAATTGGCCGACGCGCGTATAGTGGTTGGCGAGCAGGGAGAGTATCCGTATGTACAGGCCATGAAGCCGCTCGCGTTCTGCGACCGCCCAGCCGGATGTCTCCCCATCTAATAGCGGTCCACTGTAACTCTCGACGCAGGAGCACAACTGGAAAATCTCTTGCATGGGTGCGACCGCGGCGGATAAAGCACCTTGCGCGGCCTGTTCAAACGCCCGAGCGTCAGTCGAAAGCTCATCTGTAAGATTGAGCACGATCTCGGATCTCTGCACTAGTGGGATGTGATTGCTTTCGGTTTTGCCCTGTTGTGCTAGAAGCTTACGAAGGCGCCAAAGTGCGGTATTCATCGCAGCACGTGCACGCGATTCGTCCATTTCTCCCCAGAACAAATCTCGCAGATAGTCCAGTCTGAAAACACGTCCAGGAAAACAAAAAAGGAAGCTGGCTAAGAGCTGCCCCGCCTGGCCGAGCTGGCCACGGCATTGACACCCTGCAATTCGAAATGAGGGTACACCAAATAATTGAATCTGGAGCATGAATATGACCAGCCTCAATTTTGTAACAATTTAGGTGAGTAACACTCGCTAGTCCAACCGTCCCATCAATACAGTCGGCCCGAATTCTTGACTAACGTGTCCACACCGCGCCCCTGCAGCTAACCTTTTGAATTCATCATTTTCTCTACTTGCGGTTGATATTCCTTCATACATTGGAGCAAAGGTCAACGAGTTATCAACAAGGCGAATTCCAAACGACCTTTAATGCTCTGCGGGAACAGTCTTGGACGACGCGGCTCCAGCGCTCAAAAAGATGGTTAAGAGCCAAGGCGGCCACTTAGACCTTCAAGCCACACTTGTTTGTGAATCTAGCGCATACGTCGGCACGTTTGTGTCTATCGAGGCTATCTGCTCGCTACCGGGCTTTTTTTGCCCGAAGCGGAAGGCGATGCCGTTGTGTGCAGTCTGATACTTCCCTCTTTCCAAACAAGTCCGCGGTGTCGCCTGCGAATGCGCCCCGACCAGGCAGAAGGCGTTGAACTTGAAGTTCGCGGCCCCTATCGCGGGGCTGGCTTGGAAGCCCCCGGATGTTGCTGCGCGTCGAGCCAGCTTTTCGCATTTGAAGCTGAGCCTTCGGAACCCTCCAGGCGAAAACTCCGACCGGTGATCAGCGAGAGCGTCTGAATGGCATGCTGTTGCTGATCGGGTGCGAGGGCGCCGTCGCTCAAGCGATCTTTGATTCCCTTCGCGGCATAGCGCTTCGCACGCATGATAAATCTTGCGACGTCGTCGCGTGCCGTAACGTCCGCCGGCCGGGCAAGCTTGTCCGGTTCGGCAATAGAGACCTTGAATCCGGGTGGTTCCTCCAGGGCCCGCTCAAGCACATATTGTGCTGCCGACCGCACAGCCTCCGCAGCGCGCGCGATTATCGACACGACTTTCGGAACCTTCTCGACGGCGTCCATTTTCAGGTAGTCGGCAAGCTTCCTCAGTGCGGACTGATGAGCGTTCGGAATGTCGAACGCCTTATCTTCTGCGCCGAGATTGGGCGGGCTGAGCTGATCGGCCGAAAGTTCAATCCGCTCGACGTAGTCCATCCGCGGCGCGGACGGATGAATCGCTATTCCGATGCTCGTGGCCGCAGCCGTTCGCCGTCCCAACGGGCCCAGCTGCCACTTCTCGGTGAGATATTTGAGGACGCTCGTGTGGTCGAATTGCGTAGTTTCGACGCGGGCACCCGTCCACGGAGACACGAGAATCGCCGGTACGCGAACGCCCAGCCTCGTGAAGGAGTCTTCGCTGGGCGTAGCATCGTCTGGCGGCACCGCCGGCGGAGGCTCGACATGGTCAAAGAAGCCTCCGTGTTCGTCATACATGACGATGAGCAAAGTGGACTTCCATAGCGCGTCGTTCGCACGAAGGGCGTCGTACACGTCTGCAATCAGTTTCTCCGACGCCATGATATCATGCGGAGGATGCGCGTCGTTCTGGCCGAAGCCCATATAGTCGGGTTCGATCAGGCAGTACTGCGGGAACTCCTGTTCGGAGCCACGCGCGTCCTCAAAGAACTGGTCCACATAGAAGTAGCGCGCGACATTGTGCGGCTCTCGTTGGTTCGTCAGCACCGTCGTTTGGGGAATGTCGTGAAAATAGACCTTCCAGTGAACGGCAGCCTCATTCAGGCGATCGAACAGCGTGGTTTGGGTCTGTTGAAAATAGCCAGGCACATCCGCGCTATGCGTTCCGTCGTCCGGCATGTTGACGCGGCCGTTCGACGTACCCGAAAGGGCGAAGAAGCGATTGGGCCAGGTGGGACCGGGAAGCGAAGAAAACCAATGATCGCATACCGTGAAATTGCGGGCCAGCGTGTGAAGCGCGGACAAGAACCCGAGCGGGTAGTAGCCCATGATGAAAGCCCGGGCGGCGTCGGTGCTGTCGGGGTACGCCACGGAAAAATCCTTGACGAAGCCGCTATTGTGATCGGCGAGCTGTGCGGCGACGTGGCTGACTTCGTGATGCGGATCCCATTGCAGCATCTGCCGCACGGTCATCGGCGCCTGAACGTACTCGTGCCCGCGACTATCCAGATTGCGCGCCGGGCTGTTCGGATCGATGCCTTCCAGTTCGGGATAGATTGCCTTCATGCAGCCCAACATCTGGTCGAACGAACGGTTTTCAAGAATCAGTTGAACAACGTGGCGAATGCGGTCGGGCCGCACATCATCGGTTGCCATCTACGTGGATCCTGTGAGTCGCTGTGTCCTGAGTATGTCCCGACAAATCCGCCCGTGGCTCGAATACTTTGGGCCTCATGGGGAAGGCTCGATGTACTCGCGGCCAAAAGGGAGCGCTCCAAGATATCCGCTGCTCATTCGCCGGAGACCGGCTTTCTACGGGCCCCCTTCTTCTTGGGCGAAACGGAGGGCGATACGCTGGGGGATACAGACGGGGATACTGCATCCCCTCCCCTTCGCGCGATCCGAGCCAAATTACGCAGCAGGTTCAACGCGATCAACCCGGCCAGCCGAGCACTCCGCACCCCGACTTTAGAGCCCTTTTCTTCATATTCTCTGTCTCCCCCACCACCCGCCCCTCTAACTCCTCATCCGCTACCACTCTTCCGAAGGCGCAGTTGGGTCATTCTGTGGTTCATCCGTCGCCCTGAACTCGTGATTTCGAAGGGGCGCTTCCGTCCGGTCCGATCCGGGGTCGTATCTCGCCGTGAAACCTTCGCCCCGTACTGTACCGTCGTGCGGGCCTCCTGCGTCGGAAATGCCGGTCCGCTCGCGATTCATCTCGCGAAGCCGCGAATAAGCGTCTTCTGCCATCCGCGGCTGATTATTCAAAAGGCCGAACTCGATCGGAATGCTCACGGCGCCCGGCGTGACGCCGCGAATGTGGCAGGCGAATGAAAGCCTGGGCTGCGACAGAATGAATTCCGCAGTCGTGCGCATGTCGGGCGCCAACGCGCGGGCGTCGCCGGTCGAGACTCCGGCGGCCATTTTGATCGCGGTGTTGGCGGCGAGAGAGGCACGCAGCGATGGTGTCGCCTGTTCCAGGAACTGGTGGGCGAAGACACAGCCCAATTTGTATTTGCGGGCTTCCGTCAGAAGGTCGTCGATATTGCTATCGAAATATGCGGCGGCCTCGTCGACGATGAGGAATGTGGGGCGCCGTTCGTCCTCCGGGATGGCCGCGCGCTCCAAGATCGCCTGCAGCACGAGCGAGATGAAGATGCGGCCGAAATTGGCACTTGACCCTTTAAGGAAGTCCTTGGCCGTGTCCACAAACACGATGGCGCCATCGTTTAGGCTCGTAAAGAGGTCGATCTTGGTCCGGGGTGCTGTGAACAGTCGTGCCAGCGTCGGGTTTTCAAGGATGGCATTGAGGCGATAGCGGATTTGCTCTTTGGTCTGGACGAACGTCTTCGACTGGAAGTCCCGCTCGAAGAACTGGCGCTGGATCGGCGGCAAGTTTTCGATGGCCTTTCGGTATGGCGCGGCATCGTCCATCAGGGCGAGCATGTCGAGGATGGTGGCGCACCGCCCCATGGTCTCAGGCAATGCGAGCATCAAACGCGCCACGAAACGGAAGAACACGCCTTGCTTGGCGGTCAGGTCGGCGCCGATGAGGCCCGCGAACAGATAATCGAATGTCTGGATGACGCCGGCTGTGACCTGTTCCCTTGTCTCTTCGTCGTATGCGCCGAGCCGATCGCGGTTCACATCGAAGATATTGAGCGCCGGCGGATGCTTGATGTCTCGAGGGGATATGAGAAGGAACCGTTCGGCGAGCCCGCCATATCCTGGCTCGAACAGTTCGAGGCGCGAAAGTTTGCGGATCAGGTCGCTCTGGCTGTCGATGATTACGAGTGCCGGCGGCTCGTCCGACATGAGGTCGGACAGGATCAGGTTCTGAAGCAGCGTTGTCTTGCCTGCTCCGCTCCCGCCCACGACATGCATGTGGCTGAAGCGCTCTTGGTGGGTAAACTGGAGCGGCACGGGCGCCAGGAAGAAATCATGAAAGGGCGTGCCTTTGAGGTATTGATCCACAATGTCGTGCAACGGCGCATCGTTCTGCGACGGCTTCCTGAACGGCTTCTTGGGCTCGCGCGGATCGGCGATGCCCGATACCTCGCAGATGTTGAAATACATGCGCTGCGCGACGTCGACGAACAGCCCGTTGTCCACATAGCTTTGCTGCCACAGCTCGCTATAGAGATTGTCGATGAGGAGCTTGGGTTCCGGCAGCAGATAGATGACCGGAATCGTGAAGGGCGAAGGCGCGAAGGCGAGCGGGAGGTCGTCGGCAAGCCTGTCGCCGATTTGCGACAGGCAATGGACCAGGAGCGAGGTCACCCGCTCTTCATGGGCGTGGAAATATTCCTTGGCGCGCAGGAAATGGCGCAGATCGACCTGCTCCTTCAGCGACAAGTGCGTCCGGTCGAGGTCGATTGCCGGAAACTCGAAGATCGTCTTTTCGGATCGCAGCATGCGATCGATCAACCGGGAGAAGTGCGGCAGCACGGGCTCCGAGAGCCGGTCCATGACGGTCCCGTAGATCTGGCCGCCCAGTTCGATGTTGGCTTGCCGCTGGTCCGCATAGCGCGAACGCAGATGCAAGGCGCGCACGCGCGTATAGAGTTCCTTGGTGTCGGAAAGATCGCGGGCGCGTTCGTCCGTAAACCGGCGCGCGAAGGGCGTAAAGACCGACGGCTTGAAGTCGTCCATCAGAGGATTTCGTAGAGGAGAACGAGGGCGAGGAGCCCCAGCGCGCAGGCAGCGGCCCGGACCTGGATTGCAGTTAATGACCAGCCCCTCGCGGCCGTGAGGGACAGGACTTTGCCTTCCAGAACCAGCCATCGGCTCTTGATCGCATCCCGAAAGACCGCGAAGTCCTTGTTGAACTCGGCGAATTGCGGGTTCGGAACCGGTGCAAACTCTGCGTCGATAATCGCGGCATCGGCGGGCTTGGATTCGTATTCGAGCAAGGGTGGCGCGCTCTGCGCGATGTGCACCTTCTCTTCGCCATTGACATATTCGACCACCACCTCGCTGCCATCGAAGGTGCTTGCCACTTCGAGATAGCGGGTGAGGTTCTTGCAGGCGGTGCGGATCGTGTCTTCGCTTTCGAGAAGCTCCTCAAGGTCCTTGCACTCGATATGATGACCGCGCCCGAGGCTGGCGATCGAAATATTGAGCTGCATCTTGGCGAGCGCCATGGACATCGCGCCGCGCGCGAGCCCGGCCACACGGTTGCCGACCGGGCCTTCTTGGGTGCGGTCGAGATGGGCGCCGGCTGCTTCGAAGTGCTTCTGCGCCGCGCGGCTGTTGTAGATGCTCTGACCGCCGATCTTGTAACGGTTGATGTTGGATTTTTCCTCGGGCGTGTAGTCTGCGCGAACGTCGAGGCAGAACAGGATCGTGGAGGCAACGAGACCTCCCGTACGCTGCGTGCGCTGGAGTTTGAGCTGCATAGGGCGGACCTAGACGCGATTGCGTGCTGCGCGCCACCGCGCGAGCAGATAGAAGCCGCCGCCTATGATTAGCGCCGCCACGACAAGCACTGTTGGATGGTCAAGCAGCCAACCGATGCTGCCAGCAAAAAGGACAAGCACCGCTATTCCCGCAAGTGCAGGTATGACGAGTTTCATATCTGGCATGGTATTCCCCCTTGGACAACCAAGGGTTGTGAAGAAAAGGGCCAGAAGTCAAGGCCAAAACGAAAAGGACGAAGCCGGGGCCTCGTCCTTTTCACTCCCTCATTGGGAGGTGTCAGGGGCATTCTCTCTGCGTTGGATGCGCTCCTGAAGCCAGTCCAGGACTTCCTGCTCGATCCAACCCACCCTGCATTGGCCGAGTTTGACCCTTTTGGGGAATCTCCCGGCGGCTTCAAGACGGGCCACATGCTGAGGACTGTAGAGAACCAACTCCTTGAGCTGACGCTTTGACAATAACCGCATCGCAAGCACTCCTCGTGAGAGGAGCATCGCGATGCCCCATGGGTTGACGCCCAGTGGACTCCAAGAACTTAGCGGCACTCAACTTGCGGTTCAACATGCCTCGCGCTCACTATTCAGATTGCGTACAAAATAATTCCAGCTGAACTCTGCGTTCCCTACCCTCTCATAGATGAACATTGCAGACCATGCCGCGCGTGTTGCGCGACTGCTGCCGGTGCTATGGCGCGGTTATGGACACGCCAACTCGTCGCTCCCGTATGCGCCGTACTCGCAGCGGCAAGCGCATCGAGCTGACCGATCGGGACCTCGAGATATTCCGCTGGCTGGCGCGCTACCGCTATCTCCCTTCGACTTATATCCACGCCTTCGCCGGCGGCGCCTCCGAGACCCGCTTCAAAGAGCGGTTGGGGGACCTTTATCACGAAGGCTATCTCGACCGACCTAGGCGCCAATGGGAAATGGCGAATTGCCGGCATCGTCCCGTGATACACGAACTTGATACGGGCGCGACCCGTATCCTGGACGACGCGGGCATCGTTGAAGAACCGCGCACTTGGTTTGCGGCTTCTCCCCACCGCCAGTTTTCGCACTCACTGATGGTATGCGAGGTCCTGGCATCGATTGAACTTGGCGTCCGCGCCGTGCCCGGTCTACGGTTTATCCCATGGCCGGAGATTCTGGCGAAAGCGCCGCCGGCAACGCGGGCGCTGGCGACTCCCATACGCTTTCCATCTGCGACACGGGCGGGCGGAGTCATTCCAGACGGGTTATTCGGAATTGAATACGGTGGCGCAGAGAAAAGGCAGTACCGCTTCTTCGCGCTAGAGGCGGATCGGGGCACCATGCCGATTGCACGATCAAAGCCGGATCAAACAGCGTACCTTGGAAAGCTCACGGCATATCACGACGTGCTTTCGGCTCAAGCCTATAAGCCACATTTAGGTATTCCAAATCTGCTCGTGCTCACGCTCGCCACAAGCGAACGTCGTTTGGGGGAAATCATGCGGCGCTTCGCGGAGCAGCGCGGCAACACGGCCGCTTTCCTGTTCAAGGCGCTCATCGAGCCCGAGCTGAGATCGCCGGCGCCCCAACTCTTTTCTGAATTCTGGCACCGCTGCGATCTGCCCCCAGTCTGCATTGATCGCGAAGCTAAATGAAGGCCCCCCATAACTAGGTTTCGACACACTTCGCTGCCTGCTCATCGGAGGCTTTGGGAGCGCACATCCCGGCAACGTGCGATCAGAAGTGAACGATGTGGCATCGCATCGTAGAACACGTAACTGGTATCGACAGATTCCAAGATGGCGCGAGCGTCACGCCGCCGACATCCAGGAATACACAGGTGATTTCCGGCGCTCTCTTTATCGCGGTTTTTGCGCTACGAACCGAAATATAGCGGTTTGACTCGCCTTCCACTCGTCAACTGCGAAACAGTGGTTTTCGCGCCGATAGTGTCGGTTGCACCGGCCGTGTTTCATTGTCGTGGCTCTTATGCGCTACGTCATTCACAATGTCAGACTTGGCTTGCTCTACCTGACTTGTCTCAGATGTCTGTTTCTTCTGGTCGGCCATGGTACCTCCTGCAAACTTTCCTCAGCGTCAAGGCTTAGGGATCTCTGAAGGACTCTTCGAGGGATCGACACTCGGCCCCGACAAATGCGGCGGCCTGGTCTGCGCCGACTCGAACCGATGCGCCAAGAAAGCTTGAGCGCCCAGTATGATAGCCATGAATATCATCATGTAGATTGCACTTTTCGAATGCGCCAAAACGCTTGGCCCGGCAAAGACGGTTCGCGGCGACATGTCGATTTTGGGCGAACGCGGAAGCAGCGCAACCAGGCGTACCGCGACGGTTGGAGCATCGCAACCTGCATCCAGCTCGTCGGGCATGGCCGCAATGAACGCCGTCAATCGCCGGATTGCGGACTCTTTCGGCAACCTAGCCAATTCGGCAGCCTCTCCCCAGGGATCGACGTCTTGTCTCGCGAGCGCCGACAGAACACTGAGGAGCATTCCGTTTGGGCTTTCGCCAATTGGAGCGAATAGAAACGCGTTGAACTCTTTTCCGAGGTGAGACACTGAATTCGACATATCAATTATGTCCTTGAGGGAGACGCTGAACGTCGGTTCCGGCCGGCATCACCTTTGCTATTGCGAACGCAACCCCGCATCGCCTCGCGTTGCATTCTCGTCGCGTCAAGACAGCCATACCGATCACGATCATGTCCATCCGGCAATCGAATGCGTGCGGTAGCGGCTGAGTACCTTTTCCGCATAGGCTCGATCCAGCGCGATCGAGGGATCATATCGCGTGCTGGCCTTGACTTTTTCTCGATCTACATCGAGGTAAATCAGCCTATCGGCCCATTCGATCCTTCTTACCACCCGAGGCGAGATCAGAACTCTTTCACCCGGCCACCAATTTCTTGTGTCGACGATCAAGTAGCGCAGACTCCAGCCGATATCATCGACGAGAAAGTCCTCGACGTGCCCGATCTCCCCGTCAACGGCGTGAATGTGGTATCCCGTGATTGCGGCGACGCTGCGAAGATGCCGGTCGCCTTCGTTTGCCCGGGCCTCGGCGCCGGCAGCACGCGATATCGGTAAAATCGGCGCGACCAACGGAGTTGCCATTGCGTTCATATTGAAGTTGCTATTCCCCCAATACGGATCCCAGCCATAGTAGCTGAACACGTATGCCTCCACCTGCCGCGACACGGGCTGGTCCGTGACGATGTCGGGACTGGCCTTGACCTGCTGTTTGGTCAACTTGACCGGAAAATGGCGGCTCGCCGGATCGGGCTTTCCCAAAGCTGAAACAGGCAGGAGGACTTTTCGCCCGGAGAGCCATTTGCCGGTGTCGACCACCAACCAGCGAACCACCCAGTCGGCGTCGCTGAACAATAGGTCGCTCACGGTTCCAAGGTGGCCGTCCATTGCTTCAATGGCATATCCGTTGATCGCCGATATATCCCACAGCATTGGTTCAGTCCTTTTGCGATATACCGGCCAACGCGAACGGCCGTCACTCAGTTGTCACGGACGGTCACGGCGCTTGCACTGCAACCTGACGTCGACCGTCGTGTCGCGACCATTTTTCCAGGTGCAGTTTTTGCAGATCATTTTCAAACAGTCGCAATATCGGATTTCTGCTGGGCGTATTGCTCGCGTGTTATGTCTCCACGCGCATATCTCTCGTTGAGAATGTCTGACGCGTCCTTCCGGGTCGGCAGGTCGTACCTCCGGTGCACGCGATAGGTGTAGCCCCAGTTGCCGATGCCCGAGAAAATCAGAAATATGAATCCGAACCAGAGCATCCAACCCCAACCGAAATACCAGTCGTTCCAATAGTTGTGAACCATCTGATTCTCCCTAAGTTTGCGGCGACGAGAACTCGTCCGAGACGCGAAACAACACGCAGGGCCGCGCCGATGTCGCAGTCTCCACACCGTCGCGTCCGCAATTGCGCCCGCAAGCGATGGGCCAGGCGTGCGATTAAAGTCGACTCTAACTGCGAGCGGCGCATTTGATCCTAATGCCGTCTATCCGCATCTCTTAATGGGAACGCGCGGTGACACCACTCGATCCTATGTGCTGCGACTTATATGTGCGCAGAGGCGCAGTTAATTGAGAATTGCTGCAAAGCCGGGCTCTTCCATCTGGAGCATCGCGCTACCGGTGGCGCGTTCGTCACAGCCGCGGATCGCTAGCCGCTACCGGTTGCCCACCTGATGGGTGAATTCGCGGCCGCAAAGAGAGGTCTTCGGTCAACACATAGGTCGCAATTGCCGCCAGACACAGGCCCAAGCCGAGCCAGAACAGCGGAGAATGATGCATGCGCCGCCAGTCGCGTCCCCGGCGCACGGCTCTTTTTGCCTCTGAATGATCGTTTGTCTTATTCACACACTTGCCTCTTGCCCTTCAGCCAAGGCTACCCGTTTCGCGCGATATCGTGCAAAGGGAAACGCGCCCAACACGGCCTTTATGCTGTTCAACCAGACAACAGCACAATCAAATCGGCGACGTCGATGCCCGCCGTCCGAATTTGTCAGAAACTTGACCCTCAAAAGATGCCAGAACCACGCAATCGACGCGGCGATCTTCGCACCATATTTCTGAAATCTCGCTGTCGGCTGGCGTGTAAGTCCGCGAGGCCTCTTTAGCACATGCATCGTTGGCAAACTGAATCGCAATGACCCTTGTCAGGGAACCTTTCCCATTCAAGTAATTGAAGGTGTAGCTCTTTACCACCGGTGTGCTCCGTTGCCTCTCGGGGCCGCACACACGCCCTTCAGAGGCATGCCTGAAATTACTCGGCTGCCCGTGCTCAATAACCCAATCGGCAACGGTACATGTTAAGCCAAATTGAAAACATTAACTGATCCTTATTGATCGCCCTTCGCAAAATACAAAAGTCGACACCGAAACGCGGCGAGCGTTTTGCCAAAAAACATCCCGCGTCGACCTCGGCGAGTATGGCTTCGTTTGGGTGCGTACTCCAAGGCGTGTGTTCGCCGAAGCGACGCCCGTCACTGCCGCGCGATTGATCTGAGCAACTGCGATAAGTGCGGCACAAGGGCTTGCAATCCGATCCTCTACGCAGCGGCGCCCTGGTGTTTTACTGCCAGAATGAATAGAATGTTGTACCGCGCCCAGTGTCCAGTCCGCGGCGAATGGAACGAGACGTGCCCGTCGAAGACGCGTCGCGCAAGAACATCGTTTTCTACGGAAACGGCGTCTCAATGCGAGGTCAAAATGCCGGGAACCGGTCGGACTGTGGGCAACAAAACTGTCCTCATTTCCGGCGCCGGAGTCGCCGGTCCGACACTCGCCTACTGGCTGCTTGAGAGTGGCTTCCAACCTGTCGTTGTCGAACGCGCTTCGAAATTTCGTGAAGCCGGATACATCGTTGATTTCTGGGGCGTGGGATATGACGTCGCCGAGAAAATGGAATTGATTCCCGCACTACGCAGGAATGGATACGTGAACAACCGTGCTGTTTTTGTTCGAGCTGATGGAGCGGAACGCAGCAGTTTCGGTGGCGATGCTCTGCGACGCTCGATGGGGGACCGATTCCTGAGCATTCAACGCGGGAATTTGGCGCGGCTTATCTATGACACCGTATGCGACAGGATCGAAACGCGCTTTGGCGACGAAATCGCTGTTCTTGAGCAAAGGACAGACAGAGTCGAAGTTGGCTTTCGCGGTGGAAAGGTCTGCAGTTTCGATTGCGTCGTCGGGGCGGACGGCTTGCATTCAAAGGCGCGGGCGGAGATGTCCATTCCCCAAACAGCCATAGAGCGGTATCTCGGCTATTACGCGGCAGTGTTCGTGACTCGGGGCTATTCGCGGCGAAGCGATCGCACCTATCTGAGCTTCGCCTCTCCGGGTCGTCAAATCAGCCGCTTCGCTTTACGCGACGATGAGACCGGCTTCTTATTTGTCTTCCGAAAGAGAGACCGCGACCTGGAATTCGCGCTCGATCTACCGGCACAGAAACTTGCTCTCCTTCAAGCATTCGAGACAGAAAAGTGGGAAGAGTGGCCTGAAATCAGGGAGCACCTCGAAGCGTGTGATGACCTCTATTTCGACGCCGTTGCACAAGTCGAGTGCCCGGTGTGGTCGACCGGTCGAGTAGCGCTGGTGGGCGACGCCGCCTATTGCCCGTCGCTGCTGGCGGGCGAAGGTTCCGCGTTGGCGATGGCTGGCGCGTACATACTCGCGCGAGAGATGGCGGGCGCGGCGGGCGATTATTCAGCCGCCTTCGAGTCCTACGAGCGCCGCTTCCGTCCCTTCATCGAACAAAAGCAAAAATCGGCCCGCGCTTTCGCTTCGAGCTTCGCACCGGCCACCTCTGTCGGGTTGATCATTCGCGACATCGTTCTAAAATTGACCGAGATCCCCCTTGTCGCGGATTTTCTGATGCGTCGGTTTGTGATGGACAACTTTTCCTTGCCGGAATATTAGCGGGATCGGTCAATAGCTGACATGCGAGGCGTCCTCATCGTGCGCGTCCGAGAGGCCCTCTCCTTTCGGAAGTTGGGGCAAACGGTTATAAACCGGCGCGTTGGTCCCCGGGGCTCTTAATACGACTCTTCATTGTCGAATTTTGCGGTAACGCGGGCGCAGCAAGCTGTTGCTGCAATCCGTTCATTGCCGCTCCGAATTTCGCCCAGTCTCCGGCCTGCATAGCTTTCGTGGCCGCATCAAGCTGCATTCTGGCTTGCGCCAAGGCGGGCTGCAAGGCGGATGGCTGCGACGATCCTGCCGGAATGGACTGCTGCCCGCCAAAAAGATCGTTGATCGCCTCGTCGAGTGTTGGCTCCATCACAACCTTGTCGGCCGCAACTGCAACGACTCGCTTGAGCTGAGGAAAGTTTGTGCCTTCGGCTTGCAGGTAGATGGGCACGATATAGAGAAACGAGTTTTCGATCGGAGTCACAATTAATTTCCCGCGAATGACTCTCGATCCTCTTTGATCCCAAAGCGTGAGCTGCTGGGAAATTGTCGTGCTTTGATCGATCATCGCTTCGATCTGATTCGGCCCATAGATCAGCTTTTCCTTCGGGAGCTGGTAAAAAATCGTCTTTCCGTACCCCGGGAAATCGCAACGTGCCGCCAGCCAAGAAATCATGTTATCCCGATTTTGAGGCGTGAAGGGCGTCATCAGAAGATACTCCAGCCGGTTGCTGCCGGGCAGCTTCATCAGAATGTAATAAGGCTCCATCGACATCGACTTGCCCGCGTAATAGGTCTCCTTCGGCGCCACCCAGAGATCCTCGCGGTTGTAGAAGACTTGAGGATCGGTCATGTGAAAGGTCCTGTATTCATCCGCTTGGATGGTGAAGATATCCTCCGGGTAGCGCAGATGCGATTTCAAGTCGGGAGACAGTTGATCCAGGTCGCTAAACACGCCGGGGAATGCGCGCCGGTAAGCCGCAAGGACGGGATCCTTGGGGTCCATGACATAGAACTGCACGGTCCCGTCATACATGTCGACGACGACTTTCACCGAGTTTCGAATGTAATTCAGCTTGTCGCCGAAGCCGGTGTCATGCGGGAGCGCGTACGGAAATTGACCGGACACGGTGTACGCATCCTGGATCCAGTAAAGCTTGCCCGCGCTCAAAACGGGATAAGGGTCGCTGTCGAGTCGCAAAAACGGAGCGATTTGCGCGACGCGCTCGTTGACCGTCCGCCATAACTGGATTCGGCTTTCGGGCTTGATGTAGGAGGTCAAGAGAATGTTGATATCCGCCTGAGTCAAAGCGAACAGGAGCTTTTTCCCCAAGCTGTCCAGCGGAATACCCCCTGTTCCGCTGTAGCTGGTATAGACGTTGTCGTTCCCTTTTGGATAATCGAACTCCTTGATGCCGGATGCAACGATCCGATAGCCTGGCATTGATTCTCCGTAGTAAATCGCGGGCTGCGTGATCCTGAGACCATCTGTGGAATCCGCGGGAATGTTCTCAAGAACGTATTGCGGGAATCCCCCGCCCATGGTCTTCGAAACGTAGTTCATGACCAGACCATAGCCGTGCGTGAACTGCAGATCTTTGTTGACCCAGGTTTGTGCCTTGACGGGCAATTCAGGCGAAAGTTCCCGGGTGGAAAGCATCACTTGGTGATAGCCATCCGTCAGGTGGTAGCGGTCGACTGCGACGTTATAAAAATCATAGTAGAGTCGTATGGCTTGAGTCTGTTGGTAAGTCTGCAGCAGCGGTCGCGAATCCCACAACCGAATGTTCTGGATCGTGTCTTCATTCCTTGCAAGCACCGCGGGTGTCAGATCCGCCAGGGCCGGATACGACGTTTCCTGAATGCGGTCCAGCTGATAGGCCTTGCGCGTGAATGCGATATAATTCTTCAGGTAGGGAGTTTCGAGCGCGAGCTCGCTCGGCTGCACAAGGAACCTTTGAAAAGCGTAGGGGAGCAAAAGAACTCCGACGACATAAAGGGCCACGTAAATCGCGGATCCTGCGAAAAGTGCGCGGACGCTAGGGCGGGACAAATTGAGCGCGAGCAGCACGCTTCCAACGGCCGAGGCGGCGACCATGACCCAAAGTGCAATTCGCGTCACATGATCCGCCGCATAGCCGGCGCCGTAGACCACGCCCAGCGTCGAATAGACAAGATTAAAATGATCGAGGTAGAATCCGAATCCCCAATCGGCCACCAGAATCATGAGAAGTACAGAAATGTGCGATGCAGCGTTGCCCTTCGCCACAATGCTTTTGATGCCGCTTACCCGCAACACCCCGAATAAAATGTAGGTTGCACAAGCGCCCGCCAACGCCAGTACGGTTAAGAGCATCAGATTTGTCTGCAGCAACTCATAGAAGGGCAGACGAAAGACGTAGAACCCCACATCGACGCCGAAGAGCGGATCGGTCACGCCAAAGGAACCGCCATAACGAAATCGAAGAAACGTATCCCATTGGGTGTATGCACCCATCGCAAGGAACAACGCGACAAAAGCGCTAACCGCGGCATTTGTTAGCTTCAGGATTCCGGGAGATAACGCGATACCGGCCCGCGCGCCAGCTCCGGCTTCGGACCACAACGCAGGCTCCGCGGCCCATGGACCCGTCTGCAGGTCTCCATGGAAAGCGGCGCTGCTCTTCAAGGCTTGACGCAAGTTGATCCACAGAAACAAGAACCCGAAGGCGAAAGTGACGCAAAACATCGCCCACTTGACTGAAAGAAGTGTCCAGAAAATCCCGGCATAACCTAGCTGCTGCATCCACAGCCATTTTTGTACGTAACCGGGCAAAGTCGCCAGGACAATGAGAACAGCCGCAAATGCGATCAGGAGACCAAGCCAATGCCGGGAATAGAAAACGTTTCCGGCGCCACTACGCCGATTGCCGGTAAACCGGTGCGGCGGTTCGGCGATCGCTCGTTTCTGATCCATAGCCCACTACCCCAACTGATATTCTTCCCTTTGCGTTGCGGGCCATGCATTTGATCTGACGATCTCTGTGCATGGGATAGGTTGCGCCCAGTTGAGTACCCCGGCGCAAGCGTTCCATCGTTCCGGTTTCACTCGTGGGTCGCCTGACCGGGCGACTGGACGCTAGAACCCGGACGGACGATCCCCGGCTCATCGACCACAACCAACGGCTTCAACTCGTCGAGTTCTCTTGCAACTGTGGGATCGATCGCCTTGCCAGGCACATTGTCCCTCAGGTCCCGTACTTTCGGTTTGCTTGTCTTAGCCACGCTGTATCTCCTTCTTTCAATTGCTTCCGCCAAGTGCGTCGTTGACCGCATGCGTCAGTCAGGGCATCGTCATGGCGACGCCGAAGTGCCTGCAGAGCTTGGACGGGTGTGTAAACAATCATTTACCGCCCAGGTTCATCGACGTCTTCGACTGGCCCTTTACATTCCCGACGTCGTCAATCTCGTCATAGCGGAGGCCGTCTTCAGCCTGCCGGAGAGCTTGGCTGGCTCCGTAGTAATCGTGGGCCGTCATCAACCTGTTGGCGTCGTCAATCTCGACAATGCTCGATTCCAGCGGCGCAAGCGCCAATGCGTAATCCACATCGACCGAAGCAAGTTTGATTGTCTGCAGAGCCTTGGCGCCATTGCCCTCCTGGAGGTTCTTCCGTGCGGCGACGATTGCAGCGGCCTTTTCCGGCGTCGATTGGAAAGTTTCGTCCAGCATGACGTCGCCATCGATCGGTATCCACGCTTGAGGTGTCGACGCTTTTTCCGGCTCGGTTTGAGGATGCGGCGGCGCGTTCGCCGGCGCATGGAACGCCGACTCCGCCTTCATGAAAACGGTATCATCGCTCTTCGCCTTTTCGATGGAGTCCTTGGCGTCGGCTACCAATTTTGCCGCTTCGTCGACTTTGCCGTCGAAAATCGCCATCCGTGCCTGCTGCACGTCGCTAAACGCGCTTACACCGTCACGGGACAGACGCCCGAAATCCTTATCGGTCGCTTTCGCCGACGCGGTCTCCGGTTTTGCGGGAGGGCTGTTGGCGGCAATAGCTGCTGTTGCACAACCTGCCAGTAGAATGGACGTCATAAATCCTACGACTGCGACAGACGATTTTCTCATGTACTCTCTCCTGGTTGAGTAAACGCAATAAATGCCTGCCCGTCATCGGGCACGGAGTCAAAGATGCGATTTGACAGACCTCTCCAGTTGCTGCCAGGACGCATCGACCTTTTCCCAGAACGACGCGTGAGGGGTCAAAGTGCATTGGTCCACGATGATTGGAACCACTTGATCGGTGGTCACAATGTCAACGGCCGCATTCTGTGGTTTGCCTTTGTGTTTGAGCCCTTCCGCCCAGTAGACGACCTTGGGCCTTTCCACACTGTCCAGACTCAAAAACTCCTCGCAGGTCATCCCGGCGGAGTGTTTGGAGGCTGGTGGCGGGATCGGTGGCGAGGCTGCGAATGCGGAACACGCACCAGCAAGCGAAACTGCCACAATGGTCGATGCGAATTTCATCATGTTAGCTCTCACCTGCGCGCATTCGTTACAATCGAGTCGTGAACGATTGGCGGCTTACAGGTGGTACCGTCGAAGCTGTAACTATGAACACTCAGTTTCGTTCCCGGAATTGCTTCAAGGAGAGCCCAGTGAACTTTCCGGGGCGCCTGGGACTGTGCAAAACTGAACAGCCAATAAATGCGAGACGGCCTATGGTCGGTGGCTGCCGTATGGTCCACTGGGCCTTTGCGGTTGAGAGACTCTAAGTCATGCGTAGATTTTTTCGGCCGCGCCTTCTGTTGCGCAGCCCATCGCAGATTCTCAAGACGTTGTAATGGATTCGGTTCTTTCGCGAACAAAAGCAACCGTAATTCACGCTGAAGCAGACTCAACATGCGCGCGACATCTATCGGTTATTGCCTAGATAAGGGCGTCATTTCGGCGATCGGTCCCGAATCGCTGCGTCGCGTAGTGACCCATACCGCCAATACAAAATCGGGAGACGCAGGTGACAATGCGAGCATATGAAATAGTTCCGCGCGCCTGAAAAAGATAATTCGGAAGGAGTGAGCACAAAGGCACAGACTCCGAAGCGCGTTAAAAAATAGTTTGGGGTAAAGCGGCGAAACAATTCAATAAGATCCCCCTTATTGCGGGCCCGCCGAAAAATCGAGGCATCAAATGGACAAGCCGACCCCGAAAGATTCCACTCCAAAGCACGAGCCGTCCAAAAAGTACGAAGACCACTGGAAGCCAGACGGCACTGCTCACGATCATGCTCCCAATTGGGCAAAATACCGCACTGATATGGCAAGCGAGTTTCCTTCGCCGTTCCGCGGAACGAGCGATCCCCTTGCACGCCAAATCGAGAGGTTCGTTGAACGGCTCGACACGCTTCGCCCGGAGGCTGGCGGCCCAGCGTTTCTCGGCAAGAGCGGCGCGCTCGCCTACACATATCCGGAAGTCAAGAACGTCAAGATTCCCGAAAAGATGGGCGACCTCGACGACGTGCTCGACGATGTCGTGAAGCTTTTTGAAGGCGCGGTGAACTGGGGCAATCCACTGACGATGTGTAATGTCATCCCGCAGCCCAATACAGCGGCGGTAATCGCGTCGATGCTCTCGCAGGTGTTCCCGGCAAACATTCTCGAGGGCGAATATGCCCAAAACGTCCACAAGGCCGAGCTCGAGACAGCAGGCATGCTGGGCAATCTTGTGGGCTGGGACCCAGTAAAGACCGGTGCCATCTACACTTGGGGCGGAGGCGGTTGCTGGACCTACGGACTCAAATACGGCCTGACGCGCGTGTTGCCGGACTCGATGCTCAAAGGCGTACGCACGGACGCCAAAGTCATCTGTTCGCAGCAGGCTCATTTCGTCCAGAGAAACGCCTCGGCGTGGATGGGGCTCGGTATGGACAACATCGTGCACGTTCGCACGAACGTCGACACCAACCAGATGGACGTGGCACATTTGGAAGAAATCCTGAAAGACCTTGCTTCGAAAAAGATTCCGGTCGCGACCGTGGTTTGCACGATGGGAACGACCGATGCGAGCGCCATCGACCCCATCGGCAAGGTCCGCAAGCTTCTCGATCGCTATCCCAACCCTCCCGGATTCGGCAAAGCCATTCTTTATGCAGATGCGGTGGTTGGTTGGTCGTGGGTCTATTTCAAGGACTACGACTTCGAGAAAAACCCGCTGGGCTTTTCCGAACGCATCCTCCCCGTGCTCAAGCAGAACGGAGAGGCGCTGGCGGAACTCAGCTACGCTGATGCCATCGGCATCGATTTCCACAAAGTCGGGTGGGCACCGTATGTAAGCAGCTGTTTTCTCTACAAAAATGCCGAAGAATTCGAGAAACTGCATCACTGGGCCGGCGACGCGTATTTGCAGGTGCGCACCCCCTACAACCCGATGTACTACACACTTGAAGTTTCCCGCACTGCATCCGGATCGCTCGCTGGCTGGGCGACGCTCAAGTATTTCGGCAAAGAGGGAATGCAGGCCATACTCGGCGGAATTCTGGAAACGAAGTACTACCTCTACGACCTTCTGAAGACCAACTCGGACATGATTTGCGTGAACCCGGACGACACAGGCCTGATCACCCTGTTCCGCGTCTATCCGAAAGGCGTCGATGGGGCGGCTCAATTCGAGAAAGAGCTTACCGAAAAGAGTTCGCGCGCGGATCTGCTGAAGCACAACAAACTGATACACGACGTCGGAGACAAGCTCTATGAATGGTACAGAGCGGGAAAGAAGATCGATGGCAAGTACACGCCCTATATGAGCTTCAGCACCGGCTTCCGGAACACCGAGTATAACCTCGAGGGCAAGGACGCAGATGCCGTGATATTTGCGATCAAGGCATTTCCCATGAATGTCTTTGTCACTCCGGAGATCATGAAGTGGGCGTTGCACTGCGTTCACGCGGCGCGCGACGAGGTTCTGAAGTCATAAATCAACTCGCTACATTTCAGACAGTCGGGCGGATTGCCCGGCTGTCTCCAGTTTCATTTTGAGGGCAACGAAAATGTCCGCGCCAATCGCGAAGAATATCTCGCACACAGCCGTCAAATCCGATGCGACCGTCAGTCGACCTGTACAGGGAGCAAAGGTCGCAGGCGGCAAGAAGTCCACCGCAATCACCATGATTGCATTTGCCATTATGAACGTAACAACCATCGTGAGTTTGCGTGGACTACCGTCACAAGCGGAATACGGGCTGACTTCGATCTTTTATTATGTCTTTGCGGCAGTGGTATTCCTTATTCCGACGGCACTCGTGGCCGCTGAGCTTGCTGCCGCTTATCCCAAGCAGGGCGGCGTGTTTCGCTGGGTCGGCGAGGCGTTCGGACCGCGATGGGGCTTTGCCGCCATCTATTATCAATGGCAGGCGATCGTCATCTGGTTTCCGACCGTGCTGATATATGGCGCTGTGTCGCTGGCTTATATTTGGTGGCCGCAAAGCTTCGATAAGAGCCTAGCCGGCAACAAGCTCTATACGATTTGCGTTCTGCTCGCGGTCTATTGGTTCGTTACGCTCTTCACGTTTCGCGGCATAGGTGCTTCGTCCAAGTTGAGCTCGCTCGGCGGACTGTTCGGCACGATTATTCCGGGAGGGATACTGATCGTCCTCGGCGCGATTTATGTCGCCATGGGCAAGCCCATTCAGTTGCCATTGAACACAGGGTTTCTTCCGGATTTCGGCAATTTCCACAACATGGTGCTGGCTGCGGGGATATTCCTGTTCTTTGCCGGTATGGAAATGCAGGCCGTTCATATCAAGAATCTGGATAATCCCACGCGCAATTATCCCTTGTCCGTTCTGGTCGCAACGATTCTGGTGGTCGGCATCTTTGTCCTGGGAACGCTCGCCGTCGGAGTCGTCATTCCGCACAAGTCCATCAACCTGAATCAAAGTCTGCTGATCGCTTATCGCGACCTGTGGTCTGCGATAGGACTGCCGTGGCTCGGCAATGTCATGGCAGCGATGCTGGCATTCGGCGTACTCGGGCAAGCTGCCGTAATCGTTGCGGGGCCTTCCACGGGTCTCTTGGCTGTGGGCAAGGCCGGCTACCTTCCTCACCTCCTTCAAAAGACGAATTCGCACGGTATCCCGATATCGATCCTTCTGTTCCAGGGAGCACTTGTTACGATTCTTTGCGTCGCATTCACCGTATTGCCTTCGGTTCAATCGACCTATCAAATTCTCGGCCAGATGGCGACCATCATCTACCTGCTGATGTATTTGGTCATGTATGTGGCGGCCATCAGCCTGCGTTACACGCAGCCCGACAAAGTTCGACCGTTCAAGATTCCCGGCGGCAATTTCGGGATGTGGTTTGTCGGTATCGTCGGCTTGCTGGGTGCGCTTGTCGCTTTGGTATTCAGCTTCATCCCACCCGACCAGATCAAAACGGGCAGCCCCGCGATTTATGTCGGCATTCTGCTGGCGGGTTCGGCCATCTTCGCAGGGATTCCATTCATCATCTATGCCTTTCACAAGCCGGGCTGGAAGGCGAAGGATTCGGATTTCGAGCCCTTCGAAGGGCAAGTCGCCAAGCCTGCGCCAGCAGGAGCGAAGTGAAATGAGAACTGCTTCGCTCTTCGTCTGCGTGGCAGTTGCCAGTTTGTCGGGCACCGCCTCCGCGCAAACGATCGCCGGAGACGCCTCTGTTCAGGCCCAGTGGTTCACGGGCTCGCTGGAAGCTCCTTCTCCGGCGCTGCCGAAAGCCGGCCTTTTCGCGTTCGAACCCTATTTGATCTTTCAAGAAAATAGCGGTGCGTATGGCGGCAACGGTGACCATCATTCCGTCCGGAACGATACCAGCCTGGTGGATTCCGTCGAAGTTCTCAAATACGGAATCACCGACCAGCTGTCCGTCGAAGCGCTGCCATCGTTTGCTCGTATCTCGAACGACCATTCAAATTTTACAGGCCTTGGCGATCTGCCCGTCGAGCTCGAATACCGCTTCAATGACGAAGACAATAAGACCGGCTTCCCGTCCTTCACTGCGGCGTTGGGCATGACGTTCCCGACCGGCGACTATAATCATCTGCCGAAGTCGCTCGATGGCCTGGGTTCCGGCGCCTACACGCTTAAGGAAGGTATTCTTGCCCAGTCGCTGTTCGACTCATGGGGACACCACCCGATGCGGTTTCGATTCTATGCGGAAGCCTTCGAGCCCGTGGCGAATGTATCTCTTAGCGACATCAGCTCTTACGGAACGGGCGAAGGTTTCCAGGGTAGCGCGATGCCAGGGTTTTCGTCGGAATTGGGGATTGGCGCCGGCTATGGTCTCGACCAGCGTTGGGTCCTTGCGCTCGATCTGGTGCAGAATTTTGCCAACGGTGCGCACATTCGTGGCGCAGTGGGAAGCATTGTCGACAATTCAAACGCGCCCGTCAGCGCCGGTACCGCGGTCGCGCCCGCCGTAGAATACAACTGGTCGGACTCGATCGGTGTAATCGCGGGTGTGGAATTTACGGTCGCGGGCCGAAACACCGCGTCCTATATCGCACCTCAAGTCGCGCTCGCCATGTCGTTCTGAAACGATGACGGAAGCCGCGGTTCGAAATGGCGGGACAAAGCCCGCAGCATGCGGGAATGCCGCGCGGTCGATGAATCTATGGTCGGTAACGGCGATGGGCATCGGGGCGATGGTCGGCGCCGGCATCTTCGCCCTGCTTGGCGAAGTTGCGCTGGTCGCAGGAGACGACTCCTACATCTCGTTTATCCTCGGCGGCTTTGTGGCCATTCTGTCCGGCTATTCCTATGCAAAGCTTGCGGCGCGCTATCCCGACTCCGGTGGACTCGATACCTATTTCAACGAAGCTTTCGGACCTGGCAGGCTCTCGGGCACACTGTCGTTAATCTATCTACTCACCATTGCGGCAACCATCGCCCTTGTGGCGAAGGCATTCGGTGCCTATGCCGCACAGCTTGCGTTTGGCAATACGAACGCCCTTTTGATAAATTCCTTTGCGTCAGGCCTGACGATCGTCGCCGTCCTACTGAACATCGCCACCTCGGGTCTGGTGGGTAAAGCTGAAATATTCCTTGTCGGAATCAAGCTCGCCATCCTCACTGTGCTGATGCTGGCGGGCGCATACGGCATGATGAGCCACGCGCCGGCACAGCATGCGGCTCCTCATGTGCTGACTATTATCAGTGCTGTCGGTCTGACATTTCTGGCATACGCCGGATTCGGCATGGTGACCAATGCGGCAGGAAGTGTTCCCAACCCGAAACAAACGATACCTCGCGCGATCTATCTCGCGATCGGTGTCGTCATCGCGCTTTACGTCGGACTGGCCGTGGTCGTGCTGGGCAGTGTCTCAACTGCCGATCTCGCGCATCACGCGGACACAGCGGTTGCGCAGGCAGCGCTGCCAGTGCTCGGACAGACCGGCTATGTAATAGTAGCAGTAGGTGCCCTGTTGGCCACAGCTTCCGGCGTGAATGCCTGGGTCTTCACTGCCATGCAAATTTCAACCGCGATGGCAAAAGTCCGACAACTTCCGCAGATGTTCGGAAAACCTGTCTGGCGTCAGGGCACGCTGGGGTTGCTGCTCGCCGTCGCTGCCATCCTGCTGGCCATCAATGTCCTCGATCTCAATGCGCTGGCGCGCATTGCCAGCGCGACATTCCTGATCGCGTATATGGCGGTTCACGTCGCCCATTGGCGGCTGGCCAAAAAGACGAAAGGGTCACGTTGGCTGATCGGAACCGGCTTCCTGTCCATGGCGGTTGTACTGGCTCTCTTCCTCTGGACCACGGCACAAGTGGAGCCCTGGTCATTCGTGTTAATTTTCGTTTTCATCGCTGGAAGCGGGACCATCGAGTTTCTTCTTGCAAGGTCGCACACCAAGCCAGCGCCTGCTGAATAGCCACAACGCCTCAATGCGGCAGGCCCACAATCATTTCAAACTGCCCCGCGCGGTCAATGAGCCGGCATCGGTAGGTTTGCCTTTGAGTATCCATTCAAAGCCAACCGCAATGAGCGCACCCAGCACGGGTCCTGCTACATAAATCCAGGTGGTGCTCATATCACCGCGAATCAGGTCGGGAGCGAAAGACCGCACTGGGTTCATCGACGCGCCGCTGATCGGGGCCGCCCACAGGCCGGCCAACGCGATATAACCGCCGACCGCCAAAGCTCCATTCGAACCGATGTTACGGGCGCCCGAAGCGGTGCCGAGAATCGTACTGACCAAGCCTGCCGTCAAAAGGACTTCCATCAAAAACGCCATGGTTTGGCTCACGCCCGACCCAGGTGATGTGGCCCCGAGGGATCCTGTCGCACCGAACATCGCCCAGAGGAAAGATGCTGCGGCGACGCCGCCAACGATCTGGGCCGCAATATATCCCGGCACCCGCGACCAGGGAAAATTGCGCCGTGCCGCAAATGCCAAGGTGACAGCGGGGTTTAGATGGGCGCCGCTGACCGCGCCCATGAAGTAGATGATCGCCATGACCATCAGCCCCGGTGCGACGACCTTCATGGCCAGGGAAATTGCCTCGCCGCTCCGGGCACCGATGACTGCGGCGCCGGCAGCGACGACGACGAGGAGGAATGTGCCCCAGGTTTCGGCAAAAAGGCGCCGCCATTCATGAGCGGTTTCCAGGAAATCGGGTATCGGCGATCCGTGCAGCATCCGGTGTTGTTGTGAGGATACGGCGGTTTCAGATTGCACTATTTCCATTATGAGCTCCCATTCAAATCGACTCCGGTCCGACAATTTTGCAGGGAATTACGGCATCCTCATCGAATGTGTACACTGCGCAAAGGCGATGATACCCGTCGGCGATAACCAGCTTGCCGTTCTTTTCGTCTTTGAACAGCAGGAGTGGCGACAGGCTTTCGCCCAGAATCACTTTTGCCCGATCTTTCTCGACGTGACTGTTGCTGACACCGAGCAGCGAGAGCATGGAAGCTCTGAAAATATCCTTCGCGGCATACTCGGACATCTCGGCACGCTCCAATTCCTTGGCGACATTCTTTGCCGCCCGTTCCCCCAGCGTGAGACTGAGATACGAGGCCGCGGCTGGATAATCGTGCTTCTGCGGTTTGCTTAGCCATTTGATGCTTGCCTTCTTGTCCATAACCCCGTCCTTTCTGCCGATTCCCGATGATGACTTTCCGATTGCACCTGTGTGCAGACTGACCAAGCATTCGAACGCCGACGCCGGACGCGACAATCCGGACGCATGGCCGCCGTTAGCGAGCCGGACTCAATCTCCCGCCCTCAGCCGCTTGCCGATAGACAACAATTCGTCCCGACGCTTTGCACTCACTTTGGGAAATCCCATTTTCAGGTTCTCCAACGTATCAAGAACGATCCCTGAGACGATAAGCCGGGCATTCTCCTTGTCGTCGGCCGGAACGACATACCAGGGGGCGTGATGAGCGCTCGTCGCGCCGAGACATTCGCCATACACTTCCATGTAGCGCTTCCAGAATTTTCGTTCTTCAATGTCGGCCATGCTGAATTTCCAGTTTTTTTCCGGTTCGTCGATGCGCGCGAGGAAGCGTTTGCGTTGTTCGTCTTTCGAAAGGTGAAGAAAGAACTTGATGATGCGCGTTCCGTTTTCGAAAAGGTGCCGTTCCAAATCCGCGATTGACCGGTACCGGTCATGCCAAAGAGACTTGTCGTGCTTTGGAGGATCCGGAAGCCCTTCGTTGACCAGAATTTCGCGATGCACCCGGACGATCAGCACTTCTTCATAATAGGAACGGTTGAAGATGCCGATCTTTCCGCGCCCCGGCAGATCACGCGTCGTTCGCCAGAGAAAATCGTGCTCCAATTCGGCGGCACTGGGATGCTTGAAGCTGAACACCTGGCAACCTTGCGGGTTCACACCGGACATCACATGCCGGATAGCGCCGTCTTTTCCCGCCGCATCCATGGCTTGAAAGATCAGAAGAATGGCGTGGCGATTGTCTGCGTAGAGAAGCTGCTGCTGCGCACTCAGCTTCTCGACATGTTCCTCAAGGATTTTCTTGTAATCGCTTTTCGATTTATAAACGGCGTCGACTTTCGTCGGCCATTTCTTCAAATCGACCTTGTCGCCTGCGTGCACGCGGAAATCCTTGATGTGTATTTTCATGATGATCCTTCCAGGGGTCGTGCCGCTTGCGTGAGTTGGCGGCTCATTCCGCGGCGCGAGGGGTCGTGCCGCGCGTATTGGCCCCGGTATCGGGCCCGGATGCGTCTTTCGTGTCGGGAACAGCTGCAGGCTTCGACTCCGCGCGCATTTCAGGCGACTTCGCGGCTGCGATGGCCGCCGCGATCAGGCGCCCGGCGTCCTCGGGGTCTTTCGCCATGCCGGCCAGAAGGACCTCCCCGAGGGTCCTGTCGAGCACCGATCGTCCGTCGGGCTCTGCGTCCGGTTTTGGTTCTGCCTTGGCAGGCGGCTTTGGCACGGCCTTGGTTCCCGGCTGAGAATCGCTCGTCACATCGGGTGCGGGGTCGCCGGGCCTTGCGTGGGGCCTGGGGTCGGGCTTGGCCTCCGGCACGGAGTCGCTCTTCGCGGCGGGCTCGGATGCGTCGGGCTTGGCGACAGGCTTCGCGACAGCTTTGGCTTCCATCTTCGTCTCCGCTTTGATGCGATCGAGGACGCGGTAGGCCAGCAGCTTCACCGGATCCGTCACCAGGAACCAGGCAAATGCATACCCCCATACCAACGCGGCCCAACCCCACCACAGCGGGGTCACGAGCAAGCCGAAGATGCAGATCAGTGTCGCCAATGCCTGGGTGCCGACCACCGCCAGCAGGAGAATCCACGCCGGCCGGATCGACCACCATGGGCCGCGCGTGCGGGTCTGGAAAATCGTGAGATGCCCGGCCACCGACAGCATCAGATACATCATGGTCTGGATTTCCGGGCGCGGGATTTGGAAGACGCGTTGGGCCAGATAAAACAGGCCGAACGCGGCACACGGCCCGATCACACCGAGGACGGTGGCGATTCCCAGAACCGTGCGCATGCTCCATGCTTCGGGCTTGTCCCGCTCGACGACATTGTCGTAGGCGATCGACAGGATTGCACCGTCGTTGAGCAACGCCAGCATCACGATCATGATCGCGGTCAGGGGAAAGAAATTGAAGACGACGATCGCCGCCGTCATGAACAGCAGCACGCGAAGCGTCTCGGCAATCCGGTACATCGCGTAGCTGTTCATGCGCTGAAAGATCTTGCGGCTCTCCCTGATCGCATCGATGATCACCGACAGCCCCGGTGTCACCAACACGATGGAGGCCGCCGCGCGCGCCGCATCCGTGGCACCTGAAACAGCGAAACCGCAATCGGCCTTCTTCAGGGCGGGCGCGTCGTTCACGCCGTCGCCCGTCATGCCGACGCTATGCCCGTGTTTCTGCAAAACGTCGACGATGTGGAATTTGTCCGCCGGGAACACCTGGGCGAATCCGTCTGCGTCTTCGACGGTTTTGGCAATCGCCGCGGTCTCGTCGGTCTTGGAGTCGCCCAGGCTTGCGGCGTCGAGAATGTTCGCACCCATCCCCAGCGTCTTGGCCATCTCGCGGGCAATCGCGAGTGCATCGCCCGTCACCATCTTGATCTTCACACCCATCGCAAGCGCGGTCGCGATTGTGGACTTGGCGTCGTCGCGCGGCGGATCGGACAGCGGCAACACGCCGAGAAGCTGCCATTTTCCGTCGCCGTCCGCGCGCGCCACACCGAGCGCGCGATAGCCGCGGGCTGCGAAGTCGTTGACGGCCTTGTCGACCGCGCCCTTCACCGCCGCCGCGTTGGCGGCCAGCTTTTGAATGACCTGGGGCGCACCCTTGGTCACCTTGAATGTGCTTCCGTCCGCAGCTCTGACGGTGGCTTCGGTGCGTTTATGGACCGGATCGAACGGCACGAAATGCGTCACCTGGAAGGGCTTCAGCGCCTGCTTGTCCCTGAGGCCGCCCAGGACGGCGAGATCGATGGTGTCGTCGTTGTCCGCGCGCGAGGCGAGTGCGCCGGCAAGGATGATCTGGTCAGCCGTGACGTCGTCCAGGCAGAACGGGTCGCCAAGCGTCAGCTTGTTCTGCGTCAAGGTGCCGGTCTTGTCGGCGCACAGCACGTCCACGCCGGCCAATTCCTCGATGGCGACGAGCTTGCTGACGATCGCCTTTTTCTTGGCGAGCAGGCGCGCACCGACCGCCATCGTCACCGACAATACCGTCGGCATCGCCACCGGGATCGCAGCCACGGTCAGGACCAGGGCGAACTGCAATGTGGTCAGGATCGCGTCGCCGCGAACGATCGAGACGGCGACAATCCCCGAAACCACGACCAACGCCAGGATGATCAGGTAGTTTCCGATTCTCAGAACGGCTTTCTGGAAGTGGCTGACGGTCACCGCCGTCTGCACCAGCTCGGCGGTCTTGCCAAAATAGGTATTGCTGCCCGTCGCATAGACCAACGCACCGATTTCGCCGCGACGAATGATCGACCCGGAAAAGATTGCGTCGCCGGGCTTGCATGTCTTGGGCAACGATTCACCCGTCAGCGCGGATTGATCGACGGACACTTCGTCGCCGTCGAAGAGACGCGCATCCGCGGGCACGATGTCGCCGAGGCGCAACCGGATGACATCGCCCGGCACAAGCTCGCGCGCGGGTGGGGTCGCCCATTTTCCGTCTCGCTTTACGCGGGCGTTGATCGCGAGCTTCGCCTTGAGGGCCGCGATCGCGTCTCCCGCCTGGCGTTCTTCCCAGAATCCCACCACGGCGTTGGAAATGAGCAAAACCAGGATGATGAAAAAATCCGGCCAATGTCTCACCGCGCCAGATAAGACGACTGCGATTTCGATCATCCAGGGGATCGGTCCCCAGAAATAGCCGAGGAACTTCAGAATGGGGTTGGTCTTCTTTTCCTCGATCTCGTTGGGGCCATATTGCGCGAGACGCTTGTGCGCCTCCGCCGCGGTCAAACCCTGCGGCGAGGACCCCAATTTTCTCTCGACATCCGCCAGCGGCAGAGCTTTTAGATCGTCATTGGCGAGCGTCTTCGGTTTTGTTGCGGGTGCGCCTTCTTTTTCGGCTTCAGCTTTGACCTTGGGCTTAGCTCTGGCGACAGTGGTGTTAGATTTTTCGCCTTTGGTATCCGTCATAATCGCTCTATCCGTCACTGTTGTGCTCCCCGCGCACACTACGCCAAACATTAGCGCGTACGCGTCATCGGCGATCAGTCACTTTACCTGTGGGCCGCTCATTCCATGTAGACACTCCGCTGTCCGAGGCGAAGATGCGTGGTTATTCGAATTCGTTCGCTTGCTTAGTAAGTCTCATGCGTCCATGGGAGCCGCGAGCGCTTCGTGCCCCGCCCCATTAGCGCCTGCTGGTTTGCCGGCTTTTTCGAGCAGTTCGAGAAATGGCTTCATGATGTCGATCGGCATGGGAAAGACGATCGTGGAATTCTGTTCCGCACCGATCTCCGTCAAGGTTTGCAGGTAGCGAAGCTGCATTGCGGCAGGAATGCTCGAAAGAACCCTTGCTGCGTTGGTCAGGGTTTGCGAGGCTTGGAACTCTGCCTCTGCATGGATGATCTTGGCGCGCCGGTCGCGTTCGGCTTCCGCCTGCTTTGCGATCGCGCGCACCATGTTCTCGGTGAGCTCCACGGTGCGGATTTCGACATTGCTCACCTTGATCCCCCAGGTTTCGGTCTGGGCGTCCAGGATGCTCTGCACGTCGTCGCTGAGCTTCTTGCGGTCCGACAGCATTTCGTCGAGTTCATGCTGCCCCAGCACCGCGCGCAAGGTCGTTTGCGCCAGCATGTTCGTGGCAGGAAGATAGTGCTGCACCCGGATGATCGCCCGTTCCGGATCGACCACATTGAAGTAAAGCACCGCGTCGACTTTCATCGAAACGTTGTCGCGGGAGATCACGTCCTGGGTCGGTATTTCGATGACCTGGATTCGCAAATCCACGCGTACCATTTCCTGGATAAACGGAACCAGCAGCACAAGACCGGGGCCCTTGACCGCCTGGAAGCGCCCCAGTGTAAAGACGACCGCACGCTCGTATTGCCGCAAGATCTTTACGGTTGCCGCCAGTAACGTGATGGCAATGATGAGAACAACGGGGATGAGCACATAGAAGTCGATCAGGGGCATGAAGGTGGTCCTTCCAGGGAGTTGTTGCCGTTCTCCAGCGCCCATTGAGACGGTGCCGCGAGGAGCAACCCGTCACCATTTCATAAATGCAGGTCGATGGCTGAGCAGAATAGCTCATACAGGCTTATGTGTTTTTGGGACTCCAGCCAATGTGCTCACGAGTTGGAAGAATCTCGATGACCCAACTATCAACAATAAATGCGGGGACCAGTCCGAATGACAGCGACTCCGCGGTCCAAAAAAGCCAGCGTCCCGGCCACCACAAAGGATCGATGGGAGATCTGGAAGGACAACACGACTGTCAAGGCTGGAACCAAGTCCGAAAAAACGCAATCAGCCGACGAATGCGAAGGAAGCAGACGATTATGGTTTCTCGCTCGACGCGGAACGGGCACCGCAGGATTGCATTTATTAGAGTATCGTCATGCGAGACATGTGCCGCGTCAATCGAGCGGGAATAGGAGACCGGATGGCCGCTAGCCCAAAATCCCCGCTAAACTCCAAAAAAGCGAGAATTGCTCCGGCGGAGGCAATTCCGGATGGCGCCAGAAGCCCCAAGCGTAATACCGACACGGGCCGGCTTGCCCCGAAGACAAAAAACACAAAACCGGCCAAGAACAACGTCAGAGGCCGTATGCCTGAGAGGTCCGAATCCGTATCCGGCGATGAAACAGACAAGCGGACGCTGGTGTCGCGGCAAGGTCCAACTAAGTGACGAACGGCATGTCAGTGCTGAGGTCGAGGATGCTGGTGCGGCAAGTTCAGCGAAGTGGCTTTCGCCGAAAGCGTTGAGGGCGACTGTCAGCGCGGCGAACGAACTTGTTGCGCAATTTATTGCGGCTCTTTCTCCCGACCCGCTAATCCACTACAAACACCATTGAGGCGCGCTGGCGAGTCCCGCAACCATTGAAGGCGACAGGTCTCTTGATCGGGCAGAGTTCGCACATAGCCGCAGCGACGAGAACGCGTCGTTCGCTTCTTGCGACTGTCGTTATGTCTCTGGCATTCTTGCCTGGAGGATGCAGCGGCGGTGTGCTCGATCCCGAGGGGCCGATCGGAAGATCGGAACGGATCATCCTTCTCGATTCGCTTTCGATCATGTTGGCAATCGTCGTACCCGTCGTCTTGGCGGCTCTCGCCGTCGCGTGGTGGTTTCGCGCGTCCAACTTGCGCGCGCGTTACCGTCCCCAGTGGTCCTATTCGGGCGTGCTCGAATTGATCGTCTGGTCAATTCCCCTGATGGTCGTGCTCTTTCTCGGCGGCATCGGCTGGGTGAGCTCGCACGACCTCGATCCGGCGAGACCGATAGCGTCATCCGCCAAACCGCTCGAAGTGGAAGTTGTCTCGCTGGATTGGAAATGGCTGTTCATCTATCCGGCTCAGGGGATCGCGAGCGTAAACCGGCTGGTCATACCGGTGGGCATCCCGGTTCATTTCCGCCTTACGTCGGCGACGGTGATGAATTCCTTCTTCGTGCCCCAACTCGGCAGCCAGATTTACACGATGGCGGGCATGACGACCGAGCTTCATTTGGAAGCCGACAAACCCGGAGCCTACCGGGGCGTATCCGCTCAATTCAGCGGCTCCGGCTTTTCCGATATGAGATTCGCCGTCGTTGCAGTTTCGCCCGGCCAATTCGCCGGCTGGATGGCAGCGAAGGGCTCTAGCGGACCGGTGCTTGACGCCGTCGCCTATGCGCAGCTCGCCAAACAGAGCCAGAGCAATCCCGCAAAGACCTACCGCCAGGTGCCGCCTCGGCTGTTCGAAGAGATCGTAAGCGCCAGCGCGCCGGGATCGATGACGGCGCGCGGAAGTGCTCCCGCCGCTCAATACCCGCGAGAGCGAAACTGACATGCTGGGCAAACTGACCTGGGCCGCGCTCCCGCTGCACGATCCGATTCCACTGATAACATCGTTGGCCGTTTTTGGCCTGGTCGCTTGTGTGCTCGGGCTGGTTACGCTGAAGGGTTGGTGGCCGTATCTCTGGCGGGAGTGGATCACGAGCGTCGACCACAAACGCATCGGCGTCATGTACATCGTTCTGGCTCTGGTCATGCTGCTGCGCGGCTTCAGCGACGCGATTATGATGCGGTCACAACTCGCTCTGGCCGAGGGGCTACATCAAGGTTATCTGCCGCCCGACCATTACGACCAGATATTCTCCGCGCACGGGACGATCATGATTTTCTTTGTCGCGATGACGTTCATGATCGGGTTGATGAATTTCGTCTTACCTCTGCAGCTCGGCGTGCGGGACGTGGCGTTTCCGGTGCTGAATTCGGTCAGCTTCTGGCTCACCTGTTCCGGAGTGTTGCTCGTCAACGTTTCGCTCTTCATCGGGGTTTTCGCCCGGACCGGTTGGCTCGCCTATCCGCCGCTATCGGAACTCGCTTATTCGCCCGATGTCGGCGTCGATTACTATTTATGGGCTCTGCAGATATCCGGCATCGGATCATTGCTAACAGGCATCAACTTCGTCACCACCATCCTCAAAATGCGCGCGCCTGGCATGAGCTATTGGCGAATGCCCATCTTCTGTTGGACCGCGCTGGCCTCCAGCCTCCTGATCGTGGCGGCCTTCCCGATCCTGACCGCGACCTTCGCCATGCTGCTGCTCGACCGCTATCTCGGCATGCACTTCTTCACCAACGACATGGGCGGCAACGCCATGATGTACATCAACCTGATCTGGGCGTGGGGCCACCCGGAAGTGTACATTTTGATATTGCCGGCTTTCGGTGTGTTTTCAGAAGTCATCGCCACCTTTTCGGGAAAGCCTGTGTTTGGTTACCGCTCAATGGTAATCGCGACTATGGCGATCTGCGTGCTCTCGTTCATGGTCTGGCTCCACCACTTCTTCACCATGGGCGCCGGTGCGGATGTCAACGGCTTCTTTGGCGTCATGACGATGATCATTGCGGTTCCGACGGGCGTGAAAGTGTTCAATTGGCTATTCACACTCTATGGCGGCCGGGTCCGGTTCAATGTCCCGCTTCTGTGGTCGCTGGGTTTCATGGTCACGTTCACGATCGGCGGAATGACCGGCGTGCTGCTGGCGGTTCCGCCCGCGGACTTCGTCCTTCACAACAGTCTGTTCCTGGTCGCACACTTCCACAATGTAGTGATCGGCGGCGTCATTTTCGGTGCCATGGCCGGCTACAATTATTGGTTTCCGAAGGCGTTCGGATTCACGCTGGACGAACGGCTCGGGAAGGCAAGCTTCTGGTGCTGGCTTATCGGCTTCTATCTTGCCTTCATGCCGCTCTACGCACTTGGGCTGATGGGCGCGACCCGGCGCATGCAACACTACGATAATCCGCAATGGCAGCCATTAATGTTGATCGCCGCTTTGGGCGCTCTTGTCATTCTGATAGGAATTCTGCTGCAGATCGCCCAACTCATCGTCAGCATCCGAACCCGCGACCGGCGATGCGACGTTACGGGGGACCCTTGGAACGGACGCACGCTCGAATGGTCCACCGCCTCGCCGCCGCCGTCCTACAACTATGCCGTGTTGCCCGAAGTGTCTGGCGCAGACGCCTACTGGCACATGAAACAGGACGGCAATACGCCGACCGCATCACCGGATTACAAGCCGATTGAAGTGCCGCGCAACAACCCCATTGGCATCATGCTGGCGTTCTTCGCCGTCATGAGCGGCTTTGCGCTTGTCTGGCACATCTGGTGGATGGCGATCGCAGGATTGGTCTGTGTCTTCGCCGCCCTGATGGTCTTTGCCTGGCGTGAGGACACGCATGAGGAGATTTCGGCCAACGATCTCGCAACGAGCGACCGAAACCATCATCGCGGGGTACAACCGGCATGATTGCCGCCGCAATAGAAGCCCATCCGGTTTCGGGAGCGATGGCGCCGGGTCATGGAGACGGTGGCCCCGCGCCAATCCGCATCATTGTCAGCTTCGGCTTCTGGGTCTTTCTTCTGAGCGATATTGTGATGTTCTCCGCGCTTTTCGCGGCTTATGCAGTGCTGCAAGGTCACACCGCAGGTGGACCAACGGGACGGCAGCTGTTCAATTTGCGTCACGTCGCTATCGAGACCGGTTGCCTTTTGACCAGCAGTTTCACCTGCGGGCTCCTCACGCTTTCGGCAGACGCGCGCAGTAAGGCGGGAATTTACCTCGCTGCGACTGCCACCTTGGTCTTGGGTGCGTCGTTTCTTGGCATCGAGATCAGCGAATTCGCCGGCATGGTTGCGCGGGGCGCCGTTCCCTCTCGCAGCGCGTTCCTGTCCGCATTTTTTACGCTGGTGGGAACGCACGGACTACATGTGACGGCGGGCTTGATCTGGCTCCTGGTGATGTTGGCGCAAGTTGCGACGCGAGGATTTAGACCGGCGACGATGCGACGGCTGGGTTGTTTCGCGTTGTTCTGGCACGCGCTCGATATCGTCTGGGTGGCATTGTTCAGCGTGGTCTATCTGATGGGAATGGGCTGATGGACAATCGAGGCGACGTACAAGCCGCCACGCCAGGCGAAGACGGCAGCGATACACCCGGCATCGCGAGCTATTTGATGGGATTCGGGCTGGCGATCGTGCTGACGGGCGCCTCGTTCTGGGCAGCAGACACCGGTTTGATCTACGGACCGGCGGTTCCCATCGCCCTGGCGGTATTGGCCATCGCGCAAATGGGCGTGCATCTCGTTTTCTTTCTTCACATCACGACCGCGCCGGACAACACAAACAATATTCTCGCTCTCGCCTTCGGCGTTCTAATCGTGACCTTGGTGGTGGGAGGATCGCTCTGGATCATGGCGCATCTCGATCACAACATGATGCCCATGGATCAGCTGATGCAGCGACAAAGATAACGCAAGGCAGCGCCAAGGGCGAGTTGCCGCCTGACGAACTCACCCGCAGAATCCCGCGAAATACGAATGTCGGGCAGAGCCGGTTTTCAGGCTTCCGTACAGCGAGGGACGATCATCAAAAGATGACTATCGGGATATCGAGTGCAACGTTGGATGACGCTGCTGTCACCGGAACCCGATACAGCGCAAAACCTCGTGGACAAGGCCTCGCATTCGTCGTCGGGCGAAGCGCCTGCTATGCGCCTGCTTTCGCCAGATGTTCGGCTATAGCGAGGTGCGATTGCACCAGAGGGGCCATTTTTGCCGCGAACCTCGTGATGGATGGAACGTCGCCATCTTTGGTGTAGCCGTGCATGAGAATGAGCGCTTCTTTGTGCGCGTCCACCTGCTGGGTCAAATAGCGAGCGTCAAAATCTGCATCTTTCGCACCCCGCAATTCGTCGATCATGCTCTCGCGGCGGTCGTCAAGTTTCGCCGGCGGAACGATGTCTGACTTCATCGCGACCAGCAGGGACTTGAGCTTGTCCGTGCTCTCGGTGTGCGCCTTCACCATCTTTTCGGCAAACGCTTTGATCTGCGGGTCCTGGGTGCGTTCTTCGGCGATCTTACCGGCCTCAACCTCGTACATGTCGCCGGTGGTGGCGGCTGCCACAAATCCCTTCAGAGTAGTTGTCATCTCCGCGGAAACTACACCCACGGCGTAGCCGGCCTCGTCCTTCACTGCGCTCATCGTATTATTCGACGTGCCCGCAGCCGGACTGACATTGCCGGCCTGATCGACGGGATCGGCATTGAGATTTCCCGACAGACACAAAGAAAGCACCGCGGCGGCTGACAGCAAATGGCTCTTTTTCATAACGTTTTTCCGGATATGTTCAGGGTTAACGAGTTCATCCCGTGCTTAGTTCCAAGGAAGGAGAACGATTCGATCGCCTCACTGGGCGAAAGCTCGCATTAGCTGCGTTGCATCGCACCGTTGTAGAGCGAGACCGATGTCGTCTGTGTCGGTTCGCTTTGGGTCGCGCTCTAACTCGATCGCAGTAAGGGGCCGATGGACCAGAAGACGGCGCAAATGTGAAATCCAAACTGAGACGGCGCTCAGGATCCCGGCTGGAGTGGGATGATCATCAGGAGGTGGCCATCGGGATCTCGAATGCAGCGTTGGCTGACTCTACCATCGTCCAACCCCGATGCGGCGGAACTCGCCAGCACCAGGCGTGTCGCAGCGACGTCGTTGTTGTTGCGGTCGTTCAGACCACTGCGTGCGACGCACCGATAACAAAGAAGTTCGAGATGAGGCGCCGTTTGCCGGGGGGCCAGTGCCGTAACCTCGACATGCGCGTTCCTGACATCGTCCAGTTTTTCTTGCTGGGGACCGCGATTGACAGATCGCGCGGAGACGCGAAACCCAAGTCGGGCATAAAACCCGATGCTTGCGGCGGAGTCCGACACGCTGATCGCGGAGTGATCGATGCCGACGCAGACATCATCGGTGGACCCCGATTGCCAGCGTGCCGGCACATCGCCTTCCGGAAAGGCGAGAAACTCCAGAGGGTGTCCTTCCGGATCGCGGAACTTGAACGCGGTGACGCCGCCCGAGGACGCCGGCAGCGATTGTGGACCGTCTTTGGTAATCGCTTCCCAGCCTGCTACTGACGAAAGACGCCGGACGGCCTCGACGATATCACCGACGACGATTGCAAAATGTTGAAAGACGAGGTCTGACGCCGACGATCCGGCCGGATAGGGACGCCCGGGCGGATCGAATTGCAGCAGCTCGATGACTTCTTGTCCGAGGCCGAGTGTAATCTTCATTGCTGTGCCCTGGACCCCAAGCATTCGCTCGAAGTCCGGACCGCCCAATGTCTTGGTTGCAAGCCTGCGACAGCCGAATGCGCGCTCATAGAAGAAGGCGAGTCCGTGCGCGTCAGCCGTGGTCAGGCTGAAGCGCGCAATTCTTGCGATAGTTGCGCCACTCATGGCCATGCTGCGCCACGCCGGTTGAGGAAAATTGCATATAGCGTATGGGAACCGCCGATGAAAAGCCTGTTCTTGAGCAGTCCACCGAATGTCAAATTCGAAACGCGATAAGGAACAAGAATTTTTCCCAACAACTTCCCGCTGGGATCGATGCAGTGAACGCCGTCGCCGGCGCTTGACCAAAGATTACCGTCCTCATCCACGCAAAGTCCGTCCGCGTAGCCCGGCTCGATCTTGTGAAAGATATCGCCGCCGCGTAACGTTCCGTCAGGAGCCACGTCGAACGCGCGAATAAATTGCTTCGGATTGTCCGTCGTTTGGTCGCCTGTCTCCGATACATAGAGGCGGCTTTCGTCCGGCGAAAACGCCAGGCCATTGGGACCCGCGAAATCTCCGGCGGCAATCCCGATATGGCCGGACTCAGGCTCGAACCGATACAGCGCTGGTGGTTGTTCCGAAGCCTGCCGGCCGCCTTCATAGTCGTTCTGGATCCCATAAAGCGGATCGGTGAACCAGATCGACCCATCCGATTTGACTCTTACGTCATTCGGAGAGTTGAGACGTTTTCCATTGTAACGATCGATCAGCCGCGTGATGCTACCGTTCAATTCGGTGCGGAACAGACAGCGTTCGCGGTGCGAGCATGAGATGAGACGGCCCTCGCGATCGCGGGTCTGCCCATTGCCGTAGCCCGATGGCTGCCGATAGACCGAAACGCCAGCGGACTCGATCCAGCGCATTGTCCGGTCGCGCGGGAGATCCTGAAACAGCAGGCAATCCGCGTCGCCCATCCAGACCAGTCCCTCGATCCAGCGGAATCCGCCTGCAAGTTCTTCCAGCGGCGCGTTGTCGAGAACAAAGTGTGCAAACCGCGGGTCGCGGATTTCGAATTCGCTCATTTACCTCACCGAAACGCGCAAGGGGCCGTGGGGGCCGGCGCGTCGTCGAACTGGACGACCATCAAGACGGCCGGTACGTTGCCGACGGTGCCGGATTGATGGCCGAGCTTCTCGCCGACTTCCCGACAATTCTGATCGCCACCAAACGACAATTCACCCGGCCCCATCTCCACCCGCGTGCCGTCCATTGCTTCGACGAACCAGCACCCCGAAAGCGGAACGATCCATTGCGGTTTGGGATTCTCGTGCCAGGTGCCGGTCCAGCCGACCGGTTGGATTGTCACCAGCGTCGTCATTGCGCCGTTTGTTGTTTCGCCCTGCCATTGGGGCGCTGCAGGCGGCTGCATCGATTTCAATGTGAAGCGGTCCATCTGGCACCGCGTCAAGCGGCTAATACCCTCCGCGTCGGTCCAGAGATGCCAATAGTGCACGATCGGGTTATCGGCCATCGTTTGCATCCGGTAGCGCGTAAGGCTTCGACGAAGTCAGAGGGTTATGCATGAACCGCTGCACACCGGCCGCATCGGTGCCGAATGCGAGCAGTAGGAAGCCGCCCGCAAGCGCGAGATTCTTCAAAAAATCCCAGAACACTTCGCGCCCGTTGCTCTTACCCCTCAGCCGAAAATCCGGCGCCTTCCAAAACTGTTTCCAGAGCAGCGCCGTGACGACGCAATAACCTGCAAGCACGAGCGCCGCGAGCCGATCCGCGACGCCTGCCAGGATCGCCGCCGACATGAAGACTTCGATGCCAAAGCCGCACGCAATCAATATCGTCGCCAGCATGCGATCAGGCACCACCTGAGAGCTTTGTTGGATTGCAGCCCTGAAGTTCAAAATCTTGTCCAGCGCGCTGAACGGCAGGAACAATCCAACCAGCAGGCAGCGCACGCCAAAGGCGACGAGAATGCTCAACATCTCTCGCCTCGATCGGGCCTCGGTTCAACGATGAGTCGCGCTCCGCGATCGTAAGTCGCGTAGCGCCAAAGCCACTGGACCGCGACCAAGAGCCGGTGCTGAAAGCCTGCGAGCGCATAGATGTGAATCAGCGCCCAGACCAGCCACGCCGAGGTTCCCTTGAGGCGTGCCCTCCCAAAATCGGCGACCGCCGCGTCTCGTCCGATTACGGCCACGTTACCTCGGTCATGGAATTCGAAGTCCGCCCCCGGCGCCTCGCCGCGAATCATTCGCACCAGAGCCTTGCCGAGATATCGACCCTCTTGCTTGGCCACCTGGGCCAGACCGGGCAACGCTTTGCCGTTCCGATCCTCGACCAGCGCGATGTCGCCAAGCGCATAGACGTTCTTCAGGCCCGGAACGGAAAGATCTCGGCCGACCTTGATGCGGCCCGTCTTGTCGATCGGCACATCCAACATTTCTCCCAATGGCGAAGCTTTTACACCTGCAGCCCAAACCGTCAGCCCAGTTGGAATTCTGTCGCCTCCCGCCTCGACGCAATCCTGCGAGATATTCTTGACGGCGCAGTTCTCGCGCACGGTTACTCCAAGCGCCGTCAGCTTGCGGGCCGCATAGCTAGCGAGCGTTTCCGGAAACGCGGAAAGAATTCGCGGGCCGGCCTCCAGTAGAACGACCGTCGCCGATCCCGGGTCGATATGACGAAAGTCCCTGGCCAGCGTGTGCCGTGCGAGTTCCGCAATCGACCCTGCCAGCTCGACGCCGCTTGGGCCGCCGCCGACGACCACATACGTCATCAATCGCTTTTTCTCGGCTGGATCATTGCTGATCTCCGCCCGCTCGAACGACATCAGCAATTGTGAACGGATAACGCGCGCGTCCGCGAGGGACTTCAGTCCCGGCGCGAATTTCTCCCAGTCGTCGTGACCGAAATAGGCGTGTGTCGAGCCGCCGGCGATAATCAGAAAGTCGTACGAAAGCACAACCCTATCCGCCAATGTAACGTGTCCTTCAGCGGCAGAAATTCCGATGACTTCGGCCATCAAAACGGTGACGTTGGAATAAGCCCGCAACATTCTGCGGACAGGTTCGGCAATATCGGAAGGAGATAGGGCCGCAGTCGCGACCTGATAGAGCAGCGGCTGAAACAGATGGAAGTTCTGCCGATCGACCAGGATCACATCCGCATTCGCCGAGCCAAGGCCTCGTGCCGCTTCTATGCCTGCGAAACCTGCGCCAATGATGATGACGCGCATTCTCGCATTGTCTGCGCTATTTGCGGCCATTAGCCGTTTCGCAGATAGCTCAGTCGGGAGGCTTCCGCGCAGCGTCGCATCAATCTGCTCATAGGATATGAACGCTTGGGGAGGACGAGACGCCGCAATGACAGGGTATTAATGTTGTAGTGCGCGAGGCGTCGCCAGGCAATGTCCCACTTGGGTCCGATTTGCCCACTGAGGCGTTGTAGTCATGTGCGCCTGCTGCGCCCGCCCTTTCAACGCAGAATCCAGATCATGCCGCCATCGGGGCCATTAACCGGGCAAAAAGCACTCGTAACCGGGGCCAATTCCGGAATCGGCCAGGGCGTCGCCCTTAAGCTCGGGAAAGCCGGTGCTGACGTGGTCGTGAACTATGTTGAAGGAGACGACGCGGCTAATCGCGTGGTGGACCAGATACGCGCCTCCGGAGCAAAATCCTTCGCCTATAAGGCCGATATTTCCTCCGAAAATGACGTCGCCGGCATGTTCGATCGCGCGGTGAAGGAATTCGGCACGGTCGATATCCTGGTGAACAACGCGGGACTGCAACGCGATTCCGCTTTCCAGGACATGACGCTCGATGAATGGAACAAGGTTCTCAGTGTCAATCTGACAGGCCAATTCCTATGCGCGCGGGCGGCAATCCGCGAATTCCTGCGCCGCGGCGTTGTGCCATCCGTGTCCCGCGCCGCAGGAAAGATCATCTGCATGAGTTCCGTGCATCAGGTGATCCCATGGGGTGGGCACGCGAACTACGCGACGTCCAAAGGCGGCATCAAATTACTGATGGAAAGTATGGCGCAAGAGCTTGCCCCAAAACATATCCGCGTCAACGCCATTGCGCCCGGCGCTATCAAGACGCCCATCAATACCGCAGCGTGGAATACGCCCGAAGCGCTCAAGGGTCTTCTGACGCTCATTCCCTATGGCCGGATCGGAGAACCGGAGGACATCGCGCGCGCCGCCGTCTGGCTGGCGTCGGACGACTCCGACTATGTCGTGGGCACGACGCTGTTCGTCGACGGCGGCATGACGCTCTATCCCGGTTTTTCGACCGGCGGCTGAGGACGATGTCGAACCACTACGATATCATTGTCATCGGCAGTGGTCCGGGCGGTGCATCTCTCGCCCATCGACTGGCGCCGACGGGCAAGCGTATCCTGCTTCTCGAGCGCGGTGACTATCTGCCGCGCGCGCGCGCCAATTGGGATGCGCAGACGGTATTCGTGGACGGCGCCTATCAGGCCGATGAGACCTGGTACGGCAAGGGCGGCGAGAGTTTTCACCCGGGCCTGCATTATTGTGTGGGTGGTAATTCGAAGGTCTATGGCGCGGCCCTTTTTCGTATGCGCGAGCGCGATTTCGGCGAGGTCCGCCATAAGGATGGCGTCTCGCCAGCATGGCCCCTCCAATACGAGGTGTTCGAGCCCTATTACGCCGAGGCCGAGCGGCTTTTTCACGTTCACGGCCAGCGTGGAGAAGATCCGAACGAACCGCCCGCAAGCAGCCCCTTTCCCTACCCACCGGTTTCGCACGAACCGCGCATCCAGGCGCTGCACGACAGTCTGCTGGACGACGGACTGCATCCGTTTCATCTGCCGCTCGGCATCCTGCTGGATGAGAAGGACGGTAAGGTCACGCCGACCAGCACATGCATCCGCTGCGACGCGTTCGATGGCTTTCCCTGTCTTTTGAACGGCAAGGCAGATGCGCAGGTGATATGCGTCGATCCGGCGCTTAAATTGCATCCCAATCTGACGCTGCTGACAAATGCCTACGTCTCCAGGCTCGCAACGGACGCCACGGGCCATACCGTCACGGAGGCCGCCGTGATGCGTGGCGGCAGCGAAGAGCGTTACTCGGCCGATATCGTGGTCGTCGCCTGCGGCGCGCTGTCATCTGCGCTGCTTCTGCTGCGTTCCGCGAACGGTGAACATCCTGACGGCCTCGCCAACGGTTCTGGCCTGGTCGGGCGCAACTACATGCGTCACAACCAGTCGGTCTTGATGGCTCTAATGCGCGAGCCCAATGAAACGGTATTCCAGAAGACGCTCGCCGTCTCTGATTTCTACTTTGGTTCCGACGATTGGGACTTCCCCCTGGGCTTGATGCAGATGTGCGCCACGTCGCACGGCGCGCAGATCCGGGGCGAAGCGCTACCGAGCTGGCTGGAATGGATGCCGAAAATGCCGTTCGATGAGATGGCGCGCCATTCGATGGATTTCTGGCTGTCGAGCGAGGATTTGCCGCGACCGGAAAATCGTATTCGCTATGACGGCGCACGCGTCGTTCTCGAGATCACCGAAGGCAATATGGAGGCCCATCACCGGCTTAAAACGAAACTCGAGCAAATGCTAAGCAAAGCCGGCGCACATCCGGTTCTGTTGGAACACAGCCTGTATCTGGGCAACGATATTCCAATCGGCGGCACGGCCCATCAGGCAGGCACGGCGCGCTTCGGCGCGGATTCCGCGACATCGGTCCTCGACCTCAACTGCAAGACCCACGAACTCGATAATCTTTATGTCGTGGATGCGAGCTTTTTCCCGTCGATCGGGGCGGTCAATCCGACGCTGACGATCATCGCCAACGCGCTTCGTGTCGCGGACCGGATCAAGGAGCGCCTGCAATGACGGCCAACTTTTCCAGCGATCTGAGCGGGCGCGCCACAGAGTTTCTGCATTTTTGGGAACACACCGTCGGCAGCGGTCATGCGACGCTCGCTCTGCGGGCCGACTGGCAGGCGCAACTGAAGTGCGCGCATCATGAACTCGGCATGCGGCATGTTCGCTTTCACGGCATTTTGAGCGACGACATGGGCACGCTTGTCGACGAGGGTGATACGTTCTTTTACTCCTTCTTCAACACCGACCAGATTTTCGATTTTCTACTGTCGATCGGCATGAAGCCGTTTGTCGAATTGAGCTTTATGCCGTCCGCCCTTTCTTCGGGCGACCAAACGGTCTTTCACTATCAGGCCAATGTCAGTCCGCCCAAGGACTATGCGCAATGGGCCGTGCTGATCAGAGATCTCGTGCGCCATTGGGTGGAGCGCTACGGATTGGGCGAGGTGCGGCAATGGTTTTTCGAGGTCTGGAACGAGCCCAATCTGACGGCCTTCGGCAGCGGAAAGCAGAGCGATTATTTCGAACTTTACCGCTATACGGTGGAGGCCATCAAAGGCGTCGACAGATTGCTGAAGGTCGGTGGCCCCGCAACCGCAGACAATGCCTGGATCGAAGATTTTCTCAAGTTCTGCAAATCAAACGACCTTCCCGCGGATTTTGTCAGCACGCATCATTATCCGACGGATTCCTTCGGCAAACCCGGCGACGACACCATGACAGAACTGGCCGACAGCACCCGCAGCATCCTGCGCGAAGAGGCACGCGAGGTTCGAAAAAAAGCGGGGGACCTTCCGGTTTATTATACCGAATGGTGCACGTCGTCGAACCCGCGCGATCCCATGCATGACGACCCCTACGCGGCCGCCTTCATCGTCAAAACCGTTCTGGAGGCGCGGGGGTTAGTTCAGGGATACAGCTATTGGACCTTCTCTGATATTTTCGAGGAAAACTATTTCCCTTCGGTGCCGTTCCAAGGCGGCTTCGGGCTGCTGAACATTCACGGCATTGCCAAACCGTCCTATCGCGCCTTCCAGTTGCTGCATGAACTGGGCACGCAGATGCTGCCGGTCCAGGGAGGCCACGAAACCGTGGATGCCTGGTTCGTGCGCGGCGATCAGCGTTCCACCCTCGTGCTGACGAATTTTGCGCTGCCGCGTCATCCGATCGAGACCGAACAGGTTTTTTTCGCGCTCAAATCCGCGAAGTCCGCGACGATGGCGTCCATTCAGCGAATCGATCTTGAGCACGCCAATGCGAAGCGTCACTGGGAACAACTCGGCAAGCCCGAATATCTCAGCGTCGCGATGGTCGATGAACTCAAGGACCTGTCGAAGCTCCAGAGCGAACCGGTTCCGATCAAATACGAAGCTGGCATGTTGAGCGTCGAAATATCGATGCCGCCGCAATCGGTCGCCGCGATACATTTCTCGAATTGAGCGAGATGAGCGATTGGGATCGGCTTTCGGAGGATGCGCTGATAGATCGGCTACAGCGTGCAGCCTTTTCCTATCTGATCGAATACGCTAATCCTGATACCGGCCTCGTCGCGGACACCTCCCGCCAGGGATCGCCCTGCAGCATCGCTGTGGTTGGGTTTGCGCTGTCCTGCTATCCGATTGCGGTCCGGAACGGCTGGCTGTCGCGTGCGGATGGCGCCAGCCGGACGCTCAAAACTCTCAGGTTTTTCGCGCAAAGCGTCCAAAGCGATGCGCCCGACGCGACGGGCTATAAGGGCTTCTACTATCACTTCCTCGACATGCAGACAGGTAAGCGAGTCTGGCAATGCGAACTTTCGCTGATCGATACGGCGCTGCTGATTGCAGGTGTGCTCGTGGCGGGATGCTACTTTGACGGTGGCGGCGATGAGAGTGAGATCCGTGAACTGGCTGACGCGATGTATCGCCGTGTCGACTGGCGCTGGGCCCAGAACGGCGCTCCGGGGCTGTCTCAGGGATGGAAGCCCGAATGCGGCTTCCTCCATTATGGCTGGGAGGGATATAACGAAGCCACGATCCTATATGTTCTGGGCCTCGGCTCGCCCACATTCCCGCTTACTCCCAGCGGTTATGTCACATGGGGCTTGACCTATCAGTGGGAAAACCTGCTGGACCGGGATGTCCTCTACTCCGGCCCGCTTTTCACGCATCTGTTTTCCCATGCATGGATCGACTTTCGCGGTATCCGCGATGCGTTCATGCGCGAGAAAGCAAGCGACTATTTCGAGAATACCAAGAGCGCCGTCGCCATCCACCGCGAGTATGGCGAACGCAATCCGCACGGCTTCAAGGCCTATGGCCGCAATTTCTGGGGCGTGACGGCGGGAGACGGCCCAGTCAATGAAGAAATCCGCGAGAACGGAAGAGATCGCCGATTCTTCGGCTATATGTCGCGTGGCGTGCCCTATGGTCCCGACGACGGCACGATCGCACCCTGGGCGATGCTGGCGGCATTGCCCTTTACGCCCGACGTGGCGCTGGCGGGTACGCGTCATCTTCTCGAACTGCATCCGCAAGTCTGTCGCCAGGACAGATTTTCAAGTGGCTTCAATCCAACGTTGCAGAGCGATACCGGTGGCTGGCTTTCCGAAGGATGGTACGGGCTCGATCAGGGCTTGCTTACGATGATGATCGAAAATCATCGCACCGGCTTGGTCTGGGAGATGATGCGGCGTTGCAGCTACGTGCGCGACGGCCTCAAGCGCACCGGCTTTGAAGGCGGATGGCTTTAGCGATGCGAATCAAAGTGCCACGAGCACAACCCGACGACGAAAAAACCTTTCTGCGGCGCGTACGGCCGGAAGATTGGAAAAATCCCGTGCCGCAGAGCACCTACGATCTCGCGATCGTGGGAGCTGGACCGGCAGGATTGGCTGCCGCGGACTCCGCCGCGCGGCTCGGCTTCCACGTTGCGCTCATTGAGCGTAATCGCATGGGCGGGAATTCCCTGAATGTCGGGTCGGTGCCGTCCAAGGCGGTCATCCGAACCGCACGCGTCTACGGCACGATGCAGGATGCCGAAGAGTTTGGCGCGCCCGTGCCGAGCGAGCCGACGCTCGACTTCAGTAAGGTCATGGCACGCATGCGCCGGATCCGCACGCGAATATCCGAGTACCATTCGGTTTACGAGCTCACCACGCTTGGCGTGGACGTATTTTTCGGTGCCGCCAGTTTCGCGAGCGCGGACTCTCTTGATGTCGGTGACATCCTCGTGCATTTCAAAAAGGCGCTCATCGCGACGGGCGCACGCCCAAGGGCGTCAACCATTCCAGGCCTCGATCAGGCGGGTTATCGCACAAGCGGGTCGATCTTCGACTTGGCGGCGTTACCCAAGCGCCTCGCCGTCATCGGTGGGGGGCCGCTCGGCTGCGAACTGGCGCAAGCTTTTTGCCGGTTAGGTTCGCACGTCACCATCGTGCAGAACGACCCGAAATTCCTGCCCCGAGAAGAGCGCGACGCTGCTGAGATTCTGTCTCGGTCCATGGCGCGCGACGGCGTGGAAATCCGCCTGAACACCACGGTCGTCAGTGCGCGACGCGCTGGGGAGGCCAAGATCCTTAGAACCGTCAACGGCGATGTCGACAGCGATATCCAGGCCGACGAGATCCTGCTAAGTGTCGGGCGGGTTCCCAACGTCGAGGAGTTGAACCTCAAAGCAGCCGGCGTTGAATTCGACACCAACCAGGGAATCAAGGTCGACGAATTCCTCCGCAGTACAAATCACAACGTGTATGCGGCGGGTGACGTATGCCTGGCATTGAAGTTCACAAACGCCGCGCAGTTCTCGGCCCGCACAGCGGTTCAAAACGCGTTGATGCAAGCACAGTTGCGATGGAGCAGCTCGGCCATACCCTGGTGCACTTTTTGCGATCCCGAGATCGCACATATCGGCCTGCACGTCTGGGATGCGCGCCAGCAATCGATTCCCATAAAGAGTTTCACCGTGATGATGCACGATGTCGATCGCGCCATAACAGATGGACAGGACACCGGCTTCGTCAAGATTCATATTGCGGAAGGGTCGGACAAGATTTTGGGCGTGACAATTGTAGCATCGCGGGCAAGCGAATTGATCAACGAAATGGCGGTCGTCATAAGCGCTGGCATCGGCATGGAAGCCTTGTCGAAGGTCGCGCACACCTATCCGGCACAGTCCGAGGCGATCCTGCTCGCGGCGCGAGCCTGGAAACGAGAGTTCGATGAACCGGCTCATCGGGCTGTGTCCGGAAAGGCGACCGATGAAAAATAAGGCCGCCGATGACAGCCGGCAATTCGTCTATCTCGCTGCGGCAGTGTCGGCCCTGGGCGGCATGCTCTTCGGCTACGACATTGGCGTCATTTCCGGGGCGATTCTGTTTATCAAGAACGGGTTCTCCCTTTCCCCCGGCCTCGAAGAAATTGTTGTCAGTTCGGTTTTGCTGGGATCGCTGGGCGGGGCTTTGGCCGGAGGGAGTCTTGCGGATCGTTTTGGACGTCGCCGCCTGTTGATCGGGACGGCGATCGTATTCGGCCTGGGGGCGGTTGGCGCGGCCCTGGCGCCGGGTACGGCATGGCTGATCGCCGCCCGTGTGGTCGCAGGCGCCGCCATCGGTATCGCGTCGTTTGTAGCGCCGCTCTATATCTCCGAGATAGCGCCGGTCGACGTTCGCGGAAAGCTCGTTTCGATCAATCAAGTTGCGCTCACCAGCGGCATCGTAATCTCCTATCTCGTTGACTATGTTTTTGCGGGAGCGCAGGCATGGCGCTGGATGTTCGCGCTGGCGGCGATTCCGGCGGCCGTTTTCGGTATCGGGCTAATGTTCATTCCCGACAGTCCGCGATGGCTTGTCAGCGGAGGACATGTAAGCGAAGCCCGAGCAGTGCTCAAGCGGATCCGAGCGCCGGAAGGAGTCGAGGGCGAGCTCGGCGAAATTCGACACAGCGCTGCGCAGCAGAAAGCCCATTGGTCCGAACTGTTCAGTCCACTGTTACGTGCGCCGATGATTGTGGGTGTCGGACTGGCGATCGCGCAACAAATCACCGGCATCAACACGGTCATCTATTACGCGCCCACGATCTTCAAGTCCGCGGGAATGTCTTCCGCATCGGTTGCGATTCTGGCGAGTGTCGGCGTCGGTCTCGTGAACGTCCTGCTGACCCTGGTTGCCATGCTGCTCATCGACCGGGTCGGGCGGCGGCCACTGTTGTTGGTTAGCCTCGCGGGAATGGCGCTGAGCCTGTTCGTGCTGGGGCTGGCATTTTCGCTACCGCAACTATCGGCCAATCTGGGGTGGATCGCGGTGGCCAGCCTCATGATTTATGTTGGGTCGTTCGCCGTGGGGCTTGGCCCGGTCTTCTGGCTGATCCTTTCGGAGATTTACCCTCTGCGAATCCGCGGTCGGGCCATGAGTATCGGGACGGCCGCCAATTGGATCACCAACCTGATTGTGGCGCTGTCCTTCCTAACGCTCACGCAGGTCGTGGGCAAACCTGCAACGTTCTGGCTGTATGGGGCCGTAAGCGTCGGCGCATGGCTCTTTGCGTTTTTTCTGGTGCCGGAAACCAAGGGTAAGACCCTAGAGGAGATCGAAGCGCAGTGGCGGCCTTCGAAGCACCAGTAGGCATGGCGACATTGGACGGCTAGACGAATACTCTGGGCCGGACCTTGAAGGATTTCAGCACGAAGGTTCTGTCGCTAGTTGCTGCCGGAGTGATCTAACTGCTGCTTCCGGCGCTGTTCCATGCCCAGGTAGCGCTGGTCCTACCCTTCGACCTAGGCGAGAACCCCACGGAAATGCCAAAAGACTTCCAATCTCTGTCGGACCTGCCTCCACTATCGATCGAGAAACTGACCGGCGACGAACTGCGCGGACCGATTTCGACATCGAGCGGAAGCCTCGGCCATGGTGCGATCACCGTTGTCGCGATCACCCTCCTCAGCAGCATGCGGAGGATGACCGGCATGAGGCAGCACTCAATATCGCCTTCGATCAGACCGAAGCGCGCGGATACGTCGGATTCGACCCAAAGGCATTGCTGTGGGTCGTCGTGATTATTTGCAGCGCGCCCGTGGACCCGATGATCGTAGCCGACCTTCCCGCCTTGCTAGGATCGGGTTCACGCACTTCGGCTCGTTGGATAAGCGCGGCTGGCGAATGACCGCTCCTGATCGTGTTCGTGGTGGGTGGTATCGGTGGCCTGCCGTTCGGGCTTCAACCTGTAATCGGTGCCAAAAAAAGGCCGGCCTATGTTCGCTGACCGGTCTTCTTCTCAATATTCAGATCGTGATTCCGAAAGGAGCAAAGACCCGAAAGTTACTTCCAGACCGAAGGTCCGAAACTCGCGGCCCCGGGTTCGTGAGCCATCAACAAAAAAAATCAAATTCGGGGATGCCTAATCTACTAAAATAGCAATGCCGTATCGCGATATGTCTGGCCGCGGGACCGACGCACAGCCCTAGCTTCAGCTGTGCGCATTTTTGGACACATCTCGGCCGAGAGAGCCGCCTTCGTTTTCCCATCGGGCAATAGCGCGATCCATTCCGTAGATGCTCTCGATCCTCGAGACCAAACGCGTGACATTCGAAGTTTCTCCGGCGACCGGCAAAAGCGTTTGATTTTCAACGGCTTTCTTCGAGCCGGACCATACCAACTCGTCTTCAAGAAACATTTCGATCGACGCATATCCGTCATTCATAGTTCGGCTCGACCAGCACAACGCCTCATGCGTGCTCGCGCACTGCCTCACGGCAAGACGCACGATCGTACCATCATCATCGAAGTACCGGAGTGTGTAAGCCTGGAGCATGTGCGGTCTCATTCTTTCGTGATCAGATACTCGCCACTCATGTGTGCGTACGCAACCCTTCAGCCGATTTTCGATAGCGGATAGCCCTGGATGGTCGAACCCTTTCGAACGGCACAATAGCGTCCGCGAGCTACCTTAGATGGTCAATTTTGCACAGTTCCGATTTCTACAAATAGTTAAACTCGCAGTTGGAAAGGCTTCAAGACCTCTTTATCGGATCCCGCATTGTACCAGTAACGCAGCCGTTCTCGGTATTGCCGTACAACACGACCGGAGATCACGCCATAAATGGCAGAGTCGCGCGCCTTGGACACCACCGCCGAAACGCTGCAGGTCAAGCGGCGCGATTTTCTATACATTGCAACGGGCGCGGTTGCAGGCGTAGGCGCTTTGCTTACCGCGTGGCCGTTCGTTGATCAGATGAATCCAGACGCTGCTACCATTGCGGCTGGCGGACCGGTCACCGTCGACTTGGCGAGCGTGCAGGCGGGCCAGCAAATTGTGGTTCGATGGCAGACGCGCCCGATATTCATCGTCAACCGAACGCCCGCCATTCTGAGCGAATTAAAATCCGTATCGCTGTTGGCAATGTTACGCGATCCAGACTCTGCGGAACTCCAGCAGCCTCCTTATGCGACGAACTGGACCCGCTCGATAAAGCCCGAATATCTCGTTGTGGTCGGCATCTGCACGCATCTGGGCTGCATTCCCACCTTCACCGCGACGCCCGGTGAGCTTGGACCATCATGGCCGGGCGGCTATCTCTGCCATTGTCATGGATCGCGATACGATCTGGCCGGTCGCGTCTTCAAAGGCGTGCCCGCACCATTAAACCTGCCGGTACCTCCCTACAGATTCGACGGCGACACCAAACTCGTGATCGGGGACAATCCCAAGGGGGAAGATTTCTCAATCTCCATGGTCGAGAATCTCTAAGCTGGACAGGAAGAGCGGCCGATGTTTGCCGTTAGCGTCAATTATATAGCGGTGTTCGTCGCGACTGTGGCGGCGTGGTTGTTCGGTGCGGTCTGGTATTACGGATTTGCGGTCCGCTGGCGCGATGCGTTGGGCAAAACCAAGGAACAGATGCCGGACGGCCGGCAGCCGCTCGGTGTAATGGCTCTGTCGTTTGCCGCCGAATTCGTGATGGCCGCCGTGCTTGCGCATTTCATCGCCGCGCTAGGACCGGTGACCATAGCCCACGGGCTGCTGACTGCCGCCACGTGCTGGATCGGATTCGTCCTGACGACGATAATCGTCAACGACGGCTACACCCGCAACAAGCTTGCACTGATCGCAGTCGCGTCTTGGCATTGGCTCGGCGTGCTACTGGTCATGGGCGCGGTGATCGGCGCCTTTGACTAACGCCGCTTGCTTAACCCGCGTCTCCAGATGAGGCGATAAGTTCGATGCAACCAAGCTTCGGTGACGACATCTCGCCTGTTGCGAAAGGCAATACGTAGATCAGGCGGGCCAATACCTCCGTGACGTTCTAGTGGAAAAAATACACGATGAATCCAGCTATAACGGCGAGAAATAACCCCACTCCCAAGACGTACCGAACCGAACCGCTCGTTTCGCCCTGTCGAGCTTCGTTCGTCTTGAGCTCGCTGTGATCGCCAACGTGTTTCATGGAGCGCTCAATGCCGACTTATGGGACAATACAAAGACAGCGCATGCGACGACTACGCTTCCACTGCCATAGCATAATTCATGGCAGCGCTAATGGTTCCGTTGGCTCCAATGCGTCTCGTGCTGAGCACGCCAGTGTAATGCCGAACACCCGCTCCCTGACGTGATGTCGCTCCCCACCAAGAAATCGAGCGCCACTCACATGCATGTGGACAAAATGGCGCCGCATGAGCAATTCCAGACAGTCGCAATATCGAAATATGCAGAGCTTTGTCGGCACAAAAGGCCGCGATGCCCTGTTGGCCGCGAGCGCGAATTATTCCGCCGTGTTCGGGGCAACGGTCGCGGAGTGGCTTTTCTGTGGGGTTTGGCATTACGGATTTGCAGTTCGCTAGGGCGACGCGCTGGGCAAAACGAAGGAACAAATGCCGGACGGGAGATGATGGCTCTGTACCATGGATCTGTTGTTCGCCGGCGAGTACGTAATGCCGCCGTGCTCGTGCAACTCGTCGTCGCTTTGATACCGGTGACGATTGTCAAAGGTTTGCTGGCTCGGTTTGTCCTAACCACCATTATCGTCACCGATGGCTACACCCGCAGCCGGTTTGTACTGATTGCGCTCGCATCCTGGCACTGGTTCGGCATGCTCCTCGTGATGGGCGCAGTCATCGGCGCCTTCGGCTAACAGCCGTGACGAGGATTCGTGTATTCATTTTGTTTCGTCGCTCAATTCGTGTCCCGCAGGATCAACGTCGAGGTCCTTGAACATCACGCCACGAGGCGTAATGACCATCGTTTCGACGAAGCGTATTCGCAGGTCAATCCGTGTTCCATCCGGTGGCGCGGGTAGCTGCGCCGCGAGTGTCGCGACGGACTTGACGCTTGGGGGAATGGGCGCCCGCATCACGGCTCGCACGATGGTCGTGCCGTCTCCGGGCGTGAAACGTACATCCGTTACGTAGCTGCCGGCCAACGCGTCGATTGTATCGCTTAGAGTCTTTTCCACTTTCGCCTGGAACAATTGCTTTTCGACCGCCTGGTCCAGAGTGCGGGCAAGCAAGATTCCCAACGCAGCCAAAACTCCAAGACCGAGGGCATCGCGCTTCAGAAATGCAAGCACCGCATATCTCCCGGAGACCGCGCTTTGGCGAAATCCCGTCGCCCAAAGCACGACTGCCGATGCAAACTGGATCGCCACCATATTCGTAAATGCCAGCAAGAGGGCTCCGCCGCCCAGGGCATACTCTCCATGTGCAAACAGAATACTGGCTGCGGCGAGTGGAGGAACGAGCGCGGTCGCAACGGCAACCCCGATAAACGCCACGCTCAAGCGCGGAGAAACTGTCGCATAGGCGCCGGCCGCCCCCCCGGCAACGCCAATCATCAGATCGAGCAGATTCGGTGCCGTCCGCGCCATGATCTCGCTGGTGATCGGGATGTCGCGATGGATCAGGCCAAGAATGAAAGCGGTGACCATCACGCTGGCCGTTCCGGCAATCAGTGCCGAGAGCGCTCTGAACAGTTCTCCGAAATCGCTGTCGGCCAACGCCAAACTGATGCCGAGGATCGGCCCCAACAACATTGCGACGATCATGGCACCGATTATGACAGCGGGACTATTCTCGAACAGCCCGTAGCAAGCGATAATAGCTGCGAAGATATTCATTAGCAGGTAAGGGACATTCAGCGCCGCGCCCTCGTGGATCGCTTTCCGAACGGACGCCCGGAGCGGATCATCGACAGTCGTGGCGATCATGTCTTCCTCCATCGCGAATCGTTACTGCTCGCCCCGGAAGACTCGCCGAAACCAAACGAATGGGAAAGGCAGGCAGAGAACGGCTTACAGATGCCGAAACAGCGCGCTCGCGCCGTTCAATTGATGGGTGCGTGTTGGAGCATTCCCCCCGGAACCTCCATCTCGATTTCGCGCCCTCCTCCGAAACTACTCTCGGCGAGGACTTGTGTCCGAATTCAGCTCTGAGCATCTTGGGTCAGAAAAACGTGCGCTCTGCCGTAACCACGGTGGCGCCGCAACTTGCAAGTTGGAATGCCCGTCAATAGGCGACCTAAATGGCGGGTTTCGTTTTGGGGTCCATCGCAGCCGTTGCCAAATCGCGAATTCTGTCCACGAAAGAACCCGAGCGCAGGTAACGAAGATGCGCTGCGAACCTGTCCTCGGCGAGAACCTTTCTACCGAGATTCGCCTCTTCGTCTCTCATCAACTCCAGTACTCGTTTGTCTTCGTCTGCCTCCAACCAATAGCCATGTTGGTCCTCACAAAAATCCATTTCGAGGTCAAAAAGCCGATATTGGAAACTTTTCATCAACTTTCCGCATTGAGGACAGTTGCGGATCGTTGGCGCGGAGCCGAGCATCAAGCTGCCCTTTTCGTCGTCGCCAAAATCGAAGACTTCGTCCTCAAGCTGGGACAGTTCCTGGCGACTGAGCCACATTCCATCGCAGGTCGGACAAATTTCCATCTCGACGCCGTCGCGTTTCTTTTGAACCAGTTCGGCATCGCATTTTGGGCACCTCATTTAACCTCCCTGTTCTAACGCGTTTGGACTGACACTCGACGTCGAGCGCTATTCCTAAGTTGACCGCGCACGGTTTAGACTTCGGTTCGCTTTAATGATGTGCAGAATTGCTCATCTTCTGAGGCGATATGGCACCAAAGCGGCTCCGCGCGGCCCGCGGCTCTTGTGCGGCGCATCGGAAGACGCCGGACTGAGCGAGTTGCCCGTTCGCGCGTTGTATATGTATCGCCGGAGGGTTCAAACCATGGGCTTGTTACTGATTATCGTCATATTGGTGCTGCTCTTCGGCGGCGGTGGATATTATGGCTACAACCGATATGGCGGAGCAGGCCTCGGCGGTGTCCTTGGTCTCGTGCTCGTTGTCCTGGTCCTGCTTTGGCTTTTCGGTGGACTTGGCAGCATGCGCATCTAGGAGGTCTTGCCAACCCCTTTACGATTTTGGTTCACGCTAAGAATTGCCCTCCGAGGCGCCCCCGGTTTCCGATCAGCGGCATCAGTATGCGAACAAGGCACGAGTAAAACATGACGAAACCAGTTGTTCTGATCGTCGAATGCGAGGCGCTCATTCGTATAAGCGCCGTCCATATCGTGGAGGACGCTGGTTTTTCGGTTCTGGAAGCTTGCAATGCCGACGACGCGATCAGGCTTCTGGAGAGCCGCAGTGAGATTCGGGCCGTTCTCACCGGCGTGAATATGCCGGGCTCGATGGACGGTTTGAAACTCGCGCACGCGATTCGAGGTCGTTGGCCACCGGTACACCTGATCGTGACTTCGGGCCTTGATGTTCGTGATCGGCTGCCGATCAACAGCCGGTTCATTCGCAAGCCCTACTCCGCCGAACACATTCGGATCGCGCTAAGTGAGCTATTCGGCTCACATCCTGCGCCTCGCCGATTGTTCAACGGTGCGGAGGGAAACCGTGCTAAGGTCGCCTGACGACGGAGCTATGGCGTCAGCCAAGGTTTAGTCGATTCGCAAAAAAATTATCGCCCGGGTACGACTTTCGCTCCGCGAGTCTCCGGTTCCCAGAAAGGGGTAGCCATGGCTCCCCATACGAACTTGCACGCAGATACGTCATTAGACCTCGCCTTGGCGCTGATCGCCGCATCGACCGTGCCCGTGCTGCTGCTCGACGGACACCTGACGGTTATCGCGGCCAGCGAGTCGTTCTGCCGAACGTTTGAGATTTTGGCTGTGTCGGTGCCCAACCGACGCCTTGTCGAACTTGGCGCAGGCGAATGGGCCATACCCCAGTTCAACGCACTTCTGAAGGCGACGGCGTCGGGTTATGCCGAGGTTGGCGACTATGAGATCGACCTCGTCCGCAAGGGACGCGAGAAGCGCCGCCTGGTTCTGAATGCTCGTAAGCTGGAATATGGGAAGGCGAACGATGTCCGGCTTTTGGTGACTATCGCAGATGTCACGGATGCTCGCGTCGCGGAAAAGCTCAAGGACGATATGTTGAAGGACAAGAGCGTCCTCCTTCAGGAACTGCATCACCGGGTCGCGAACAGCCTTCAGATCATTGCAAGCCTGCTCTTGCAAAGCGCTCGTAAAGTGCAATCCGACGAAACCAGGACTCACCTAGTCGACGCGCATCAGCGTGTAATGTCCGTCGCGGCATTGCAGCAGCATCTTACGACCTCCAGTACAACCGATGTCGAACTGAGGCCGTATTTCACGGCACTGTGCGAGAGTATCGGCGCATCGATGATCCGCGACCATAATCAATTGTCGCTGGATGTAAGTGTCGACGACAGTACCACTGCTGCAGATGTTTCTGTAAGCCTAGGATTGATCGTCACCGAATTGGTGATCAACGCGCTCAAGCATGCATTTCCCGGTGACCGTCCCGGCGCGATCAAAGTAGACTACCGTTCGCACGGACCGAATTGGACCTTGTCGGTCACGGACAATGGCGTCGGAATGCCTGCCGATGCCGCCAGCGCCAAACCGGGATTGGGTACGAGCATCGTTCAAGCGCTCACCGCCCAGTTGCACGCTCATGTAACAGTCGCAAATGCAAGTCCCGGGACCTCCGTATCCGTAGTTCACACACAGATCGCCGCTGTTCGAGCCGCGACAGCAGACCGTGCGCTGTAGTTGCTCTATGGTCGCGTATTGAACCAGCACTAGCAGGAAAATGACGTGGCAGTTCGTTCTAAGAGATCCAAGATCAAAGCTGAACCGAGCAAAGTCACCAATAGAAAGATGCACGGTCGCATACCACGCGGCAGCAGATCGGCTGGGCATCCACACAGCGTCAGACCGTCCGCTATCAGAAGTGCTGTGGCGATGAAATTTGGACTGACAAAAATCCGTCTCGATGACCCGAGGCTGGTCGCGATGCTCCGGCATCTTCATCAGCGTGCGTAAAGAGCAAACTCCGAGCACGCAATTTAGCGTCAATCACAGCCTCTGATGTCGTGATGCTACAATCGGATCGAAAATCGAACAGGACCATCGACATGAATATCGAAGATCGCCATCTCTCGGCCGAGCGCTTCGCTCAGTCACCCATGGCTTGGATCGAACCCGACCGCTCGGGCTTCTTTCGCGAGCTTGGGGAGATCGCAACCGGCGCGGTCGCCACTGCGGCGCAACGGGAGAAGGCCGCAAGGATCGCGAACTTGCTGGTAGCCATTAGGGCTCCCGCCCGACCGCTGGGTGGCACCACGACCGTGCAGTAAGCGCCGACACGTCCCGGAAGGCGATTTGGAAACAGTGCATTGCTGCGGGGCTGCACTGCATCTTTTATTGCGGCTTTGGCTGAAACATAATTTTTTCAGAGACTTACCGCCGCTCTGCGCCGGCCACTGCTAACTTAAGTTAAGAATTGTACGGACTCGTACAAAACTCGCAATTTTGCTACTGTTATGCGTCGCCTATTGGCCAGTGAGCACAGGCGCTCGAGAGACTTCCGGGGCACCCCTCTGAACGGTGTCCGCGCTCCCGCTCGATGGCATCCAGGGCGCGCCATGACGTACTATAGAATCTATTTATTGGACGAACGCGGTCACGTTTGCGAAGGTCGAGATTGCGAAGTGGCAGACGATCTTGCAGCGCTGGAAGCGGCAACACCGCTTTCGAAAGATCGAAGAATCGAAGTCTGGCAGGCGACACGTTGCGTGGCGAAAATCCAAAAGGGTGGAGGCGCGTTGCCGGTCGACAAAGTCATCGTGCCGCCTGAATTGCGCAGCGCAAGCGGATAAGAAAGTTTTATATGCCTGCTCGAACATAAATCTCTCCAAGAGGCATGGATGGAACGCACGACCGAGTACAGAGGCGTCTCATATTCGATTCCAAGAAATAGCGATGGCGTTTGGACCTGGATAATTCATCCCCACCGAAGGAGGCGCAAACCTCCACAGAGCCTGCCAAGGCCAACGTATGCCAGTCGCGCAGAGGCTGTCGCAGATGTCGAACGCGTAATCGACGCCTTTCTGGCGGAAGAACGGGGCCAGCGCGCTTAGCCACAAGCATCGTACCGATTGGCGACGACTTCAACTCAAGGCGCAGCGGTGTCCTTTGTTCACCCATGATTTGTGGCTGCCGAGCCAATGCCGCAGACCACGCGCAAGAGCGGCCTGTCGGCCCCGCGTGGCTACGCTCCGGAGGAGATCTGTCTCACGCCCTGTCGGTCGCCAGTCGTGCCTATGTCTCGATATGCGGTTGCTCATGAAGAACCAAGCTCAAGAGCGAGCTGTGGACCTCAATGCCGCCGTTGTAGTCGATGAGGCCCAGCTTGCGAAATTTATTCATGAAAAAGCTGACGCGAGATCGGGTTGTGCCGATCATCTCGGCGAGCGTCTCCTGGCTGATCTTCGCGATCAATGGTTCGGGCTTCCCTACTTTGCCATAGTTCGCCAGAAGCAAGAGCAAACGCGCGAGACGCTTCTCGCTCGAATTGAACAACTGATCGACAAGGTCTTCCTCAATGCGGATCGTGCGGGTCAGCAAATACGTCATGAACATCTCGGAAAACGCAGGCTCCCGGTGAATGACATCGTTGATGGCTTCCTTCTCCAACCGCACGATGACGGACTCCGCAATTGCCGTGGCTGTCGCCATGCGGTTTCGCTGGCCCGCCAGGCACCCTTCTCCAAAGAAGTCGTTCGGCCCAAGGATCGCGACGACCGCTTCCTTGCCCTGTCGTGACAAGACAGCCAACTTGACCTTGCCCTTCTGGATATAGAAGACAGCGTCAGCGGGACTTCCCTGCGAGAAGACAATCCGATTTTTGCGAAACTTTTCGATGCTTCGCCCGTCTCCGACTTTGCTCAAGAAGGATTCTGGGTCGAATGGAGGCTCCGATTTAATCGCCATTGAATGCTCCTTCGCCGATGTTGGCCCTCCCATAACCTCTGTATCGAGAGGTACGATCTACGATGGGAGCCAAGGCTGCGCCGGTATGTCGAAGGCAACTATATCCGATGATCGGTCCACAGTTGAAGCGTTTAGAGCGACGCTGCGGCGAGCCGACCGTGCCCCATTAGTCCTTCGGTCGGGCCGGAACCGGCAGGAGTCTACCGCCATTGTTTCGCGCAATCTGGCGCGCCAGAAAAACCTTCTCGCGGTCGAACACAAAGCCATGGAGAATCATGTTTACGGTCTCGCCGTCGTCGGACAAGGGCAGATAGATTGCTTGGAAATCCTCAAACCCTGGCCCAGCCCAAAGAGCATTGCCGTACGAATGCACCACGGCGCGGTCTCGTGCGGCCTTTCGAAAAATCCTCGATATCGATTTTGCGACCGAGGGGTCCCGGTCAGCAAATACCTCCTCAACGGTCTTACCTGTACCATCCTCGAAGAAATATTCAGTCACGAGCGTTCCGACCAGCCGGAAACGAAATTGACTCAAATCCTTTACGACATCGACGAGCAGCACCCATCCCAGATGGGGGCGCATTTCGAATGCGCTGATGTCCGCCCGTGCCGGCAGCGGCCGACTGCCACGTTTCTCGTTCCAGTAGTCATAGAGGAAACGCAGCGTCGGGTTTTCGAAACTCGTCGCGCCAACCACTACCGTTGTGCCGTTCGGATCAACGAGCATGACAGGCTCATCCTAAGCTTGCGCAGGCAGGATAAACCTGCGGGGTTAAGGTCTACTGAGCAGCAATTTCCCCGAGTAGTCGAACGCAATCGACCAGTTTGAGATCAATTTCTCAAGGCAACAAGGTTAGCGCAATTTTAAGATAATACAGCCATATTGAAACTATGAGCCCGACGCCTTCGCTTTGTGCAGCAGAATCATTCAACGCGGCTGCACTTCGGGAGGGGTGGCCCGCAATTTGCGATCATACCCTCAAGTTCGATTCTTCCAATTTGGCCGACTTGCTTTCGATTTGGAGTCGCTTTGCTCTAGAAGGCTGTACGCCGTCTCGCGGCCAGCTCTCACCACAGACACTGAAACCGCTTCTCCGCAGCATCGTCATTTATGAACGGGTGCAGGATGGGACCTGTGTCAGGCGTTATCGCGTTCGCTTGGTGGGTTCCTCCATGGCGGCTGTGATCGGGGATTTGACTGGGAAATTCCTGGACGATGTCGTCCCCGAATCGTTCCTGCCGCGATGGCATGCTTGTCTGGATGCAACTCTGTCGGCCCGACATCCGCTGAGGTTCCTCACACGTAGCGACACCAATCACATGGAGTTCCTGGTCGGCGAGTATTTCTCTGCGCCGATGCTTGCGGCCGATGGTTCGGAAAGCATGATACTCGGAGGCAGCCATTTCGATGGGCGTCGGCCGTGGGCAACCGTCGAACGCGAGGCGCGCGCGGCGCTCGCTGCCATCAATGGATAGTCCAGTGGCGCTGAGCCAAGTCTGCCAAATGGAAATTTCTGTTCGACGACCATAGCAATTGTATGGCGCGACCCATGAGGAACGGTATAGTCGGCGCAAGGGGCACCCGGAAGAAACCGGTCGTTGGTTCGGTAATAGGTGCGTAGATTGGTCAGATTCTCGAAAGCGCTTGCTGATGAGGGATTCGCACAAATCTCTCTTGCCGCCGAAAACAGGCGGCTTGCCTCCTACTGGCTCTCGCTTTGGGAAGTCGACGAACTGCCGCAATGGCGGCACTACGATCCGTCGCGTGTTCGCGACCTCCTGCCAGGCATCGCGATCATGGAGATCAAGGCGAGCACGTATGTGCGCATGAAACTGTCCGGGAGCGCTGTCAACGCCGCATTCGGGCACGACCTCAGCGGTCAAGATGTGTTGGCGGTCACGAAGGAATCCGATCGTGCAACGCGGCTGGCCCGCAATTCTCAAATTGCCGAAGGCTGCGCCTCATGGGCGATAAGAAAGGGGCGCGCCGTCGACGGTAGCGATTGGCTCAGCGAGGAAGTGCAGCTACCATTTCGTGACGTTCTGCCAACGGGTGCGAGGCTGGTTCTCTTTCACACCACGTGGCGACCCGCGTCCCCTGCAATGCGCATCATCGATCCAATCGACGGGTTAGGTCTTGTCGAGAAATGGCACACTATCGATCTTCGCCACAACGTGGGAAACGAGAAACCATAAACTTGAGACCACGCCCCGCCGCTCGGAAGGCGTGCTTCTATTTCTCGTCAGGCCCGTGTCATGAGGAGATCTGCGCTGATGCGAACGTTGCCGTTCTTATTCGCGCAATGACAAGAATACGGCACACCTCGCTCCAAGCCAATGACACGAGCATCAAACCGCGCAGCTCTGCATCGAACGCAAGCGCTTACCGACAATTATATGGACTTCGTCCACGAATGTCCGCGTTTATTATGTGGCGACTACCAATTTGGCGGCGTGATCCACGAGGTCCGCCTGCTCGGTCTGACGAACAACCCGCCCTACCTCTTGATCCCACAGGTCCATCGCCGCGCGCATTTCCTTTTCATAGGTATGGCGCTGGTAGACGCCGACGATCCCGGCGAACGAGCCGGAAACGTGGTTGAGAAGTTTCTCCACGACCGGCAACGAAACGCCTAGCGATGCGAGGCCCGTAGCGAACGTGCGGCGAAGGTCGTGAAGTGTCCATTCGCCGACGCCGCTCGCTTTGTCGAGGTTAGCCTTACCCTTCGAGAAGCCGTTGAAAGGCGCAGTAGGCATGCCGCGCGCGGGAAAAAGGAAGACCCGGCCGCGGCTCCGGCGAAGAATTGTCTGCGCCGTTTGCCCGACCGGGAACGTGTGCATACGACCGTTCTTCGTGCTCTCGGCTGGGAGCGTTACCGTATCCTCACCGATCATGCCCGACGTGAGCTTGGAGATTTCCCCGACGCGCTGCCCCGTGAGGATGAGGAGTTTGACGATTGACCCGTAGTTCCCGTCGCCTGCAGCGTTCCAGACCCTACAAAGTTCGTCGTTGGTGAGGACGCGCTCGCGAGGCCGGTAACGATGGCCCGATTGCATCCGCTCCATGGGGTTCGCATTGAGATAGTGCTTGCGGTGCGCCCACCGAAGGAACGTGCGGACGACAACGAATGCGTGATGCTGCTCGACCGGCGTTGCGGCAAGACGGCTAAGGCGCGTCTGGAGGTCGTCAGGTGTGACCTCAGAGACGGCCAGTTCGCCGAACCGAAAGTACTTGCCGAGGAAGCGTTTGTAGTCAGCGTAAGTTCGGGGCTTCAAGCGCTTGCGAACTTCCTCGAGGTAAGTCGTCACGGCTGTATTCCAGGCCACAGGACGCGGCACAGTCTTGCCGAGCGTGTACTCGGCCAGCCGCCGCTTGGCCTCTGCGCGCGCGTCTTGAAGCGTCAGTACGCCGACGCGTCCGATGGTCTCGCGTTTTCTCAGCTTGCCGTGCGTGAGGACAAAGCTTTTTGTGCCGCCCTCACTAATCCGAACGCCGAAACCTGTGAGGACCGAATCGGGATATACAATTGCGCCTTTCTCCGGCGCTTCGAGCGTCTTAATCGACAGGTCTGTCAGTCGCACTTGTCTCTCCATTGTCTCGCGCAACATGCGCGAACGCTTGGTTGACGATGTGCATCGATGCACATCGTGCCGATGGAAAAGACAATGGGATCAACGACTTAGGTTCAGGTATGTTGCACTATGTGCAAACATCAAATTAAATTCCTAAACCGTAGGCCGCGTGTTCGAATCACGCCGGGGTCACCACGCTGCCGGTCTGTTGGCGCGGCGTATGAAGCATCCCGGTTATTTTTGCGGGCTTTTCCGGACGGGCAGCAGACTCTATCCCAGATGATCGCCGTGATCGAACAGACGGAGCGAAACGAATAATTCCTCGAATGCGTTCAAATCCGAAGCCTGCGTCGCGGGCTCTGCCGGCGCGCCGGTATGTTCTCCTGGGCTCGTTTCTCCGAATAGAGAATCACCTGGATTAGAGAAACTCTCCGAACCGTTGGATCCGGGCGGATCGCCGCCGACTTCGTGGCCCGTCAACGCGGCGTTCGACATTAGTGTCAGGTCCGAACCGCCCAAGCCGTCAGATCTGATTGTGAAGGAGTAGCCGGACAAATTTCCGGATAGACCGAAGTCATAGGCGTTGCCGCCATTGTCCTTCACAATGAGAACGTTCGAACTTATGGTCGCACTCGTCGCGATGATGTTCGCGAGATCGACGACGTCGCCGGCCTGAATCCCCGCTATGGCGCCGGTGAATTCCGAAGGCTCGTGCAACACAACCATGCCGCCCGCGGAGCCCGCATATTCAATCGTCGCCGAGACGCTCCCCGCGATGTTCAGCACGGACGCGCCCTCGATCAAGACGTCGCCGGTGCCGCTGACATTGCCCGAGACGAACAAAGTTCCGCCCGACGATTCCACCGTCGCGCCCGCCATGGTCAGGAGATTGGCATCGATCGTGCCCGAGCCGCTGAGCGTCCCGCCGGCGCCGACGCCGACCGTACCCACAATCGCGGTCAGGCCGGAGCCCAGCTCGACGCTGCCCTGCGTCGAGACGAGCATGTCGTCCGTGATGATTTGAATCGTGCTGCCCACGATCGAACCCGTGTTCGTGATGGTCGCGTCGCTTGCGCCCATATCGATGCTGCCCGCGATCGTCCCCGAATTCGTGACTGCCGGTCCCGATGCGAGAAACACTGTCTCGTTGAGATAGATGATGTTACCGTTGATCGTGCCCGTGTTCGTAACGTTGCTGTCGCTGGTGCCCATGCTAACGGCGCCATTGATCGTGCCATTGTTCGTGACGATGAGCAGTGCGTCGCCATAACCTGTGTTCGACGCGATGATGGCGGTCTGCGCGGTGATGGTGCCGTTGTTCGTAATCGGTTCGAGTTGGAATTCGTAGAAATAGTTGTTGTTGACATCGATGCCGATCGTTACTCCGCCACTGGCCGAGGTCTCCGCCGTGATCGTGCCGTTATTGACTATGGATCCGTACTGGAAACCCGCAGAACCTGCGCTTGCAACATCCAAAATGCCCGTCGCCGTTGTCGCACCCGACACGACGATGGCGCCATTGTTGACGACAATGTTAGAACCGCCCACGCCTGTTGCGTCGGCGGTGCTCGATGTCACGTCGAGCACGCCTGTTGCGCCATTTGTGAATGGTGCATCGGCGCATCCCAACGCAGACGTCAAAGCGCTTACGGTGATCGTTCCAAAATTGTTGATGTCGCTGAGATTTTGGTAAAATGCCTGGTCTACAATGGCGGCTGCCGAACCCACCGCATCCGAGACGTTCAATACGCCACGTGTCCCATTGGTGATTTGTCCATCGCTACTTTCGAACTGAACAAACACGCCCGTAACGCCACTGTCGGGGGAAGTGACATCGATCGTTCCCGAATTGTTGAGCACAGGCACAATGTGGCCGGTTGGGTAAAATCTCATGTCCTGGATTGCGTAATTCTCATTGAATTCATTCAGTTGCGCGACGATATGGACCGTCTCGCCGGAATAAATCGTTAGCCCGTCGTCGAGCGCATAGTCGATGTTAATCGGAGCGGTCGAGGAGAAATAAACCGGCGGCGAAGTCGGAACGCTCTGTCCCTGGTAGGGAGCGGCATGAAAGATCACATTGCTTGCATTCAGCGACGATGCCTGCACGCCGTCCAACGTAACCGTGTCGGTGCTCGAAAGTCTGATGACGGTGTACGATCCGACCTGCTTCACCGAAATTGCCGACGAATAGCCGTATATTTCCAGGACATCGTCGGTGCCGGTTATGCCGAAGTCCGTTATGGTGAGATCCCGATCACCCACGGAGTAAATGAACGTGTTGTCTCCGCCGCCGCCGGTAGTTCTGTCGCCGCCGGTTCCCGCCACCAGCGTGTCGTTTCCGGCCCCGCCGGTGAGGGTATCGTAGCCCGATCCCGCGATGAGCGTCGCGCCCGAGACGCCCGCGATCAAAGTGTCGTTGAAGCTCGAACCGATAACGATCTGGATATTCGATATCTTTGTCGTGCCAGCGCCGGTGGCAATGCCGGTTCCCAGATTGACCGTAACGGCCTCGTCGGAATCGGCGAAGGACAGCGTATTGATTCCGGCTCCTCCATTTACGATGTTGTAGCCACGGCCGATCTCGATGAAGTCGTTACCCGCTCCGCCCGTGATATCGTCCCAGCCCCCGCCGCCGATCACGGACTCTCCGTCATTGCCGAGGATCACAGTATTGCGGCCATAACCGAGCGAGAGAACACCCGCCAATGTACCGCCTGTGCCGTTGTAGCTGGAATCTCCATCGCCCAGCGTGATGCTGCCGTTGACGGCGCCGGTGTTGACGATGGTAGTGTTGGCGGCGTCGATATCGATGGCACCGTTGATTATGCCGCTGTTCGTGATTGCGAAAGTGGGCTCTCCTTGACCGACGGGGTATCCGATACCATCGATGGCGATACCGGCCGTGATGGTTCCTGTGTTGGTGATGGTGCTGTCGGCCGCGATATATAGTCCGTAGGTTTCGGTGGCATTGCTCGTGCCGGAGACGACGATGGTACCATTGTTGATAAACCGCATTCCCGCAAATTGGCCGTCCTCGTCATACGTCGCGACCCCATAGGCGGCCGCCGCGCCAGAGACATGGAAGGTACCGTCATTGGTGACGCTCTGGCCTCCCTCTGCGCCGTCGCCATTGTACAAATATAGTCCAGTGGCGGTGCCTGTCGCCGAAGAAACCGAAAACAGTCCCGTCGCGGCATTGGTTATGGGCACATTGTCGTTGTAGTCGTTGATCCCGAGGGCGTTGCCCTGGCCCGCGACCGTGAACGAGCCCGAGTTCATGAATGAATCGATGTCGAAATTGATGCCGGTGACCGTGCCGGCCGGATCTATATCGATGACGGAAAATGTCGCGCCCGCCTCATTGGTGATATTCGCGTCTTGGCCGCCTGTCTCGTTGCTGACCATTCCGGACACATTGCCTGTCGTCGACGACACGAGAAGCTCGCCGAAATTGATGAGATTGTTGAGAGTGCCGCTGAAATTAGCATTGTCGGAAATTCCGACGTTTTGATTTGCCTCGTCGATCACTTCGCCCGCGAGGACCGTGAGATTGTAGTCCATGTTTATGGTCGTCGTACCGAAGATGGGCGGCGATACCGGCACGGGGGGCGCCTGATATGGATTCGCTTTGTAGACAATTTCACCCGGCGTGAGCGAGGACGCGGTCACGTTCTCCAGCAGAATGGAATCGTTCGCCGACAACGTGACCAGCGTGTTCGCGCCTTGCTGCACGATGCTCTGGGCAGCCGTATAGCCGTAGATCTGCAACACATCCTGATCGCCGTTGGCTCCGAAATCCGTGACCGTGAGCTGATGATCGCCGGTGGAATAGATGAACGTGTTGTTGCCGCCGCCTCCAGTCATGGTGTCGCCGCCGGCTCCTGCGATGAGCGTGTCGTTGCCTGCCCCACCCATTAGCGTGTCATAGCCTGCACCCGCCACGAAAGTGACCGCCGAACTACCGGCGATCATCGTGTTGCCGTAATTGCCGCCGATGACCTCCTGAATGTTCTGAAAACTATCCAAGCCGTCGGCGATCGCGGTGCCGGTCGACATGTTGACCGTCACGGCAAGCGGAGCGTCCGCAAAGGACAGCGTGTTGGATCCGCCGCCGCCATTGATAGTATTGTTCCCGAGATCGATTTCGATGAAATCGTTGCCGCTGCCGCCAGTGATGGTGTCCGCGTCGCCGCCGCCGACTACGGCTTCGCCATCGTTGCCGAGCGTCACGATGTTGGTGCCGTACCCCAGGAAAATACCGCCCGATTGCGTTCCGCCGACGCCGTTGTAGACGCTATTGCCGTCGCCGAAGTGAATAGGTCCGGTGATCGAACCGGTATTGTCGATCTGGCCGATCGATTCCGGCAGCGAGACGATTCCCTGGATCGTGCCGGAATTTGCGATTGTAATGGTCGGAAATAACCCGCTCTCGTTCGGGTCGACTTGAAATGCGTACCCCCCCTGAATCAGTCCAGAATTCGTGAAGGTTTCGCTTCCGGTCGCGAAATAGTAGACTGCTGCGCTCGTTGCACCCTGTCCGACGCCGGTCGCTTCGATTGTGCCGCTGTTGTTAAAGGACGCCGTGACTTCCACACCGGTCGCGCTCAGGCCGGTCACTTCGATTTTGCCGGCATTCGAGAACGCATTCCCGTTGTTCGGGTATTCGACACCGATCGCATCGTTCAGCGCCTGGACGGTTAGTGCGCCCGTGCTCGTGTTGGTGAACGAATTTCCCCAAACGCCCCAGGCGTCGGCCTGGTCCGAAACGACCTGAATGAGGCCCGAATTTGTGACAGCCGTTGCGCCGAACGCACCAGCGGCGTCACCCGCAATCGCAGTTGCCGTCACCGACAACACGGCATTCGCAGCATTTGTGAAGGTCGTATTCGGCGCATTTGGCGCGTATTGGTCCGCAATGCCGACCACGTCGACCTGGGAGCGTGTTCCGGAATCAACAATCGTCCCATTGTTCGTGACGGCGGCGTTGTCCTCGAGAATGAGTACGTAGGGGCCGTTGAAGTTGAGAGTCTGGCCAGCCGCGACGCTGTAGTTCGTCATCTCGGTCAGCGGCGTTGTGGGTATGCCACTTGGGGTCGGCGCGACGTCAGAGACCTTGTATCCCAGCATCTCCATCACGCGCAGGTCGACGGCCGAAACTGCAAGCTCGACGCCGGGCTGCGCGAACGCATCGAAGGAATCCGCAGGCGCCGCAGTGCTCCAGTCGCCCGCGTCTCCGCCGTCACTGGGATTGTTGAACGGCAGAAGGAGCTGTTGGCCGTTCAACGAAAAATATCCGCCGCCGGCCGTGTAGGTGTGCACACCGGGTGCGGACCATCGGAGGAAATCCAGCGCGGTATATTCCGGCGAGGAATTCGCGGCATTGCCTCCGGGTGGGTATGCCCCTTCGAGTGCGTCGCGACCGAGCACCTCGGAGATTTCGTGCTCAAGCACACCGATCGCGTCATATTCTCCGGCCACCGCGCGGTCACTCGCGCTAAATGTGAACGGCGCTGAAGAATTGAGCCCGACGTATCCGTCGGGAATGGACGGGTCAGCAGGGAAGAGACCCGGCAACAGAGCCCTCGCTTCGGCGTACGGCAATGCAGCCGCAGTGATACCGACAGGAGCGGTCGCCTCGAGGTTTTCTGCTGCCTCAGCGATTGCGGGAGATGGAAGACCTACTTGATCCAGCAACGCGTCGCCCAAGCTTCCAGGTCTCGCTCCGACGGGCCCAACAAAGGTCGTCAGGCTGGCTCCCAGCTCGTCCGGCCCCAACGCCTGCCCGTCAACCTCGCCCCAGCCGACTGTAATGTTCACCGTGATCGGCGTGCTGAACGTCTTCTCGAAGAATGTCACTGCCGCTTGAACGGCCAACTTGTATCCCGCAGGCGCGTTGGCCACGCTGGAATCATAAGTGATGTCGATGATCATACTCGCGTGCCCCTCAGCGCGCAGGGGCACACACCGGGCGCCGGAAACACCCGTGCCGAATGCCGTCAGTTTTCGCCGGACATTCGCCGCCCCATCAGCAGGTCAAGTTAACAGACCGCCGGTCGCTCCGCAAGGAATGGAAGAATTCGAGGAAAGTATTAACCCCGCATTCCCCGGATGACATTGGAGTTGCAATGGCGCACATGTCGAACCAGACATAGGTATCAGAACGCTTTGTCGTTGGATCGCGGTCAATCACGGCACACCCGGCCGGTGAATTGGTTTCGGACGCCCTGCACCTCGGTTTCGGTTTCTGGATGCCTCAGAAATGAGCAACTGTCGTGTTGGCTCGTCCGGGGCACACCCAATAAATAGCGCAACCTGGACTTCCGGAACGGGTCTCATGTGGTAATATTCGATCGGTTGGGGGGGCGATTACATGATGAAGAGCGTCCGCATTTCGGCGGCCGGGGTTTTGCTGGCGGCGCTGCAGGTCGCTGCTTGCCCGCCGGGCATCGCTCAGGCCTATTTCGATACGACAGTACAGATAAATGCAGCCCACACGGGAAACACTAATTTCGGGGGTGGATTTGCGCCGCCCCTCAAGCGGACATGGACAGTAAATCTCGGTGGGGTGGTGTCTTACCCCCTTATCGCCAACGGCATGGTCTACGTCACCGTTACGAACCAGGGCGGCAGTGCGTCGCAGCTTTTCGCGTTGAGCCTGGCGACGGGTGTTACGGCCTGGTCGCAAAGCATCAACGCGACTTACGGCACTTCATTCGCCGCGTACGACAACGGGCTTGTGTTCGACGTCAATTATAACGGGTTGCTGCACGCGTACTCTGCGGAATCCGGTGCTGTTTTGTGGAGCACGCAACTGAATGCCCAAAATAGCTTTAGTTCTCCCCCCATCGCGACGAACGGCGTTGTCTATGTGGGCGGCAACTCGAGCGGAGGGTATGTCTTTGCCGTCAACGAGCAGACGGGCAAAGTGAATTGGACCAGCTTTCTTGACAACGGCGCTGGCGCACCTGCGTATGGCAGCGGCAGCATCTATCAGGATACGTCGTGCGTCTATACGAGCTTCAATTATGCTAAGGGCAAGCAGCTGTGGCAATCGGGACGCCCGTGCCTCGGCGGCGGCTACCTTATTCCCGTGTATTACAACAATCGAGTTTTCGACCAGGCCGCTTCTACGGTCGGCGGATCGGTCGCTCTGACGGCGAATCTGGGACAGCTACTTTGGTCGTTTGCATCCACTGCTCCGCCGGCAATTTGGCCCGGCAATCAGAGCGATCCGCTTCAGATTTCGTCCAACGGTTCGGCGGTCATCGCGCTCGACGCGACAATTGGCCAGCCGGTCTGGACGTTCACCGCCGACGGAGCACTTACGGAACCGCCGATCACCATTAATAACGTGATCGTAATCGGATCGATGAGCGGGACGCTGTTCATCCTGAATGCGGCGACGGGTGCGAAGTTGTGGTCTACTAGTCTTGGGCAGCAAATCGGCTCGCTGGGATCCGCTTATCCGGAATGGCTGGGAGCCGGTGAAGGAACCCTCGTCGTGCCCGCCGAGACCACGCTTTCGGCCTTCGTTCAATCGAAGTGATCGCCAGCGGAAGAGCTTTCTTGCCCGCGCTCGCCACGCGTAGATTCAGATCGAATAGGCTTCGCCATCGGTTTCCGGTTCAATCTGCTGAGGGGAGCAGCATTGCACATTGCGATGCAAGCCAGGCAAAACTGCTCTGAACTCCGCGGAAGCATTGCTCCCGTCAGTGGATATTCCGGGACAGCCGACGCGGGCCGCGCCGTTGCTTCAGCCGGCCCATCCCAATCCGAGATTCGGCTCGCGCAACATCGCCTCGACATTTGCCTGCGTCGTGGCGATCAGCGCTTCCGCGATCGTGTCTGTTTTCGCGGTGTTGCGGCTCTTGAGCCAATTGGCGATCAACGCGATCTGGGATTCGGCGATCTGCGCAGCGATCATCGGCAGCGGGAGCGTGGGGTGCGAGCCGCGATGCGCGCGCAGCAACGCCGTCAACCGCGGTTCGATCAAATCGGCGAGGCAGCGGACCCAGACCGCGCGCGCGGGATATGCAAGGAACACGCGATTAAGCTTGCGCTGGCTGTGGAAATGCTCGAGCGGCGCGATGAGGGCAGCAACCGCAACCTCCTGCCCCACCAGCGCGGCGAGGCCGCCGGACGGTTGCGTCAGGCTCTGCTTCAGAATGTCGTCCTTGCTCCGGAAATGGAGATAGAAGGTCGAGCGGCCGACATCGGCGCGCGTAGCGATATCTTCGACCGACACCCCCGGAAAGCCGCGCGTCAGCATCAACTCGACGAAGGCGGACATCAGAGCCTTGCGCGTGCGGGCGGTGCGGCGGTCGGGCTTCTTTACGGGCATGAACGCAATCCGTTCGGCGTCGGCCCAGATTGACCCCTTTGCCGGCGCAGCGCCAATCCGCCTGCAAGACAAATCGCGGCGAACGTCCAGAAATGGACAGCCGGCCCCACGCCGCCAACAACGCATTCGTCCCCCGCGTTAGCGTTCCGCGTCTTGTGCGCCAATCCTTCTTTCAATGCGGCAACCAATGCGAAACGCAAAAGCCTGTAGGAACCCATGACATGACGGACGAAACAGCCGAACGAACCGCGGGAATTCTTCTGCTGCTCACCGCGTTTGCATCGCTCGCACTGCTCGCGGCGCATTCGGCCGAAACCGCGACGAACTTTGCAGGCGTATTGAAGGAAGAAGCGGCCAACCGCGGCGTGGCGGCCGCGGCGCATGGCGGTTACATCGCGGTGCTCGTGCTGCAGATCGTCTGTTACGCGAAGCTTTCCGCGCGGCTCGATCTGCGCCGGCTCGCGCCCCTCGCCGGGCTCGTGTTCTTCGTGGCAGGAACCGTCATTCTCTCCGCGTCGCTGCTGCTCGACGGTCTCGTCATCCCCGCCCTTGCCGCGCGCTATGCTGACGTGCCCGCCAAAATCGAGTTTGCGCGCACCCTGTTCGTGTTCTGCGAAACGCTTATCGGATTCCTGATGCCGATGGGCCTCGCCTTGCAGGGCGCCGCCATCGCCGGCTGGGGCGCCGCGTTGTGGCGTGCGTCGTCGCGCATCGCAGGCGCCATCGGCGTATTGTCCGGCCTCGGCATGATCGCAGCATTGACAGTCAATCTCGCACGGCCGAATCCGATGCTCCTGATGGGCACATTGGTCGTTCCCATGCTCTGGGCTTTTGTCGCGGGAACGCAGCTGATCCGGCGCACGAGAACGATTTCGGATTGAATCGAACCAGCTTCTGCCTGAATTTGGCGACCGAAATGCCGTTGCATAGCCGGCGTGTCGGTATTCTCTGCGACCGGCTGGAGTTGAACAGCGGCCGCGTTCTCAGATGGTGCGCGTCCCAAGCCGTTCTATGGGCGATCTGGTCCGCGGGAGGCCATCGCGACGACGCCAAGTTGCAAGGCGCGCTCGGCGTGGCGGGTGCGGAGCGCACATTGCTGAATGCCTGAGCCGGACTCGCGGAATTGCGACACGCAGCATTGCGTCCGGATGCGGAGCGGCTAGAGTCGGTCGGCGCACCCACCGATAACGGAGATCCAACGTGACGAACATCGTGAATACTGCCGATTCCGGTCACGTGCGGACCATTACGCTCAACCGGCCGGAGAAAAAGAATGCGCTGAGCGACGAACTTGCTTGGGGCGTGGTGACGGCAATCGATGACGCCGCGCGCGACGACAACGTGTGGGTGGTCGCGATTACGGGCAGCGGCGATTCCTTTTGCGCGGGGCTCGATCTCTCGGGCGCGGAGCGATTTTCTCCGTGGTCGCCCCAAACCGCGCAATTGGACGACATCCATTGGGTCGGACATTTTCTGCTGGCGATCCGCAAACGCTGCGACAAGCCCGTGGTCGGCGGAATTAATGGAGTCGCGGTGGGCGCGGGCCTGGGCCTTGCGATGGCGACCGACGTACGGCTCGTCAGCCGAAGCGCCAAACTGATGGCCGGTTACACGCGCATCGGCGGCTCGCCGGACGGCGGTCTCACCATCACGCTGCCGCAGACGATGGGCTACGAAAACGCGATCCGCTTCATGATGGAGAACCGCACCGTGCAGGGGGACGAAGCGGTGCGCCTGGGAATGGCGGGCGAAGTGGTCGCCGACGAGCAATTCCACGATCGGATTGCCGCCTATTGCGAGGAGTTGTGCGCGTGGTCGCCGATCACATTGCGTCTCCTGAAGCGAGGCATGGTCAAATCGCTCGAAACGACGGACCTCGAACAGCAGTTGCGCTACGAACTGGCCAACATCCGCATCGCCTTCGGCAGCGAGGATGCAAAGGAAGCTCGAAAGGCCTTCTTCGAGAAGCGCAAGCCGGTGTTCCGGGGGAAGTGAGTAAGCCCGATTCCGGTGGAATCTGTTATTGACGATTGACTATATCATTTTTGTAGTGTTAATTCACATCGTCTGGTCGATGCATTTCACCGGGCGTTTCCCTGACTTGGCGGACCGCTTGATGTCTTCTCTCCTGTTCGACATCAAGTAGGTCCGCTCCTCTTCCGCGTTCGGGTTACGTAAGCGCCGCGCGATCTACGACTTGCTTCAAACGGCAATCGGCCACGGCGCAAACCTGCGACCGTCGATCGCAAATCCCGCCTTGGGCGGCCGTGCGAACCAATTAACTTAGATCTTCGCGCCTGCGCCGTTGGGCTTCTCCGGCTGAACCGTCACGCCGAGCGACTTCGACGCCGAGCTGCGGCTTTCCGTCTTGCCGAATTCCGGCCGACAATGACCGTCTATGAAGGCGCCGGACTCGATGCGGATGTCCTGGTGGATCACGTCGCCGGACATATGCGCCGTGCGGGTCAGCACGACCTTCTTGGCTTCGATCTTGCCGTCGACCGTGCCGGAAAGTTCGACTTCATCGCCATAGACGGTGCCCTTGACCTTCGCATTGGGACCGACCTTGACCGACACGGCGCGGACATCGCCGTCCACTTCGCCCTCGATCTCGATATCCTCCGTGCTTTCGAGCTGGCCCGTGATCTTGAGCGCCTTGCTGATGATCGAGGCGGACGCCTGCGGCGCCGGGCGGGCCGCGCTTGCCGTGGGGGCAGTGCCGGACATGGGCTGCGCGGGCACGGGCTTCGGATCCGAATAAGTCGACATGGCTGTGTCACCTTTCTCTTGCGCCTTGGCGCTGCTGGTGGGATCGGACGGCTTTTCGCTGCGTGAGAAGACGGTCATGCTCTTGTCTCCGGGAGTTGATCGAGCGTTTCGAAATAGCTGGGCGGCCGCCACGGCATTCGGCCCTCGATGCGCGCACCCTTCGCGACCGTGACGGTGTGATGAAAGATGCGCCCCGTGATGTCGGCCGAGCTATCGACCGTCACATTGAGCGCGAAAACGCGTCCGTTCAGGCGCCCGCCGATCAGCACGTCGCGGGCGACCACGTCGCCTTCCACGTATCCGCCCGAAACGAGGACCAGCCGATCGGCATTGATGCGCCCCAGCACATTTCCCAGCACGAACAATTCGCCGTCCGTGTCGAGAACGCCTTTGACGGTGAGTGCCCGCGCGAGATGCGACGCGATTTCGTCACCGTCTTGTGACGGCCCGGTGCGGCGCGACAAAGCGGGCATGCGTTCGGCTTTCCATTTCCAAAAGGCCCCCGCCAAAAAGATCATGACGCGGTTTTCGCCCAGGCGGCAAGCCGATTTCGTGCGCGTTGAAAAATTAAGTGTGAAATCGCGGTTTTGCGCAGGATTGGCGGCGCGGCGCCCGCGCAGGCGTGACCCGATGACGGCATTGTCAGCTTGGATGGACGGGAGCAACATGCGGCGGAAATTTGCGGGCGCAGTGGGGAATGTCGGGAAGACTGTGGCTCCGGATCGGCATTTGTCTGGCGCTGCTGCCGGCGGCGCCCGCGTTGGCGAACGGTTGGACGATCAACGACACAGTCTCCGCCCTGGACGGCTCGCGGACCTACGCCGCCACCCTGACCTCGAGCAACACGATCCACACGCAAGCGGGATCGGACGAACAGGCGACCCTCGTTGTGCGCTGCCGATACAATCGCGTGGAGTCCTATATCGCGTGGCCGCAACCCCTTGGGTCGGGTGCGCTCGACATGCGGTGGAAGACCGACAACGGAAATTTTATTACCGAGGTGTGGAGCGTGTCGCTCGACGGAAGCGCAACGTTTTCCGAAAGAACGGCCGCGTTTCTCACGCGGCTTGAAAGCGCGCACCACGTCACATTCCAGCTGTCATTGCCCAATTTCGATATGCTGCTGGCCGACTTCAATGTGACTGGTGCCGACGCAGTCGTGAAAGGCGCCGTCGCCGCGTGCCACGGGTGAATTCGGGCGCCTAATCCGGCCGCACCTCGACACCCAGTTGTTCGAGGATGGTTTCCTGTTGGCTTTCATCGATCGTGAGGCCGGCATATTCGGCGAGCACGGCGAGATTAAGTCCCGCGATCGACGAGCCGCGCAAGTCCGCGCCGCCGAGTTTCGCACGGTCCCATTCCGCGCGGTCGATCATGCAGCCCCTCATTGCGGCATCGGTCAGATCCGCATCGAACAGCAAAGTCTCGGAAAACCTGCAGGAGAGCAACTCGCAGGAACGCAGCGACAGACCCGACATGTCCGCGAAACTGAAATTGCAGGTGTCGAACCTGGCCTTGGTGACAATCACTTTTCGCGACAATGCGCGGCTGAATCTTGTGCCGTGAAACCTGGTGCCGCGGAACCCGCAGAATTCCGCACGCACGCCGTAAAGATCGCAATGTTCGAACGCGCCCGCCGAGAAATTGCAGTTCGACATCTCCGCGCCCTTCATTTCGCAGAAGGCAAAAGTGCAGCCGGTCTTTTGCTCGGCATCGAAAAAGAGGCAGCCGGCGAGTTGCGCATCGACGAATTTGCAGCTTGCGATGCGCGCCGGAGCGAACTTGCAATTCCGGAACGAAGCGTTCGAGAAATCGGCACCCTTGATCGAGGGAGCCTGAAATAGGCAATTGGCAAAATGCGACTTTGTGCAGTCAAGATCGTCGAATGTCACATCCGGCCGGAAAGAAAACCCGTCGAACTTGCGGTCCGCGGCTAAAACGGCAATCAACTCATCTTGGGAAATCGTGCGATAATCTGTTCGATCGAGAGGCATAATGCCGGCCGTCGCGAATGGAAGCTCGTTTCAACGCAACCATAGCGCGGGTTGCTTGTCCTGCATAAGCCACTCTATCCTGCGCGCTGCGGGGGGAAAATTGGCATGGTTGCGGTCGATCGGGCGATAGTTGTGCCGCCCCCATTTCGCACCTTCTTCGGCCAACCGCCCGCACTTGCCTATCTGGCCTTCACCGAAGCCTGGGAGCGCTTTTCCTATTACGGAATGACGGCGCTGCTGGTGCTCTATATGAGCCACGCGCTGTTCCTGCCCGGCCATGTGGCGCGTGTCGCGGGCTTCGCGGGATTTCGATCCGCGCTGGAATCCGTGTTTGGGCATCTGAGCCCGCTCGCGCTCGCCTCGCACACCTATGGGCTCTACACGGCCTTCGTTTATTTCACCCCCGTGTTCGGCGGCTTCGTGGCCGACCGCTGGATCGGCCGTCGCAATGCGGTGATGCTGGGCGCAGTGCTGATGAGTTGCGGCCATTTCGCGATGGCATTCGATGCCTCGTTCCTGCTGGCGCTTTTGCTTTTGATCGTTGGCTGCGGCCTGCTTAAGGGCAACATCTCAAGCCAGGTGGGCCATCTCTATGCCGAAGACGACGGCGCAGGACGCACACGCGGCTTCTCGATCTTTTCCATGGGAATCAATATCGGCGCGGTCGCGGGTCCGCTGCTGTGCGGATTGCTTGCGCAAGTTTACGGCTGGCATGCGGGGTTCGGTCTCGCCGGTGTGCTGATGCTGATCGGGCTTGCGACCTATATGGCCGGATACCGGCACTTGCGCGAAACGACGCGCGCCGAACGCGAGACGGCCGCCGCCATGCCCATGGACGCCACGCAATGGCGCATCCTGGCCATTCTGCTCGTGGTGATCGCGCTCACGGTTTTCCAATCCATTTCCTACTACCAGAACTCGAACATGGGACTGATCTGGATCGATCGCAGCGTCGATCTCGACCTGTTCGGCTTCACGATTCCAGTACCGTGGTTCAGCGCGATGGATTCCTTTGTGAGCATCGTTTCCGTGCCATTGCTGATTGCGCTCTGGCAAAGGCAGGCGGAACGTAGCGGCGAGCCCGGAGAAATCGCCAAGATCGCGACGGGCGCATTTCTCGCTGCGGCCGGAAACATGGTGTTTGTGATCGCGAGTCTGTTCAACCATCGTGTCTCGGCGCTCTTTCCGATCTTTTACGCGATCTTTCTGGGCGTCGGGTTTCTCTATTACTGGCCGACCTTGCTCGCGCTGGTCTCGCGTGCAGCACCTCACCGTCTGAAAGCCACGATGATGGGCTGCGTGTTTCTGTCGCTGTTCGTGTCCAACAATATCATCGGTTGGATCGGCGGCTTCTACGAACATATGAGTCCCGCGAGATTCTGGGGCATGCATGCGGCCATCGCAGCAACGGGCGGCGCCATCGTGCTATTGTTGAAGCGTTGGCTCGATCGGGAGCTGATTTACGTGCCGCAGAAAGTGTGATGCACGACCTGCTCGGGCCGCGGCGGATCGGCGTAGTGCGCGAAGTCCGGCTGGTCGTCGTAAGGACGCGAAAGGACGGCGATCAGAGTCTCGAACGGAGCAAATTCGTTGCGCTCGACCGCGGCATTGATCGCTTCTTCAACCCGATGATTGCGGGGAATAAACGCGGGATTTGCGGCGCGCATGACGGCCCGTTGCGAAACCGGACCGTTTCCGTCGAGCAAGAGCCTCGCGCGCCATTGCGCCGCCCACTCGTCGAATGTCTCCGGATTGGCGAATAGGCTCCGCACCGGCGCGTCGGCGGAAGGATCGGCAACCGCGTCGCTCAAGCGGCGAAACGTCAATGTAAAATCCGCGCCGTTGGCGGTCATGCGATGCAGGAGATCCTGCGCCAACACGAAATCGTCGGGCTCGGTGCGCAGGAGCCCGAGCTTGCGATTGAGACCGGCCGCATAAGCCGCCTGAAAGCGCGCTGCGAAGGCGGCCAACGCGCTTTGCGCGATTTCCACGGCTGCGTTCTCGTCTTCCGCCAGAAGCGGCAACAGGGTTTCGGCCAACCGCGTGAGATTCCACAACGCGATGCTCGGTTGATTGCCATAGGCATAGCGTCCGCCGCTGTCGATCGAGCTATAGACCGTTGCAGGATCGTAAGCATCCATGAAAGCGCAGGGACCGTAATCGATCGTCTCACCGGAGATCGTCATGTTGTCCGTGTTCATCACGCCATGGATGAAACCTACCAGCAGCCATTGCACCACCAGATCGGCCTGGCGCGCGATCACGGATTCCAAGAGCGCAAGCGTCGGGTTTCCGGCACGCGCAGCATCGGGATAGTGCCGAGCGATTGCATGATCGACGAGAAGCCTGAGCCCCTCCACATCGCCGCGGGCGGCAAAGAACTGAAATGTCCCGATACGAATATGGCTGGACGCCACGCGCGCGAACACCGCTCCCGGTAACGGCGTCTCGCGCCAGACTGATTCGCCGGTTGCCACCGCCGCGAGCGCGCGGGTGGTGGGAATCCCGAGCGCCGCCATCGCCTCGCTCACGATATATTCGCGCAGGACGGGGCCCAGCGCCGCGCGGCCGTCTCCCCGCCGCGAGAACGGTGTGGGACCCGCGCCTTTGAGCTGGATGTCGCGCCGCACGCCGTCGCGGTCTATCACTTCACCAAGAAGAATGGCGCGACCATCACCGAGCTGCGGTACGAAACCGCCGAACTGATGGCCCGCATAGGCCATAGCGAGCGGCTCGCCTGCTGCCGGCACGACATTCCCCGCCAGCATCGCCACGCCTTCCGGCGCAGCGAGTTTTTCGGGATCGAGACCGAGATGCCTCGCGAGCTTCTCGTTGAGCTTGATCAGCCGCGGTAGCGCCACGGGCGTGGGCGCCAGCCGCGCGAAGAAACGATCCGGCAACCGCGCATAGCTGTTATCGAAGGCAAAAATTTCGGCTGTTTCGGCCGTCATGTCCGCGTCAATCATTTACGCAACATATTCGCGCCTTGGCCGATATCAATGCTTGTTGTGTTTGGCCAGATGCGCGAGCGCGAGCGTCTGGCGGTGCCATTGGCGGATCGGCATGGCCGGATAGCCACCCACCGCTTCGCCGGGTGCCACGTCCCGCATCACACCGCTTTTGCCTGCAATGCGCGCGTCGGAACCGACGGTTACATGGTCGTTGATGGCAGTCTGCCCGCCCACCATGACCCTGTCGCCCAGGGTCGTGCTGCCGGCGATGCCCACCTGCCCCGCAAGTACGCAATAGCGTCCGATCCGCACATTGTGAGCGATCTGCACCAAATTATCGATTGCGGTGCCGGCGCCGATGACCGTGTCGCCAATCGCGCCGCGATCAACCGCAGTATTCCCGCCGATCTGCACGTCGTCTTCGATGATCACGCGGCCCAATTGCGCGACTCGCAAGAGGCCTGTCGGGCTCGGCACGAAACCAAAACCCTCGCCACCGATGCTCACATTCGACGAGATATTGACGCGCGCGCCGATGATTGCATGGCTAAGAGATGTATTGGCGCCGATCGTGCAATCGTCGCCGATGGTCACGCCCGAGCCGATCACCACATTGCTTTCGATGCGACAGCGCGCGCCGATGCTGACGCCGCTTCCGACAACAACGCCCGAACCGATCCGGGAACCTTGCCCGATCGAAGCGGTCGGGTCGATCTGCGCGCTGGGATTCACGCCTTCGTCAAAGACCAGCGGCGGATAAAAGAGATGTCCGATTTGCGCGAAGGCAAGTCGCGGATCGCTTACCAGCAATAACCAGCTGCCGTTGTGCGCGTGTTCGCTCAGCGCACGATTGGTCACCACGACGCTGGCATGATTGTTGGCGAAGTCGGATGTCCGCTTGCCGTCGCAGAACACGCTCAGCTCGCCGGCCTTCGCGCAATCGAGTGCGGCAACGTCGCGCACGAGGAAACTCGCTGCCGCCGGAGCCAACAATTCGCCGCCGACATGTGCTGCGATCTCACCCAGCGCGATGGGAGCGCTGCGGCGGAAGAAACGATCGTCTGTCAAGAAACGCCTTTCACACCTGATCAGGCAGGTAGCTCCGGTCGGCGACGTCCGACGGCCTGAGGCTCAACGCCAAGTATGGCACGCCAAGAGAGCAATTTGAAGCAAAACACTCATCCGAATGGTCTTGGGCGGAGCGCCAAAAGTGAGCTGTTTTATACAGTCCGACCCGCCCTCGCCTCAGAATAAGCTCCGTTTTCGCGCACCAATGCACCGTTAACGATTACGGCGTCGATTCCGTCGGCGTGGCAGATATAACGGCGCGCCTCGCCGGGAAAATCGGAGACGAACTCCTCCTCGCGGCGCGCAATCGTATCGGGGTCGAACAGCACCAGGTCGGCCGCGTAGCCTTCCCGGATGATGCCGCGATTGGCGATGCCCCAAACCTCCGCGAGATCTCCAGTCAATCTCTGCACCGCACGCTCGAGGCTCATCATGCCCAGCTTGCGCACGAAACGCTCCATCAGGTCGCTGGTATCGCCCGCGCCGCAGAACTGCGAGATATGCGCACCCGCGTCCGACGCGCCGACATGAATCAGCGGATGATCTAAAATTTTGATGACCTCGGCGGGGTCGGCGTGGATCACGCTCTTCAGCTTGAACTCCGTCTGCAACTTGTCCCGCTCGGCAATGTCCAGCATCGCGTCCGGCAGAGACTTGCCCAGGGTCTGCGCCGCTTCGAATAGCGGCTTGCCTTCGAATTGCTTGTTCTCGGCACTGTATGTATCGCCGATACGCAGGATCGAGAGCAGCGGCAGAAGGCGCACGCTTGCCGCCTCCACGAGGCCCACGCGCGCCGCAGGATCGGCAAACGCCGCGATGCGCTCGGCGATCGGCAGCTGCATCAGCGCGTTCCATTCTGGTGTGCCGTAGAGAAGGAACGACGTTTCCGACAACCGCATATTGATATCGAAGCTGCGCGGCATGGACTGGCCATAGACCTTCGCGCCGCGCCGCTGCTGCTCCTCGAGCTTGGCAATGCTGCGCTTCCAGTTCTCGGGTGCAACGGGGCTGTAGGTGATGGGTGCGATCGAACACACGACACCGCTCGCAAGGCTCAATTCGCCGAGCTCCTCGATATTGGCAAGCTGCTGCTCGATATCGATGAAATAGGGCACGGTTTGAAGAACGCCTCGGCCGCTCTTCGCCATCGCCTTGCAAAGCGCGATCTTCTCGCGCATGTCGGCGAGGCGGCTCGGAACCGGGCGGCTGTCCTCGTCGATATCGACATAGGAAATCGAAAGCCCCATCGCGCCGGCTTCCATCGCCTGCTCGAGCAGCGCGCACATGCGCTCGATCTCGTCGTCCGTCGCCACACGCTCCTGGCTCTCCTTGCCCATCACATAGAAGCGCAACGCGGAATGGCCAACGAGCGCGCCCACATTGAGGCCGAGACCGGGACGGATGAAATCGAGATATTCGCCGAAGCTCTCCCACGCGAACGAGACGGCCGCGTCGAATGTGGGTTCCTTGATGTCCTCGATCTTCTCGAACATCTTGACAAGCTTCCTGCGGTCGCCAGGTTTCACGGGCGCGAGACTGAGCGAACAATTCCCCATGACCACGGTCGTCACGCCATGCTCGATGCTGGGTGTCGCGAGCCTGTCCCAGCAGATTTGCGGATCGTAATGGGTGTGAATGTCGATGAAGCCGGGCGCCAGCACATGGCCCTTGGCATAGATCTCGCGGTGCGCAGTTCCCGCGAACGTGCCGATGGATGCAATCAGGCCATTTTTGACCGCCACGTCGGACGTAAAGGAGGCCGCGCCCGTGCCGTCCACGATGCGCGCATTTCGAATGACCAGGTCCATTTTTGCCTCAGAACGATTTTGATGTCGATTTCGACCGCATCTTAGGCGATCGGTCTCGACTCTCTATGAAAATATTGTCACGGCCCGCAATTGACCTCGGCGACGAGGTGTTATGCCGCTTATGCACTTTGAACGGCCACTAATGGACTCTGGTTTCGGCCAGAAGAAAGCGCGCATATTGTAATCCCGCCGAAACTTATCGTAAATTTGCTCTACCGATAGGCTTCGCGATGACCTGACGACTGCAATATTGCTTGCAGGACAAATCAAAAGCCGCTTGTAAACCGGAGGAGGAAATCATTATGCGCAAGAATCCAACCGCCATGGCGATCCTGGCATTCACACTGGCAACTTTTTTCGTGCAAAGCGCTGCCGCGCAAACTGTCACTTTGAACGTCGGTTTTGTTTATGCTTCTAAGCCTTTTACTGGGTTTTCGGCAGGCGGCACTATTACGATCGCACGTTTCCTCGGCACGCCTTACAATCGCAAAGTCAATTCGACATCCGATCTTACGGTTGGAAATTTTACGCATGGCATTCCGCCAACAGTGATCGGCCACGCTTCGATCGTTTTCCAATATTTTCCCGACGACAATCACATCAACATATTCCCAGGCACCTCTCACATCACGACGAGTTGGGGCACACAGACGTGCCGCGTCTACGAAAACAGGACATGCGATTGCGGTACCAATGCGAATTGGCAGATCTGCACGGGCGTCTTGCCTGGCTATTCCGATTCGCTAGCGGCGCTAGCCGCCATCAACCGAGCTCAAGCGATAAGCGGGCTGACCGCAGCCGGCGTTCGGGTCACGCAAGACAACGTAGCGGCGGCCGATCTCGAATCTGTCGTTCCCGGGATTTCGAAAGCCAAGAAAATCTCCTCCAACCCCGCGGCCGGCGCCGCTGGTTTTGTCGGGCTCCCCGGCTCCAAATGAAAGACCTTAGTCCCCTTCGAGCGACGCGAATTGCGCTGCGGTATCGATAAGAGTGATAGTTGGCGTCTCTTCTCAGAGCGCGGTTGATCGAAGTTCGCATTTTACGGGAGGAGCACGGGGTAGATTTGTGCAAAAAAGGGGTGGCCGAAAGGCCGCTCCTTGGCCACTCGAGTGGTCCGTGGGCCGGGACACGTGAGTTCGCTACGAACTCAAATCCGCCGGTCGAGCCCGGCCCAATAGGGTTCGCGCAGCTTGCGTTTGAATATTTTGCCGGAGTCCTCCCGTGGTAGTTCGGCGAGGAATTCGATGCGCCGGGGCATCTTGTAGCCGGCGACGCGCCCGCTCAAATAGGCCTTCACATCGGCCTCCGACAAATCGATGCCCGGTTGAGGCTGGACCACCGCGCAGACGGCCTCGCCATATTCCTCGTTGGGAATTCCGAAAATCGCGCAATCGGCTACGCCGGGCATGCGGTGAAGCTGCGCTTCGATCTCGGCGGGATAGATGTTGACGCCGCCCGAAATGATCATGTCGTTGGCGCGATCGCACAGATAGAGGTAGCCGTCCTCGTCGAAATAGCCGACATCGCCCGGCGCGATGAGGCCGAGCTTCTCCGCCTTGCGGCGTTTCGCGTCGTCCTGGTGATAGGTGAAATCCGCGGCGGCCTTCACGCGACCCACGACTTCGCCGATGGCGCGCGGCGCGAGGTTCTCGCCATTCTCGCCGATCACCCGCACATCGGCTTCGGGAATGGCTTTGCCGACCGTGCCGGGATGGGAGAGCCATTCCTCCGACGTACAGAACACGATAATGCCGGTCTCCGTGCTTCCATAATATTCATTGATGACCGGTCCCCACCATTCGATCATCGCGCGCTTGACGGGCGGCGAGACGGGCGCGGCAGCGTGCACCACGAATCTAAGCGACGACACATCGTATTTGCGCCGCACGTCTTCGGGCAGTTTGAGCAGGCGATTGAACATGATCGGCACGAGATGAAGATGCGTGACCCGATATTTTTCGATCAGCTGCAACAATTCTTCCGCTTCGAAACGGGGCTCGAGGATCACATTTGCGCCGAGCCGCGTCGACGAGACTCCATAGGCGTTCGGGGCCGAGTGATACATCGGCCCGGTGACGACGGTGACGATCTCTTCGGGGGTCGCGAGCCAGGGCAGGAAACCGAAACCGCGCGCGAGAAGCATCCCGCCGAGTTGCACCTGTTCGGGAGTAGGAGGATTGCGGCGCACGCCTTTCGGTCTTCCCGTCGTGCCGGAAGTGTAGATCATCGTGCCGGGCGGTTCCGTGGCAACGGCCTGGCGAGGGGCGAAACCGGCAAGCCATATATCCCAATCCTGTGCGTGCGGCGGCATCGCGGAGGAGCCGGCAATGCCGTAGGCGCTCGCAATCTCGGGCGGCGCGGGAACGACGAGCAGCGGCACATTTGCGGGAATCGCCGCGCGAATGGGTTCCACCAGATCGGAATGGATCACGATCGCCTTGGCGCCCGAATTCTCGAACAGATAGCGCGCCTCGTCTTCCGTGTAGTGCCAGTTCACGGGCACGGGATAGGCATTCACCATGCCGGCGCCGAGACTCGCCTCGAGGAACGGAAAATCGTTGCGCAGATAAAGCGCGACCGTGTCGCCCTGCCCGATGCCGAGCGAGGCAAAGCCGGAGGCGGCCCGTGCCGCCCGCTCCGTCAACTCCGCGGTGGACCGGACTCGTTCGCCGCTTCTGATCTCAGCCATGGCAGTTTCCCTGGTTAGTGCAGGCTCTCTCGGCCTCGCTTGACCCCACTACACAGGACCGCATTCGGATCGGCAATATGCAAATTCGACGGAAAAAGGCGTCCCATGGGCGCACCGAGCGCGGCGCTATTGGCGGTTCTGCGCCGCCGCCCTGACGTCCGAGGGCGTGCAAAGGTAACGCTTCCGGAACGTGCGGTTGAAATAGGAAAGATCGCTGAAGCCCGCTTCAAAGGCGATCGTGCCGATGTGCATGCCGACCAGTCGCGAGTCGCTGAGCTGCCGATGCGCATGTGCCAACCTCGCATCGAGCACGAGCTCTGAAAACGTTGTGCAGTCACCGTCCAATAATTTTCGGACATAGCTGGGCGATAGACCGTGGTGCTGCGCCAACCAGTCGACCGAGATGGCCGGATTGTTGGCGTTCTGTGCGATGTCCGACTTCATCGCGAGCAGACGCGCCGCCCGAATGCCCCGACCCCTGGCGGTCTCCGCCACATCGCGCGTGGCGCCCATCGCCAGAGCGACAAGATCGAGGATGTGCGTCGCCACCAGATGGCGGACTTCGGCGGACCGCGGCCTGTCGTCGGATGCCAACAGGCTCATGATGTAGCTCTTGAGAAGGCGCACCGCTTCCGTGCGCGCCGCAGCCGGCACCAGCGCGATATCGCCGACATTGCGGACTGCGGACGACAGAGACCGGAACGGAATGGCGATATTGATCAATTGCAAAGTTGCGGGCGCTTCAGCCGTCGCGCCGGTAATGGCATTGCAACTCACCGCGCCGTCTCCCGGATTCAGATCGAGTTCGCGGCCGGGCCGCAGCAGACGCCCGCTGCCGCGCGCGACGATTGCAAATATCACATCGTCATTGCCGTCGGAAAGCAGTTCGCGCGTGCGGATCGAGCGGACATTTCGATAGGAACCGAGAGCGACCGTAACACCTGGAAGAGCATATCCCGACACGTCGCAGCGAAATACATTGCCCGAATCCATCGGCGCCAGATCCAGCCGGGCCACGCTTTTTCCAAAGACCTCGCGCCACATAGCCAGCCGATCCCGGTCCGGCAGGGCCGCAGTCGCAAATCGCGCGAGCTGCACGCTCGCGTGGCCCCCATCCGTCATATCGATTCAAACTATATCGACGCTCCAACCCGATTATCGCCCAATGTTTCCGCGTCGACAAGCGCCAACGCCGGCGATGCTTTTGTCGAAATCAATCGTGTGGTTAATCGTTGAACCGCGTGCCGAAGAACGCCACAAAAACACAACGCCACCGAGTCCCAGCCGCGGTGGCGTAACGTCCGAGACACCTGTTGCGTCGACACCAACCCCTTGCGTCGACGCTGGCGCGTCATCGGCCTAGATCACGCACAAGCCTACGCAATCCCGTCCGCATGGACGGTCGGGGAGCGCGCCACTTACGTCACGTGACTGTCAGGGGGTCGCGGGACAAGTCCCGGATTTTTGCTTCGGCGCCGGCGCCAGGCCATAGGCGTAGGTCGTTTCGCCGCTGATCGTGGCGATCGGCGTGGATGCGCCGGTCGTCGTATCGAGCGTCACCAGAGCGGGCGGGTTGGCTTGCGTGGCGCCGTACAGGACTCCGCCGACCATCACCATGGCGGTGATACTGTCACTTGCCGCGCCGATCTTTTTGCCATGGCCGGTCTTGGTGTCGATTTTGTAGAGAGTGCTCTTGTGGGTGAGATACAGAGTCGAAGATCCGGTCGACATTCCCACATCGACGGTCATGGGAACGCCGGTCGGGCCGACCATGGTGGCGACCGCATTCAGCGGGTTAATGGAGTAAAGTTCGCCGGTAAAATCCGTTGCGTACAGGCTCCCGGGCTTGGTCGAGCCGAACACGCCAACCGCGCTGATCGAATCGGTTTCGACCGGTGTCAAGGCGCCGTTAGAGGGCGCAAGCGTATAAATGGTCGTGATGCCGGAGAGGCTGTGGTATTGCGCCGTATACAGCGGGTTGGTAACGCCGACACCCAATCCACCGAGGGTGAGCCCACTATTGCCGCACTTGTTGAACGCGCCTGTATCGAGATCGAGTACGCCGAAATCGCCGTTTTGAGCGGTCTCGAAGGCATAGGTATCGTGCGCCGTCGCCACTGCGGGAACCATCATTGCGGCGCCAAGTGCTGCGGCTGCTCCGGCCGCTGCGGAAAATTTGCTCTTAATCACAATAGTCTCCTTGTGTTGCGCACCAGCGCCCCGAACTCCTGGCGCTTTCCGTTGGGGCAATGGCGAGCCGCTCTATCCTGCTGTCCGCAGCGATGCTCTGCTCCCCCGAAATACGAATTTAGCACTCACCCTCGGCGCAATCTCGGACTCCGCGCCACTGCCGCTGGGACTCCGTGACACTGCAAATTCATCGCAACTATGGGCACACTTGGCGCGACGCGCTGGGCGACAATCCAATTTCTTCTCCTTGACCTTCGCCCCCTCAAAGCCGATATAACAAGTCGGATTTGTGGAAATGATCGGCATGCTGTCCCAGAAGGCGCGTTACGCACTTCACTCTTTGATCGTGCTCGCCGAACGCGGCGGCGAAGAACCGATGATGATCGCGGACATCGCCGAGGAAGCGCGCGTTCCCCGCAAATTCCTCGAACAGATTCTGCTTAGTCTGAAGCGGCGCGGCATCGTGCGTAGCCAGCGCGGCCGCCAGGGCGGTTACCTGCTGGGCCGGCCACCAGCGGAGATCAGCTTTGCGGACATTATCCGTGAAACCGACGGTCCGCTGGCCTTAAGCCCGTGCGTCAGCGTGACCGCCTATCACAAGTGCGACGATTGTGTGGACGAGGAAACCTGCGCCATTCGCAAAGTGCTGCTGGCGGCGCGAGACGCGACGGCCGCCGTGCTGGAGGCAAGGACTCTGGCCTCGGCCCTGACCTCGACCCGCCGCTCCCGGCGCGTGACTTGACCGCATCGTTCGGACCATCGCGCCTCTTTGGAACGGGTTTACATTTCATCTCCATTGATTCGATCAACATTACTTGTTCAATGATGTTCGACCGGTGACTTCGTCGCCGATTTCATCGAATGATCGGCCGCCGCGAACCGATTGCGGTGCTGCCGACTCAAGAGGCAACGCTCGACCTTCACTGACGGCCGCATCAACACCGCAGAGCGTCAGAGCCTTTGCCAGGGGATAATCGGAAGCTGTTCCTGCGCGAGCGCAGAGGCTTTCAGGGCCGTCACCCCGAACGCCGAGGCCAGCACGCGGTCGGACAGCGCGACATTGGCGACGCCTTGTGAAACGATCCGGCCCGATTGCAGCACCACAATCTCGTCGCAGAAGCGTGACGCCAGCGCCAGATCGTGCAGGGTGACGATCACGGCGGCTCCTTGCGCCGCCTCTTCTTGCAGTAATTCCATCAGACGCAATTGGTGGACGGGATCCAGATGGGCCGCGGGCTCGTCCACGAGGAGGATCGGCGCCTCCGTTGCCAGCGCGCGCGCGAGCAACACGCGGGCCCGTTCGCCGGCCGACAATTCATCCATGCGGCGCGCGACAAACTGCGCTGCATCGCAACGCGCCAGCGCCTTGTCCACGGCAGTCGTGTCTTCCGGCGACAGCGGCGCGAATGGCGTTCGGTGCGGCATGCGACCCAGCGCTACCAGGCGTTGCGCCTCCACGGGCCAATGCGCATCCGCATTTTGCGGCAAGTAAGCTATCGCGCGCGCGCGCGCCTCGCGCGACCAGTCGCGCAAGGCGCGGTCGAGCACGCACACTTCGCCTTGCGACGCTTCGAGAAGCCCAAGCGCCACCCTCAGCAGGGTCGTCTTCCCCGCGCCGTTGGGACCGACAAGTCCCGTCACCCGCCCGGGTTCGATCGCGACACTGACGTCGTTCAGCACCACGCGGCCGCGATAACCCGCAGAAACACGGTCAAACGAAAGAACCGCGCTCATGTTTCCCTTCGCATCCGGAGGATCAGCCAGATGAAGAAGGGCGCGCCGATCATGGCGGTCATCACGCCCACGAGGAGCTGACCATCCGGCGCGATCAGCCGCACCGCGATATCCGCCGCGCTGACCAGCACGGCGCCACCCAACGCCGACGGCCAGATCAGGCGGGCGGGTTCGTATCCGTAGAATGGACGCAGCAGATGCGGCACGACGAGACCCACAAAGCTGACCGCTCCCGCGGCCGCCGTCGCAGCGCCCGTCGCCAGGGCCACGCCGATCACCACGCGTCGCCGCTCGCCGTGAACGTCCACACCGAGCGATTGCGCGGCCTCCTCGCCCAATGTCAGCGCATCGAGGCTGCGCGCGCTCGCCATCAGAATCACGATACCCAACGCGACAGGCGGCGTGGCGAGCGCGAGATCGGCCAGCGTGCAATCCTTCAGCGAACCCATCATCCAGCGAACCATTTCAGTTATCGCGTAGGGGTTAGGCGCGAGCGACATTGCGAGTGCGGTCATCGCCGTCGCCAGGCTCGCGATCGCCGCGCCCGCAAGTATGAGTGCGGTTCGTTCGGCGCCGGAGCGCGACAGGAAATAGAGAATCGTCGACGTCGCGAGTGCGCCCGCGATGGCCGATGCAGGCAGTACGATAGGATTGATCGCCGCAAAGCCGAAATACATTGCAATCACGGCGCCGAAACCGGCCGAGGACGTCACGCCCGTGACGCCGGGATCGGCCAGCGGATTGCGGAACAGACCCTGAAGTGCCGCGCCGCTCGCGCCGAGCGCCGCACCCACCACCAGCGCCAACAGCGCGCGCGGCAAGCGGATTTCGCGCGCGATGATTGTGGATGTGCCGTGCGAAGCAAACAATCCAGAGAACAGTTCGCCAGCACCCAGGTGCGCCGGGCCGATTAGAAACGAAATCGCGGCGAATGCGAGTGCCAGCGCGGCCAGAGCAAGGGTGATAGGGCTCGCGTGCGCGAAATGTCCGCGCGAAAAACGCGCAACCAAATTCGCGGCGAACCGCTTTTCCCTTTTCTGCTGCAACGCGCCGTCCATGGCCTGCTCCGCGAGCGTCTTCGTCGCCGCCTCGCGGGATTAACCGCTCTCCCCGGCCCGCCCGGCCGCAAAGTGGACGACACGCATGAGCAGGTCTCCTGGCTTGCGGCTCAATCGCCTCTCCCGCCTTCCCGGTCTATCCAGTGGCCATTGAGAGAAGCTCGCCGCTTACAGTTGCGGGGGCAGCCGCGGAGTTTGACCGCGTTCCCTTAACCCATGTGAGTGTTGCGAGTTTTAGGGGCCACGCGAAGCGGACGCAAGCTTTCGTGCCGCACGGCCCAGCCGCACCAACGGCGCTGCGACATCCACGGACCACGGCCCGGGACAGAGAAGCGGGGTCAGGACGACATTCGCAACCAGCGTACTCGCGGGCAGCGCGCGCAACGCCGGATGACGAAGAATGAGATCGCCGCGCGATGGCGCGCCTTCGTGCTGGGCATTCAGGACGAGCAGTTCCGGCGGCGATGCGACGACCGCTTCAACGGGGATGGTCCCGAGCCGCGTCTGGCCCATTCGGGCGGCCATATCGACGAGGCCCGCCGCACGCAGGATGTCGTCGGAAACACCGCCGGAATTGGCATAGCCGTTGGGCTCATAAATCAGCGTGCGCACCGGCGGGCGTAGCGCGACCGACGACGCAGCGGCAAGTTTCTCGTCCATCTGCGCGATCATCGCTGTCGCACGTTGCGGAACGCCGAGCGCTGCGCCCAGATCGCGCGTGACCGCGCGCACATCCGCCAATGAGTTCGCCCACGCTGCTTCGACAAACGGAATGTGCGCTTCCATCAGCTGCGCCTTGAGCCGCGGATTTGTGCCGCGATACATCACGACCAGATCGGGATTGAGCGACATCACGTCCTCAGCCGAACCGTGGGTGAGTCGGATACCGTTCACCCTGTCGCGGATCGTCGAAACGACCGGATGCGTGTCGGCAGCAAGAAACGAAAGCGCGGCGATGCGCTCGCGCGGGACTAGTCGAAACACATATTCATCGGTGCACAGAAACGTCGACACGATGTGCTGCGGCGCAGCAATCGCAGGCTGTCCGCACAAGAACACGGCCATGAGAGCCGCGACATGGAGGGCATGCGTCAGGCGCATATTGAACCCCTAGATGCGCCCGCGCATCTCTCGCGCAACCCATTCGGAGGAACCATGCGTATTTCCCTGACAACCTTGGGCGCCTGCGCGCTCGCCGCCAGCGTTTCGTACACCACACTCGCCTACGCCGCACCTTCTGTTGGCGAGGTACTCGACGCCAACCACAGCGCAATGGGCGGAAGCGCCTGGGACGGCAAAGCAGCCTTGAGGGCCGAATATGCCTATTCGGGCCAGGGCATGACCGGCAAGATCACATCTCTGGACGATCTGAAGGACGGCTATTGGACCGATTCCTTCGCCATCGGTCCTGCTACGGGGGCCAACGGTTTCGACGGCGTGCATAGCTGGGCGAAAGATCCGTCCAGCACCGTCACGCTTCAAGACGGCGGCGAGCAACTGCCGCTGGCGATCAACGAGGGCTATCGCCGCGCCAATTTTCTATGGCGTTCGGATCGCGCCGGAGCTGCCGTCGTATCCGACGGCGAGAAGACCGATGGTGCTACCGTTTTTGACGTCCTCACCGTCACACCCAAAGGCGGCAAGAATTTCGAAGTCTGGTTCGATGCGAAGACTCATCTGCTGTCGCGTATCGTCGAGACGCAGGGAACACAGACGATCACGTCCACTTTGTCGGACTATCGTCCGGTCGACGGTGTCGAGGTGCCCTACAGGGAAGTCGTCAACAATGGCGATGCGAAATACGACCAGGCCACGACCGTTACCAGCGTGACGTTTCTTCCTGCGCAAAACCAGCCGGTTTTCTCCGCGCCGAAAGTGACCGTGTCCGATTTCTCCATTGCCGGCGGCGCTAAGGAAACAACATTCCCGTTCAAACTGATCAACAACCACATCTACGCGGACGTGAACGTAGACGGCAAAGGCCCCTATCAATTCATTTTCGACACGGGTGGCGTGAATCTTGTGACGCCTCCGCTTGCCGCGGAGTTGAATTTGAAGACCGAAGGGCAAATGCAAGGCAACGGCGCGGGCGCCGGCCATATGGATGTCGGCCTCACGAAAGTCGCCGCGCTTGAGCTTGGCGAAGCGACCGTGAAGGATCAGGTGTTCGCCGTGATGCCGCTCAACTCGATGTCCGTGATCGAAGGCGTCGGGATGCCGGGTATGATCGGATTTGAAACCTTCCGCCGCTTTGTCACGCGCGTGGACTATGGCGCAGGCACCATCACGCTGGTCCGACCGGATGCCTTCAATGCGAAGGACGCCGGCGTTGCGGTTCCGTTTGTGTTCGACGGCAACACGATCGAGGTGCAGGCAACATATGACGGCGTAAGCGGCAAGTTCACGATCGACACCGGCTCGCGCGCGTCTCTGACGATGAATGGGCCGTTCGCTGCCAAAAACAACTTCGATAAGGGGGGTAAAGGTATCGACGCCGTCACGGGCTGGGGTATCGGCGGGCCTTCGCGCTCCGTCGCGCTACGCGGCGACACGTTGTCGATCGGGACCATGGCCGTCAACGGGCCCGTGGTCGAGATATCGACCGACAAAGCCGGTGCGTTCGCCGATGCGTCAATCGCGGGCAATATCGGTGCCGGTATTCTCAAACGCTACATCGTCACGCTCGATTACGGGCACACAACGATGTATTTGAAGCCGATCACCGTGCCGGTCACCGATCTCGACACCTTCGATCGGGCCGGATTGTGGATCAATGAGAGCGACGACGGTTACAAGGTCGTCGATGTGACCAAGGGTGCCCCGGCGGAAACGGCAGGGCTTAAGGTCGACGACGACATCGTTGAGGTCGACGGCAAGCCCGCAAAGTCGATTCCGCTTTACGAGATGCGCCGGCAATTGCGCGACGAAGCCGCCGGAACGGTCGTCACCTTCACGGTCAAGCGCGGCAGCGGAACGGCAAGCGTGCCCGTCACGTTGCGAGATCTGATCTAGGAGCCGGCACAACGATATCCCGGCGTCCGATCCTGCCACGCCGCTTCAATCCGTATCGAGCGGCGCTCCCAGCAGGGTCGCCGAGTGAGGCATCTGGGCGAGGAACTGTGCCAGGCGCGCGGTTTCCTCTTCGTTACCGATCCAGTGAAGTTTGCGGATTCGCTTGACGATTTCGTTGGAGAGTTGCGCCTCGGCGGTCACGTGCGGTGTTTCGTTTTCGATGCGCGTTTGCATGATTGGCCCTTCTGATTGACCTAATTTTCCGGCTTGGATGCACGCGCCGCGCGTAAGTGATTCGCGTCGCGTGCAACCCTGCCTTTTGATTGTTTCATTCGATTGAGTGCGACGGAAACCGCAGTCAGGCGGCTTCCTGATGCTCTGCGCGGCGCTCGGCCTTGCGCATCCCGGTGGGGTTAAGGGACTTCGACTCTTCCGATTTTTCCATTGCGAGCTTATGCATCGTTTCGCCCATGCGGACACTTTCGTCGAAGAAATCCAGAGCCGCCTGGGCCATCCTTTTCTGCTGAAGGGCCAGAAGATCGGCGAGGTTGTCGCATTTCTGACACCCTTCGATTGCAGTCGCGTTTTCCTCCAGGCGGCGATTGATGAAGCGCAGCGTCTCCTCGTGCCACGCCCGCATGCTTTGCTCGATCACCGATCGGTTGTGATTCATCGCATTGGCCAGCGAACCGTTGAAGATCGCGAATGTGCCGAAACCGAAGGGCATGTGTACGGACTCGTTTCTTTCCGAATTGCTATGTACCATCGGAACCTCCTTGGTCGTTGCCCCTCCAAAGTTAGATTGACAAGCGGTTGTCTGCGCCCACAGCAACGATTCGAACCGCGACAGCTGCTCGTTCAACAGGCTAACGCATCGTGTGGCCGATCGTTGCGCGGCATATTTGTGAAATCGCGGACAAAAAAGTCAGCCGGAGTAGCAGTGTATTTTCGCGGCATTTTCCAGACGCGATTTGTTAAGAGAAAACCGTGCGGTCGGTTCCCTGCCGGACATGTCGGATCGCCAGATAAACGACTGTAGAAGAGCGGCAGCGCCGTTTGGGTCGAGCGCCACGGCAGCCCATCGGGGACTTCCGGCGCGAGGGCGCGAACAGGTCAAAATTCCTGAAACGTCTTAATCGACAGTTTCCAGCTTTGCCCCTATACAACCGGGAGAACGAAGGAGGCCTTCATGCCCGTCTATCGCGCCCCGATCGAAGACTATCAGTTCCTCATGCATGAGCTTTTCGAGGTCGAAAAGCAGACCGACCTGCCCCGCTTCGCCGACCTGACGGCCGATTTGGTCGACGACATTCTCACCAATGCGGGAAAGTTCTGCGAGGAAGTCCTCCACCCCATCAACCAGTCCGGGGACGAGGAAGGCTGCCATTTCGAGAACGGCGTGGTGCGCACGCCTGCGGGCTTCAAGGACGCGTTCAAGGCCTATTCCGAAGCCGGCTGGGGCGGGCTGGGCGCGCCGGCGCAATATGGCGGCTCCGGTCTGCCCATGATGGTGACAATGGCCGTGGCCGAGATGGCGCAATCGGCGAATCAGGCCTTCGCGATGTATCCCGGTTTGACGGGCGCGGCCTACAGCGCGCTCGCCGCCACGGGCGCACCCTGGATGAAGGAACACATCGTTCCCAAGATGGTCGCCGGCGAATGGACCGGCACGATGTGCCTCACGGAGCCGAACTGCGGCACCGATCTGCGCCTGATGAAAACGCGCGCGGTCGAGCAGCCGGACGGCACCTATCGCATGACCGGCACCAAGATTTTCATCTCCGGCGGCGACCACGATCTGACCGACAACATCATCCACATGGTGATCGCGAAAATTCCCGACGAGAACGGCCAGATCCATGACGATCTTTCGACCGTCAATTTCTTCATGGTGCCGAAATATATCGTCAAGGAAGACGGGTCGCCGGGACCACGCAACGGCGTTACCTGCGGCGGCATCGAGAAGAAAATGGGCATCAAGGGCTCGGCCACCTGCATTCTCAATTTCGACGATGCGATCGCGTGGCGGCTTGGACCAAAGCCCACGCCGCCGAAGCCCGGCGAAAAGCGCTCTGCGTCCGAAGGCATGAAGGGGATGTTCGGGATGATGAACGGCGCGCGTCTCGGTGTCGGCATCCAGGGCATCAGCGTCGGCGAAGTGGCCTATCAGAACGGCGTTGCCTATTCGCTGGAGCGCCGCGCGGGCCACGCGCTGACCGGACCTGCCGAGCCTGACAAGTCCGCGGACCTGCTGATCGTGCAGCCCGATGTGCGGCGCATGCTGCTGCATTCGCGCGCCTTCGTGGAGGGTGCGCGCGCGGTCGCGATGTGGACCACGCTCAACATGTCGATTGCGGATTCGAGCCGACCGGAAAGTGCGACTGCCGGCCTGCTTGCCGACCTGATGACGCCAGTGATCAAGGCATTCTTCACGGACATGGGCTTCGAAGCGGCCAATATGGGCATGCAATGCTATGGCGGGCACGGCTATATCCGCGACAACGGCGTCGAGCAGTTCGTGCGCGACGGCCGTATCAACCAGACCTATGAAGGGGCTAATGGCGTTCAGGCGATGGATCTCGTCGGCCGTAAGCTGGGCCGCAAGGGGGGAGCGGCGCCGATAGCGCTGTTCGGGCTGATTTCCGGCTGGTTGGGCGAGAATGCGAACGACGACAAGCTCGCGCCATTTACAAAACCGGTGAAGCGCGGGCTCGACACCTTGCAGCAGGCGACTCTCTGGCTCGCACAGAACGGGATTGCGAATCCCAACAATGCCGGCGCGGGTGCGGTCGACTATCTGCGCATGATGGGCATCGTGGTGGTGGGCTGGATGTGGGCGCGCATGGCAAATCTCGCGCAGGCGAAGCTCGCGGCCGGGACCGGCAACAAGGCACTCTACGAAGGCAAGCTCGTCTCAGCGCGCTACTGGATGGAGCGCCTGATGCCGGAATGTCCGATGCTGCTGGAGCGCATTCAAGCTGGCGCCGACACGATCATGGCATTCGCGCCGGCAGCGGAGTGATACGCGCGAGCTGAATTGGAGAAACCATTATGCCACGTCCCGTTCATTTTGAAATCCATGCCAGCGATCCCGAGAAGTTGGTTGCATTCTATGCCCGCGTGTTCGATTGGAAGTTCAATCACCTACCGCATATGGATTATTGGCTCATCGACACCGGTCCGGGCGAAGGCATCAATGGCGGATTGATGAAGCGCCTGGGGCCGGCAGCTCCCGACGGCGCGCCTGTCAATTCCTACGTCGTCACCATCGGCGTCCCGTCGGTCGACGACTATCTCAAACGCGCGCTCGACGCCGGCGCTACGATCGCGCTCGCGAAAATGCCGATTCCCGGTGTCGGCTGGCAGGTCTATGTGAAGGATCTGGACGGCAACATCCTGGGACTTCATCAAGGGGATGCTTCGGCGAAGTAATTTCTATTTGCGCACAGAAGCCCCAAGCGCCTCCATGCCCTGATCCATCGAGAAAGGCGGCTGGTAGCCCATGTCGCGGCGCGCCTTTGCGTCGACCAGAATGCAATCGCAGGACATGATCCCGGCCGTGAAGCGCGTGAGCGGCGGGCGACCCGATAGCGGCAAAATCCGCCACGCCTTTTCGCTCACATAAGCGATCGCGCGGATCAGCCACGCGGGCACGTTACGGTCCGGCAAGGTGAAACCCGCCGCGGCGGCCATGCGCGTCAGCAGATCGCGGAAAACGACCGGCGGTCCGTCGAGCACGAAATAGGCTTCACCGCTTTGCCCTTTCGTCAGCGCAAGATCGATCGCATAGGAGAGGTTGCCGATATAGGTGGTGGAGGTCTTGTTTCGGCCGCCGCCGATCCAGGCGAAACGCCCCTGCTCCGCCATGCTCTTCACGGCCGGCAGAATCGTTTCGTCATCCGGTCCCCACACAAAGCGCGGTCGCACCACGATGGTCTCGAAGCCCTTCGCGGCATCGTTCGCCTCGCGCACAGCCTTCTCCGCATGCGCCTTGGTGCGTGAATAGGGAAACGGCGAGTTGAGCGCGAGCGGATAAGTCTCGTCCACGTTACGCATGTCTTGGCCATAAAACAGCGCCGCTTCGGTGCCGATATGGACGAAGCGCCTGACGCCGGCCTCTTTCGCCGCCGCGAGCATCCGCTTCGTGCCGTCGACATTGATGCGCCAATAATCCGACCACGGTCCCCATTCCTCGACATAGGCTGCACAATGCACGATGGCATCGGCACCTTTCAGATGGGCCGCCGTCACGTTATCGAGCGTGCAGCGCACAGGCGTTGCGCCAGCCGCGACGATTTTCACATCGCTCTTCTCGGATCGCGACATGGCGGTGAACGTATGTCGCCCCTCAGCCTCTTTCGCAAACGCGCCGCCCACAAATCCCGATGCGCCGGTGATGAAGATGTTCATGAATTGGCTCCGCTTTGAGCGGCGAGGTTACGCCGCCTCGGCCAGTTTCGCGAGTTGGGCGAGGACGGATTGCGCGCCCTTGAGCCTGTCTTCGGGCGTGGGCCAGTCCCGCGCGATCACCACCTTCTGGTCGGGACGCACTTTCATCGTGCTCGCATGCGCGCCGATCAGGCGCACAAGGCCCACAGGGTTGGGGAACGTATTGTTGCGGAAGGTGAGCGTGGCGCCTTTCGGACCCGCGTCGATCTTTTCCACCAATGCGACGCGGCACAGGCTCTTGATCGCGACGATCTTCAGCAAATGTTGCACTTCTTCGGGGAGCGGCCCGAAGCGGTCGATCAGCTCGGCCGCAAATCGTTCGATCTCGCCCTGGTCTTCGATTGTTGCGAGCCGCCGGTAGAGCGCCATGCGAACGTTCAGGTCCGGCACATAGGTTTCGGGAATCAGCACGGCCGTGCCGATATTGATCTGCGGCGACCATTGATCGACGAGGTCAACCGACCGATCTCCCCCCAGCCGCATCTGCGAGACCGCTTCCTCGAGCATCTCCTGGTATAGCTCGATGCCCACTTCGCGCACATGGCCCGACTGTTCGTCACCCAGCAGATTACCCGCGCCGCGGATGTCGAGATCGTGGCTCGCGACAGAGAAGCCTGCCCCCAATTGGTCGAGCGATTGCAGGACCTGCAGTCGGCGCTCGGCGGTCTCGGTCAATTTGCGGTCCGCGGGAGTCGTGAGATACGCGTAGGCGCGCTGCTTGGAGCGCCCGATGCGACCCCGCAATTGATAAAGCTGCGAGAGCCCGAACATGTCGGCGCGGTGCACGATCAGTGTGTTTGCCGTCGGGACGTCGAGGCCGCTTTCCACGATGTTGGTAGAGATCAGCACGTCCATCTTGCCGTCATAGAAGGCCGTCATCACGTCTTCGAGCAGGCTCGGCGCCATCTGGCCGTGACCCACCGCAGCTTTCACCTCCGGCACAGTCTCTTTCAGGAACTCCTGTGCCTCGCGCAGATCGGAAATGCGCGGACAAACGTAAAAGCTCTGGCCGCCCCGATAATGCTCGCGCAGCAGCGCCTCGCGGATCACCAGAGGATCGAACGGCGTCACGAAGGTGCGCACCGCCAGCCGATCGACCGGCGGCGTCGTGATCAGCGACAGATCGCGGACGCCGGAAAGCGCCAGCTGCAAGGTGCGGGGGATGGGCGTCGCGGTCAGCGTCAGCACATGCACGTCCGCCTTCAAGGCCTTGAGCCGCTCCTTGTGCACGACACCGAAATGCTGCTCCTCGTCCACGATCACGAGGCCGAGATTTCTGAACTCGATGCCCTTTGCCAGCAGCGCATGCGTGCCGATCACGATGTCGATATCTCCTGTCGCGAGCGCAGCCTTGGTCTCGCGCGCCTCCTTCGCTTCCACGAAACGCGAGAGTTGACGGATCTTCAGCGGAAAGCCGCTGAAGCGCTGGGTGAAGGTCTTGAAATGCTGGCGCGCAAGAAGCGTGGTCGGTACCACAACCGCGACCTGCTGGCCCGACATCGCCTCCACGAAGGCTGCGCGCAACGCCACTTCCGTCTTGCCGAAACCGACGTCGCCGCAAACGAGGCGATCCATCGGCTGGCCTTTCGCGAGATCCTCGATGGACTCCGCAATCGCGCGTTCCTGATCGTCCGTTTCCTGATAGGGAAACTTCGCGCAGAATTCATCATACAGCCCCTGCGGCGGATCGACGGGTTCGATCGATTTCAACTGGCGCGCGGCGGCGATGCGGATCAGTTCCGCCGCAATCTCGCGCACGCGCTCCTTCATACGCGCCTTGCGGCTCTGCCAACCCGCGCCGCCGAGGCGATCGAGCTGCGCGGTCGCGTCATCCGCGCCGTAGCGCGTGAGAAGCTCGATGTTCTCGACCGGCAGGAACAGCTTGCCGCCGTCATATTGCAATTCGAGGCAATCATGCGGCGCGCCAAGCACGTCGATAGTTTGGAGGCCCGTGAAACGGCCGATGCCGTGTTCGATATGGGTGACGAGATCGCCGGGTGCGAGGCTCGAAGCCTCTGCAAGGAAATTCTGCGCGCGTTTGGATCGCCCGCGCGTGCGCACCATCCGGTCGCCGAGAATGTCCTGCTCGGCGACGATGGCGAAATCCGGCGCTTCGAAGCCGTGCTCCAGGCCGAGCACTCCCACACCCACGCCGTTCGCATGAAGGTTCAACGCGTCAGGCCAATCGGCGACATGGCGCATCGCATCGAGCCCGTGATCGGCGAGCACACCCCCCATGCGTTCGGCTGAACCTTCGCTCCACGCGGCCACAATCACGCGCTTGTTCTGCGCCTGAAGAGCCTTGATATGTGCGGCAGCCGCCTCGAACACATTGACCTTGCCCTGCGCGCGCTCCGGCGCGAAATCGCGCGCGGGCCGTCCGCCGGCATCGACGGAGCTCTTCGATTCCGGCGCCTGGAACGGAGACAGCGCGCGGACGTCATGATGCACCAGAGCGCCGGCCCATTCCTCAGCATTCAGATAGAGTCGATTGGGAGGCAGCGGCCGATAAGGCGGCGACGCCGCGTTCTCCTTGCCCTCACCCTTGCCGGTCAGGAACTGGCGACGCGTCGCATAATAGTCCGCGATCAATTCGAACCTCGCCGTCTTCGCTTCCTCCGCCTGATGCGAGAGCAGAACGAGCGCGCGCGGCGCATAGTCGAACAAGGTGTCGAGCTTGGCATGGAACAGCGGCAGCCAATGCTCCATACCCTGATGCTTGCGGCCCGCGCTCACCGCTTCGTAAAGCGGATCGTCGCGGTCGGCGGGACCGAACGCGGCCACATAGCCCGCGCGGAAGCGGCTGATCGACTCCGTATCGAGTGGCGTTTCGCTCGCGGGCAAGAGTTCGATCTCGGTGATCTGGTCGGTCGAGAGCTGGGTCTCCGCATCGAATCTGCGGATCGCATCGAGTGCTGCGCCGAAGAAATCGAGCCGCAGCGGGTCTTCCGTGCCCGGCGGCCACAGATCGACGATGCCGCCGCGCAACGCGAAATCGCCAGGTTCGCGCACCGTGCTGGCCCGCGCATAGCCCTGGCGCGCGAGAAAGGCGGTCAGCTTTTCGTGATCGACCACGTTGCCGACCCGCGCGAAGAAACTATCGTCCGCAATGGTTTCGCGGGGCGGCACGCGCTGGAGCAGCGCGTTGACGGTCGTGATAACGAGAGCAGCGCCCGCATCCTTCCGGCGTCGCGCGAGGGCCGCGAGCGTCGCGAGTCTTCGACTTTCGATATCGGGCTTGGGTGACACGCGATCATACGGAAGGCAATCCCATGCAGGGAACGACAACACCGGCAGACCGGGCATGAAGAAGTGCACCGCTTCGAGCGCTGCTTGCGCCTGCACGTCGTCGGCCGCGACGAACAGCACGAGGCCCTTGCGACGCTCCGCCACTTCGGCCGCCAGCCAGGCGTCGAAGCCTTCCGGCGCGCCGGTGACGGCAAAACGGCCCTGCGCGCGGGCGATATAATTCAGACGTTCCACGTGGGACTCTTGCGCCGGCATACGGCCTTGAGGCGGGCGAATACGGCGTTGTCATAGGTAGCGGGCACGGGCGCGTGTCCCTGCAACCAGGCGTAGACCTCCTGGTCTGGGGCCTCGAGCAGCGCCTCGAAATCGTCCAGCTCCGCCTCGCTCAGGCCGGCCAGATGCGCCTCCGCAAAGGTCCCGAAGATCAAATCGACCTCCTTGAAGCCGCGGCGCTGGGCGCGGAAAAATAGCCGTTTGCGCCGGGCCTCTTTCGAGCCAGCTTTTTCAGGGTCGGTCATCGGCGGGATATAGCGCGGGAGGACCGCCTGAGCCAGAGGCGGCAACGCATTTTCGGCCGCGTTGAGCCTGGGGCACAACCGGTTATCTTGCGGCCCGATGCGGCCCGCGATTCTGTTTCCTCTGTTTGCCGAAACGCGCACCCTGCCGGGCATCGGGCCCCGGCTGGAGAAGATGATCGCGCGCGTAGCGGGAACGCGGCTGATCGACCTCGCGCTCGACCTGCCGTCCGGCATCATCGACCGCAGCTACCGTCCGCGCCTGATCGACGCGCAGGAAGGCCGCATCGCGACCTTCATCGTCAACGTGCTGGACCATCTGCCGCCGCACGACCGGCGCCAGCCCTATCGCGTGCGCTGCTCGGACGATAGCGCGATTATTGAGCTGATCTTCTTCCGCGCCGACAACAATTATCTCACGCGCACGCTGCCGCTGGGGCAAAGGCGCCTGATCAGTGGACGGGTCGAGCGTTTCAACGGCAAGCTGCAGATGCCGCATCCCGATCACGTGCTTGCGCCGGAGGAAGCGGCCAGCTTGCCGATGCAGGAGCCCGTCTACGGGCTCACGGAAGGCCTGCCGCCGAAATCGCTCGCCAAGGCGATCCGCGCGTCGCTGGAGAAAGTACCCGCGACGACCGAATGGCTCGATCCGGACTATCTGCGTGCGCGCAGCTGGACATCGTTCGGCGACGCATTGCGCTCGGCCCATGCGCCGCAGAGCGAAGAGGACTTGCAGCCGACGGCGGCCAATCGCATGCGGCTCGCCTATGACGAATTGCTCGCCAACCAACTGGCGCTTGTGCTGATCCGTGCGCGGTTGCGCAATGTCAAAGGCCGCAGTCTCAAGGGCGACGGGCAGTTGAAGCAAAAGGCAATTGCGGCGCTGCCGTTTTCGCTCACGCCGGCGCAATCGCAGGCGCTCGCCGAAATCGAGGCGGATATGGCGGCACCCGCGCGCATGTTGCGATTGCTGCAGGGAGATGTAGGCGCGGGCAAAACCATCGTCGCGTTTCTGGCGCTTCTCGATGCTATCGAAGCGGGCACTCAAGGCGCGCTGATGGCGCCGACGGAACTGCTCGCGCGCCAACATATGCAGGCGCTGGCGCCGCTGGCGGAGGCGACCGGCGTGCGGATGACCTTGCTGACAGGTCGTGAACGCGGGAGCCCCCGCGAACAGATCCTGGCGGCGCTTGCCAAAGGCGAGATCGATATTCTCGTGGGCACCCATGCGCTGTTTACCGAAGATGTCACGTTTCGCGATCTGGGGCTCGCCATCGTCGACGAGCAGCATCGCTTCGGCGTACACCAGCGACTCCAATTGCAAAGCAAAGGCGCAACGGATGTCCTGGTGATGACGGCGACGCCTATTCCCCGCACCTTGGCGCTCACCGCCTATGGCGACATGGACGTTTCGCGCATCGCGGGCCGACCGCCCGGACGCCAGCCAGTCGACACGCGCGTGCTGCCTGCTGAACGGCTCGACGAGGTTGTCGAGCATCTGCGCGGTGCAATCGCCAGAGGTTCGCGCGCCTATTGGGTTTGTCCGCTGGTGGAGGAATCCGAGAAAATCGATCTCGCGGCCGCCGAAGAGCGCGCCGGCGAATTGCGCGAACTGCTGGGCCCGAAGGTCGGGCTCGTGCATGGCCGCTTGAAAGGCGTCGAACGCGACTCGGCGATGGCGAAGTTCAAATCCGGCGAACTATCCGTGCTCGTCGCCACGACCGTCATCGAAGTGGGTGTCGACGTGCCGGAAGCGACCATTATAGTCGTTGAGCATGCCGAGCGTTTCGGCCTCGCCCAGCTGCACCAGTTGCGCGGGCGAGTGGGACGCGGCTCGGCAAAATCGACCTGCCTTTTGATCTATCAGCCGCCTCTGGGAGAGACGGCAAAAGCGCGGCTCAAGACCCTGCGCGAGACGGATGACGGCTTCATCATCGCGGAAGAGGACCTCAGGCTGCGGGGCGCGGGCGAGCTTCTGGGTGTGCGCCAGAGCGGCATGCCGGAGTTCCGGCTGGCCGATCTGATGGCCCATGCGGAACTGTTGGCAGCTGCCCGCGACGACGCCAAACTGATCCTCAGCCGCGACCCCGGGCTCAAATCGCCGCGCGGTGAAGCTTTGCGCGTTCTGCTCTATCTTTTCGAACGCGACGAAGCGGTGCGGTACTTGCGGACAGGATGAGACGATGACTCCCGATTTCCAGCCTGCTTTTGAAGGCACCCTGGCCAAGGCCATTCCAGGCTTCGAGGGCATGGGCGCGCTTACGCGATTGTCCGGCGGTGCGAGCCAGGAGACGTGGTCTTTCGATGCGACGGTTGCAGGCCGCATCGAGCCGCTCATTCTGCGGCGCAGTCCCGGCGGCGCTCCCCGCGCGCCGGGCCAAGGCGCCAATTCCGTGGCGCTTGAGACGGAAGCCATCGTGATCGAGGCGTCGCGCGCGGCAGGAGTGGCCGCGCCACGCGTGCGCATGGTGCTCAAGCCGGAAGACGATGCAGGTATCGGCTATGTCATGGACCGGCTGCCGGGAGAAACCATCGCGCGCAAAATTCTGCGCGATGCGGAATTCGCGGCCGTGCGGCCGAAGCTTGCGCGCCAATGCGGCGAAATTCTCGCACGCATCCATGCCGTGGATATCGCGCCGCTCAAGAACGTGCTTCCCGTTGTGGATGGCCCCGCGCAATTGCGCCGCTATCGTGACACCTACGATCTTTACAACTATCCCCATCCGGTGTTCGAGCTTGCATTCCAGTGGCTTGAGCCCCGCATGGCGCAAGCGCGGCGGCAGACGCTCGTCCATGGCGATTTCCGCCACGGCAATCTGCTGATCTCGCCCAAAGGCGTTGAGGCCGCGCTCGACTGGGAGCTCACACATATCGGCGATCCGCTGGAAGACATCGGCTGGATCTGCACCAATTCCTGGCGTTTCGGCGTGGCGGAAAAAGTGGTGGGCGGCTTCGGCGACCTGCCCGATCTGCTTTCCGGCTACGAAGAAGCAGGCGGCGGCCGCATCGATCCCGACGAGGCGCGCACCTGGATCGTCTACGGCTCGCTCAAATGGGGCATCATGTGCATGTCGATGTATCAGGGATTCCTCAACGACCATTCCGTCGAGCGCGCGACGATCGGCCGGCGTTCGTCGGAGACCGAGATCGATCTCGTCAATCTCATCATCCATGGAAAGCTCTGAGCCATGATGGACCAACCTTCGATCCACGAACTCGTGACGGCGGTGCGCGATTTCCTCGAAACCAGAGCAATGCCCGAGCTCAAGGGACATACGGCGTTTCACGCACGCGTGGCCGCAAATGCGCTCAGCATCGTGGCGCGGCAACTGGAATTCTACGGCCATGCTTCGGATGAGGAAACCAAGCGCCTTGCTGCGCTGCTCGGCCATGAAGGCGCGCTTGATGAATTGAATCGCGAATTGTGTGCCCGCATTCGCGCTGGTGAATTCACGCTTCAGACGCCTGGACTCGCCGCGCATCTCGAAGAGACGACGCGCGACAAGGTCGCCATCGACCAACCGAACTATTCGGGATTGAAGCAGGCGCTGGAGCGCGGGCCTTAGGCCGGTTCCGCCGCGACTTTGTCGCCGAGCGCGACGCGGCCGAGCGCCAGAACCGTCACCGCCGCGGCCTCCGCCCAGACAACCAGCGGACCAATCCAGAACGGATTTGTCGGCCTGGGAAGGAAGAATGCGAGAACTTCTTCGAGGCCAAGGCCGCGCAGGATCGCCGGAATCAACAGATAAAGCGCGAAAAGAACCGCCACGGCCGCGAAGTCTCCGCGGCGGCGACCCGGCAACGTCTGAAACAGCACGAAAATCGCAATATCGCGGGTCAGGAAGGCAAACGCCGATGCGATCACCGCCGTGTCGGCCAGAAGACCGCCGCGACAGAGCCCGATGATCAGCGCCACGACGACAACCAGCGTCGCCAGATAACTCATCATCCAGCCCTGCAGACCGAGCAGGAAGCCGGCGACGCGGCCCTTTGCAAGTTCCCCGCCGAGCCAACGGTACAGTACCCGATCCTTGGGCTCGAGCAGGATCATCGCGTAACTGAGGCCGGCATATGTCGAGGCTGCGAGCGCGAGCCGCAATGCCACCGCGTCCCATCCGCTGGTCGCCGTGACGGGCGCGAGCCACGCATCGAAGCCCGCCACGTAAACACCCATGAACAACAGAAACGCTGCCCAGACGAGCGGGCCGTTGCGCATCTTCAGTTCCACCCGCATCTCGCGATAACAGCCGACGAGCGTCCAGCCCGTGAACAGCGCCAGTGTGACGAGGAAGAACGGCCGCGCATCCAAATTCCGGCCCCACCACTGCACGAAATCGGATGCGGGTTTGTGGGTGATGAACGAACCCGTCGGATCGGCCGCTTTCCAGAGAAAAACCACCACAAGAGCCGCGACGATCCCGGCCACCTGGTAGAGAAACAATCCGAATCGCGAATGCGACTGGCGTCGCCGCACGGCGACAAGGCTCGCGAGCAGAGCGACGGCCTGCGAGATCACGCCGAGCGCAAGGAAATAAACGACATCCAGTCCCGCGACGAACTGCCCCTTATGCACGAATTGCGATGCGGCGATGACGACGAGGCAGATCGCGCCGCCGAACCAGTTATAAATCGTCGAACCGAACAGTTTCGCCCAGGTCATGCCGGACGCGCTCAGCGACGACAGCCGCTGGCCGTCCCAGGTGCGGTCGCGGATTTCGCCGACGACACTCAGGGCCGCATTGCGCGAACCCCAGATCACGACGATAAAATAGTAGAATATTTCGGCGAACCAGGCGGGGCGATAATCCGCACCCCCGGAGAGAGCCGCCGCAGAAAACGTCAGCACGAGCACGATCGTCATCAGCAACACGCGCCGCGGCGTGAGCTCGAGCCAGAGGTTGCGGCGGAATTCCGGATTCATTGCGTCATGTTCCGCCGGCACCACCGGCCACTTGACTGAAATAGGCGTCTTCCAGCGCCTTGGAAGATTCGCCGAAGCTCGAAAGCTCGAATCCCGCTTTGACGATATCGCGGATCAGCTTGGCGCGTGCGCCCGGATTGCGCGTGAAGGTGATGAGCGCGTGGTGATCGTCCGCTTCGAGCACATCGATACCAGCTCCGGTGAGGAAACTGCGCAGATCGCTGCGGGCAGTCGCGAGCTCGATCAAATAGCGCGGCCGCTCGTCGTCGCGCACCTTGATCGGTTTGCCGCCCACCACATGACCGCCTTCGACAATGATCATCTCGGAGCAATAATCTTCCAGCTCGGCCAGGATGTGCGAGGAGACGACCAAGGTCATGCCCGCCTCGCGCAACTTGCGCAGGAGCGCCGACAGATCGCGCCGCGCTTGTGGGTCGAGACCTGCGGCCGGCTCGTCGAGCAGCAGGACATTGGGCTCGTGAACGATGGCTTGACCGATTGCGAGGCGCTGGCGCAGCCCACGCGACAGTTCGCCGGCCTTGGTTTCAAGCCGATCGACGAGACCCACCCTGCGGGCCGCTTTCTCCACGGCGCCGTTCGAAAGAGCAGGCGCGATGCCGTGTGACCAAGCCGCATAGAGCAGGCAGCGGCGCACGGACAGTTCGTCGTAGAGACCGAAAAAATCCGGCAGGTAGCCCAGATGGGCATGAATCGCGCGAGGCGACTCGCGCGTATCGAGCCCGTTGATCGTCACGGCGCCGGAATAAGGCGCTTCAAGCGCGGCCAGACAGCGCAGCAGAGTCGTTTTGCCTGCCCCATTGGGTCCCACCAGAGCCGTAATCGTCTGCGGTTTGACAGCCAGCGAGACGCCGTCCAGAGCCCGCTTGGTGGGGTATTCATACACAAGATCGCGAACTTCGATCATGACGCCCCGAACTCGAATCCCGCCCCGTGTGGAATACTAGGCGCGGCGCTTCAAACGCGCCACACTCGCGAACCGGAATATGACCAAAACATATAGCCTTAGCGGGGAGCCGATCGAACGATGAAGACACGTGCAGCTGTGGCATTCGGCGCCAAGCAGCCCCTGGAAATCGAAACCGTCGATCTCGAGGGGCCGCGCGCAGGTGAAGTGCTGGTCGAAATCAAGGCGACGGGAATCTGCCACACCGATTCGTTCACGCTTTCCGGCGACGACCCGGAAGGACTCTTCCCCGCGATTCTCGGTCACGAGGGTGCCGGTATCGTTCTCGAGATCGGGCCTGGCGTGACCTCCGTTGTGCCGGGCGACCACGTCATTCCGCTCTACACGCCGGAATGTCGCGAATGCGATTACTGCACGAGCCATAAGACGAATCTGTGCCAGGCGATTCGCACGACGCAGGGACGCGGACTCATGCCCGACGGCACGAGCCGCTTCTCGCGCAAGGGCGCGCCGATCCTCCACTATATGGGTTGTTCGACATTCTCGAATCACACTGTCTTGCCGGAAATCGCGCTCGCCAAAATCCGCAACGACGCGCCTTTCGACAAGGTCTGCTATATCGGCTGCGGCGTGACGACGGGCATCGGCGCGGTGATCTTCACCGCAAAGGTCGAGCCGGGCGCGAATGTCGTCGTGTTCGGTCTCGGCGGTATCGGACTCAATGTAATTCAAGGTGCGCGCATGGCCGGCGCCAACATGATCGTGGGTATCGACATCAATCCCGCGCGCGAAGCGCTTGCCCGCAAATTCGGCATGACGCATTTTGTCAATCCGCGCGGAATCACGGGCGATCTGGTCGGCCACCTGGTCGAGCTAACCAAAGGGGGCGCGGATTACAGCTTCGAATGCATCGGCAACGTGAAAACGATGCGGCAGGCGCTCGAATGCTGCCACAAGGGCTGGGGCACGAGCGTGATCATAGGAGTGGCCGGCGCGGGCCAGGAAATCACCACGCGTCCGTTCCAGCTCGTCACGGGCCGCAACTGGCGAGGTTCGGCTTTCGGTGGAGCGAGAGGCCGAACCGACGTGCCCCGCATCGTCGACTGGTACATGGACAAGCGCATTGCAATCGACGAACTGATAACGCACACCATGCCGCTGGAAAAAATCAATGACGCTTTCGAACTGATGCACAAAGGCGAGAGCATCAGGAGCGTGGTAGTGTATTGAAGTGGCCTCAATTAAATCAGCTCAAGCGCGGTGAAACACAATCGAGACCTGTTTGCAGGTCTAGCGGCGCTTCGAACCGGTCAATTTCGGATGTATGAAGCGCGGATGATTCACAAGTTGGTCGAAATTCCCACCGAAGTCGTCAACGAATATTACATTGTGAATTGGACCAAGGTCCGGATATTCCTTCTCTACCGGCCATGGCGGAGTTGTGTCCAGTTGAACAATGAACACCAAGCCGGCCGTGACGGCGGTTGCAAACACAAATGCCATCAAGGATGAAATTCGGTGCGTCACATTCGCACCCTACGCCCCTTGCGCTCCGATGATCGCGACTGAGCACACATTCATCGCGGGCGCGCCGCCGAGGTTGTGCGTCATGCCGATGCTGGGATTGTTGAGCTGGCGCACGCCTGCCCGTCCCTGTATCTGCAGATACATCTCGTAGAGCATGCGCAGGCCGCTCGCGCCGATCGGATGGCCGAAGCATTTGAGACCGCCGTCGATCTGGCACGGCACCTGGCCGTCGGCGTCATAGAAGCCGTTCATCACGTCCTTCCACGCTTCGCCTTCGCGGCTGATGAACAGATCTTCCATCGTCACGAGTTCGGTGATCGAGAAGCAGTCATGCACCTCCATCATTGACACTTCCTCACGCGGATTCTTGATGCCGGCTTCCTCATAGGCGCGCTTGGCCGCGATGCGCGCGGTGTGGAAGTAGCTGCCGTCCCAGGAATTGTGCTGACTCTCGAGACCGTTCGACAGTGAAAGCTGAAGCGCTTTGACGGTGATGATGTCTTTCTTGCCCATCGCGCGCGCGATTTCGGGCGTGGTGACGATGGCGCAGGCCGCGCCGTCCGACACGCCGCAGCAATCGAACAGGCCCAGCGGCTCGGCGATCATCGGCGCGTTTAGGCACATCTCCTCCGTTATCGCCTTCTGCAGATGCGCCTTCGGATTCTTCGTGCCGTTGGCATGGCTCTTCACCGACACATGCGCGATCGCGCGCTTCAAATCGTCCTTGGAGACGCCGTGCTTGGCGCGATAGGCCGAGGCGAGCTGGGCGAAATTGCCGGGCGCGGATCCGTTCGCGTTCCACAGGGGATTGAGCGTTCCCTGCTCGCGTTGCGGCAGGCCGCCATAGCCCGTGTCCTTCAATTTCTCGACGCCGAGCGCGAGCGCGATATCGCAGGCACCGGCCGCGACCGCATAGACCGCACCGCGAAACGCTTCCGAGCCGCTGGCGCAGAAATTCTCAACATGAGTCACCGGCACATTTGGGAGGCGCAGGGCCACGGAAAGCGGCGTGCCTCCCTTGCCCACATGCTGCTCGTCCATCGCGGTGGAGAACCACGCGGCCTGAATCTGGCTCGTCTCGACACCAGCGTCCTGCATCGCTTCGAGATAGGCTTCGACAATCAATTCCTCCGCGCCCATGTCCCAGCGCTCGCCGAATTTGGAGCAGCCCATACCCAGGATTGCGACCTTGTCCTTGATGCCAGACGCCATGCGAACCTCCCAATATCTATTGGCTGCGATCTAACCGCCCGGAGCATGCGCTGTAAAGCTGCGGGCGAATGGACGCGACCCGCCGAACGATAGAATACATCAATGAATTCAGAGCCTACCGGCTCTCTTTGCCTGAGGATCGAGCGCCATTCGACGATCCTCGCATGGAAGACTCTGCTGAGGTTCGGCATGATCTCTGAGCGAAACGTGCATAGACTTCATCGAGGCCGACGCCAAGCTCGAAGCTGCGCGAAGAACATCGTGAAGGCGCCCGCGCGGCTCGCGTCGTGGAGCTTATGAAGGCGCGTCCCCGCCCGGCAAAACTCGAAGGCCATCGTAATGCTGCCGTCCAAATTTGTCGCAGCCGCTGGGGCCTTTCCGCGGAAAGCGGCGGCCGATAGGCCAATTGTCGAGGCGCCGCCCCTAACCACTAGCAGTTGAGGTGCAGCACCGATTTCCGCGCTGCAACATCGATTGATGCACGTCAATCGATCTGGCGGCCGGGTTGCTATATGTTAAATTAGTTGGCTACAACCCGGGAACCCGGCACCCCCCTGGGGCGTTCCACTCGCGGTCGCTTCGAATGACCCGGTAACCCCGGGCGATTCGGGCCGATACGTGATTTCACCCGGTTAGCGGGCATTCAGTTGCCTTCAAGCGTGCAACAAACGAGGAGTTTAGCGACTATGAACATGTCTTCGAAATTACGGATTGCGGTGGGTGCTGCCACGTTGGCGGTTTCGGCCCTCGCTTTCGGCGCTCCCGCCAGTGCGGACGGCGTGAAGGTCGGTGTGTTGACCTGCCATGAAAGCAGCGGATGGGGATTCATCATCGGATCGTCCAAGGATTTGCGCTGCAATTTCTCGCCGAACCGTGGTGACCCTGAGCATTATACCGGCACGGTGTCCAAGTTCGGCGTCGATATCGGATATACGCGCGGCGGCATCATTGTTTGGGACGTCGTTGCGCCGAACTCCGGCATGAAGCGCGGTGCGCTTCAGGGCAGCTATGCAGGCGCGCAGGCAAGCGCGGCGGTAGGCGTAGGCGCGGGAGCCAATGTGCTCGTCGGCGGCATGGACAGATCGTTTGCATTGCAGCCGGTCAGCGTCGAAGGCGAGACCGGGTTGAACGTGGCGGCCGGCATCGGCGCCATCGACCTGAAATACGTCCGCTAAGAATCGGACACGTCTTATGCGAAGGCCCCGCCCCATCGGCGGGGCCTTTTGCATTTGTGTGGCCTATGCCGCGGCCAGATGCTTCGGCCGGCGCAACTCGGCCGCAAGCCCCTCGCCCATCAAATCGATGAAATTGTCGCAATAGAAACGCTCGATCGCCCGCGCAGGCGTGTGCACAAGCGAATCGTTGAAACGCTTCAGCGGATTGCGACCGCCTTCGACATGGGGAAAATCCGACGAGAAGAGGCACACTTCTTCACCCGCATTGGCGATGATCCAACCCACGTCCTCATGCGGATAAGGCGTGACGCGGACCTGACGGCGCACGATTTCACTCGGCCTCGCGGATAACCTCTTCAGGCGATCTTCGTTCTTGATGAACGCATGCGCCGCGGAATCCATCGACCGCATCCAGCCCGGGACCCAATCGGCGCCCAGCTCGATAGCGCCGAACTTCAGCCGCGGGAAGCGATCGAGCACACCGTCGATGATAAGGGCCGCCAAAGTCAGCATCACGGAATGCGGAATCGGCATATAGCTGACGGACGTGAAATTCTCCTCGCCGCCGTGGAAATCCTTCACCCGCGGCAGGCCGTTGTTGAAATAATCGGGATTGAGCTTCTCCTCGCCGCCGACATGAAACAGGATCGGCAAGCCTGCTTCCTGCGCCATTGCCCAGATGGGATCGAATGCGATGTGGCTGGGCGAATGACCGGCTGGGCAGCGCGATGGAATCAGCAACGCCTTGCACCCCAGCTCAATCGCCTCGCGCGCGGTTGCGATCGCGCGGTTGAAATCCGCGAGCGGAACATAACCCGTGCCGAGGAACCGCCGGTCGACGGAGCAGAACCACGTCATCATGCGGTTGTGCGCCTGTGCCGCTGCGTAGCAGAGACCCATATCTTCCGTCTGATCGAGGCCGAAATTGCCCAGGCACCAGGTCGTGAACACGAGCTGGCTGGCGAAACCCAGTTGATCGAGCGCGCGCGGGCGGTCTTCGCGGCGGAATGCACCCAGCGCTTCATAGTTTTTCCGCAGCAGAATGTTCGTGTCCGCACCTGCCCGAAAATCCGGATCGTCATGAAGCCTGTTCGCGTGCTGCACCAGCTTGCCATCGCGCGGCCACGCCTTGAGCTTCGGCAATTCATCGTAACGCGCGCGGAACTTCGGATCGAAGAAATCGTCCAGACAATCGGACAATTCCATCAGATGCGAATCGGCATCGTGGACAACTCGGTTTTCGACATAAGGCATGGCGAGGTCCTCCCTTCGTCCGTTGTTGGGCCGTCAGGCGTCCGTGTCAGCTTCTTTCACATCCAGCCGCCGAACCGTCAGCCGGTCGATCTCGACATTGCCGATGCGAAGCTTGCCGATTGCGAGAAAGCCGATCGCGATAAAACCCATCGCGACCGCGCCCACAGCCAACGCCACCAGCGCCATGGGGCCAATGGCCGTCGGCTGCGGTCGCGATTGTCTTCCGGACATCGGTTCGCGTCCCATGGCTTAGACCGGCGCTGCCTTCCAGAAATAGCGCTTGAAGCCACGCTTTTCGTCCACGTCTTTCACGCGGAATACCATCTTCACCTTCGAGCCGGTGTCTATTTGACCCTGGTCGACGTCGGTGATGTCGCTCATGAACCGTCCACCTTCGGCGAAGGTGATCATGCCATAGTGGTTAGGCGGCGACATCGAATAAGTGAGGAAGTCCGCCGACCAAGACAGAATCGTGCCTGCCTGGTCCGCGAAGCTGTACGGGTCCTGGCTGTCCACCGCCTTGCAATTCGGATTGACGCAGATGCGGCTCTTGGGGAATTGGGCCGTACCGCAGACGCGGCATTTGCCTCCCACGAGGCCCATCAGCATCTCGTTCTTGCGGTAAAGCACGGTCAACGCGGTGCGCTTGTCCACTTCGGCGCGCATGCCCTTTTCGAGTTCGATCAGTCCGTTGAAGCCCAGGAACTTGTTGTAATTGGATTCTTCCTTGCGCCGCGCAAGCGCGCCGGTGACACCATTGCGTTTCGACAACTCCGCGATGAGCGGCGTCGCTTCGAACAGAAGCGCATCGCAGCCCTGGCCGAACTGTGCGACGAGTATCTTCTCGCCCGGCTTCGCCTGTTCGAGCGCATGCACCAGCATCAGAAGCGATTGCGCCGCGCCGGCATCGCCGACCGAACTCGCGAGATTGTCGCGCACCTTCGCCGGATCGATGCCGCATTGTTTGGCGAGTTGCTGGTCCAGCTTCGCAAACGGGCACGGCAGAACCAGATGCGCAATATCGGCGCCCTTGATCCCGGTTTTCTCGAACAACGACTTGATCGCCGCGGGCACGATCTTGGAATAGCCCTCGTCGCGGATCCAACGCTCCTCCCAGTTGTAGTCGAACTCCTCGCCCTCGCCGCGGAAATGGTCGACGAAATCGAGGGTCAAGGAATGGCTGCCGAGGAAATTTGCGATGACCTGCCCATTGCCGACAGTCACCGCGGCTCCCGCATCGCCATAGGCAAGCTCCTGCGGCGACGCAGCGCGCGCCTTGCGCCGCTCGCCGGTCGCGACCAGCGCGGCTTTCGAACGGCCCGATTTCACGGCATCCAATGCCGCGATGAGTGCCGAGAGGCCTGCGCGTTGCGAGGACGAAACATCGAGCGACGAGATGTCGTCCGAAAGGCTCAGCGCGCTGGCGACGATTCCCGCATTTTGCCGATCCGAGAACGGCATGCTCGTCGAGGCGAAATAGACCGAATCCACAAAGGCGCGATCCTTGATCGGGTCGGTGGCCGGGAGGCAGTCACGCGCGGCCTCGACCGCCATCGTCACCGCGTCTTCGTCGAAATTCGCCATGGCGCGCTCGCCCTTGGCTCCCCCCACGAGACCCGGTGCGAACCAGGCATTCGCCTGGGCGACGGCTTTTCGTTGCAGCCTGAGCCTCGGAATGTAAGCGCCGTATGCCGTGATACCGGTCATGTCGTTCCTGCCCTGATCTCCGATTGCGGATTGGTCCAAGGAAACCAGCTTTGATCCGGGCTGACAACGCCTGTCAGTCCGGCCGATACGTCCTGAACCATTCGACGAAACGGCGGATGCCCTCGCCAAGCGGCGTACCGGGGGCGAAGCCGAAATCCCGCGCCGCACGGGTGATGTCGGCATAGGTCTCGCGCACGTCGCCAGGCGGCCCTTCGGCGTCTTCGATCTGCGCTTTTCTTCCGGTTGCGTTCTCGATCGCGCGAATGAGGTCCAGCACGCTTTCGGGATGGCTGTTGCCGAGATTGTAGATGCGATGCGGCGCACCTTCCGCCGCCGCGAAGGGCTGTTCGACGACGCGCACAATCGCTGCGACGACATCATCGATATAGGTGAAGTCGCGCCGCAATGTGCCTTTGCCGAATACCGGGATCGGCCGTCCCGCCAACACCGCATCGGTGAACAACCAGTAAGCCATGTCGGGCCGTCCCCAGGGTCCATAGACCGTAAAAAACCTCAGGCCCGCCTGCTTCAGCCCGAACAGCTCCGCATAGGAATGGGACAGCAGCTCGCCGGCGCGCTTGGTTGCGCCGTAATAGGAAACGGGCCGATCGGCACGCGCGTCTTCCGCGAAAGGCGGCGTTGTATCGTTGCCGTAGACCGAACTCGACGACGCGTAAACAAGCTGGGCGAGCCCCTCATGACGGCGCGCGAATTCGAGCACATTCTGATGGCCGACGAGATTGGAGCGCGTGTAGGACGCCGGATCCTTCAATGCATGGCGGACACCGGCCTGCGCTGCCAGATGAAGCATCGCGTCGAAGCTTTCGCCGCCTGCTGCCGCGTCGAGCGCTGCAGCATCCGAGATATCACCTTTCGCGAAGCGAAAGCCCGGCCGGCTCGCCAGCTGCGCCAACCGAGCTTCCTTGAGCGTCGGCGAATAATAGGCATTGAGATTGTCGATCGCGACAACCCTGTGGCCGTGCGCGAGTAGAGCCGCCGCCGAATGGAAGCCGATGAAACCTGCGCCGCCGGTCAGCAAAATCCGCATGGAATGGCCTTAGCGGCTCGGGAACCTTGCCGCAAGTAGACGATTCACAGCGGACTGTGTCATGTAGGCACGCAGTGCAATAATCCAAAAAACGGCAGCCGTCATGACCAAGCCGCTCCCAGTCCGCAAAGCCGTACTGCCTGTCGCCGGGATGGGCACCCGTTTCCTGCCCGCCACCAAGGCCGTGCCCAAGGAAATGCTGCCCGTAGTGGACAAGCCCGTCGTTCAGTACGCCGTCGAAGAAGCGATGGAAGCCGGCATCGAACAGTTCATCTTCGTCACCGGACGCGGCAAGCACGTGATCGAAGATCATTTCGATCACGCCTATGAGCTGGAAGCCCTGCTCAAGGAACGCGACAAACGGAATGAGCTGGACAGCCTCCTTGAGAGCCTTCCGAAGTCGGGCTCCGTCAGCTTTACGCGCCAACAAAAGCCTCTGGGGCTGGGTCATGCGGTGTGGTGCGCTCGGCACTTCATCGGCAACGAACCGTTCGCGGTTCTGCTTCCCGACGACCTGATCGTCGGCAAACCGGGTGCGCTCAAGCAGATGATGAAGGCCTATCACGACGTCGGCGGCGGCGCGGTGATCGCGGCGGAAGAACGTCCCGAATCCGAAATCAGCCGCTACGGCGTGATTGCGCCGGGGAAGATCGCGGGCAACATCATCGAAGTGAAGGGCGTCGTCGAAAAACCGAAGGCCAAGGAAGCGCCGTCGCGACTGCGCATCGTGGGCCGCTATATCCTGCCCTCCGAGATATTTTCCGAGCTCGACCGAAAGGAAAAAGGCGCGGGCGGCGAAATCCAGCTCACCGACTCGATGCAAAAGCTGATCGGACGCCACCCCTTCCACGCCGTCAACGTCAAAGGCTCGTGGTACGATTGCGGCGACAAGGTCGGATTTCTGCACGCCAATATCGCGGTGGGACTCTCGCGTCCCGATATCGCGCCGGCGCTCAGGGCCATACTGAAGAGTGTCGGCGGGTAAGGCTTCCCGCAGCTAATTCGGCGCGTGAAGCTTCACCGGCAATTCCGAATAACCCTTCACAAAGGATGAAAGCACCCGCACCGGCTCGCCTACCACCTCGACAAAGCTGAATCGCTTGAGGATCTCTTCCCAGACGATGCGCAACTGCATTTCAGCCAGCCTGTTGCCGACGCAGCGGTGAATGCCGAAGCCGAACGACAAATGTTGGCGCGGGCGGGCGCGGTCGATGATGAACGAGTCCGGATTTTCGATCGCATCGGGATCTCGGTTTCCCGAGACGTACCACATCACGACGCGGTCGCCCTTCCTGATGTGCTTACCGCCAAGTTCCGCATCGCAAAGAGCCGAGCGTCGCATATGGGCGAGCGGTGTCTGCCAGCGGATGATCTCCGGCACCATGCTGGGAATGAGTGATGGATTTGCACGCAGCTTGTCGTATTCGTCGGGGTTCTCGTTCAGCGCCAGCACGCCGCCGCTGATCGAATTGCGCGTCGTATCGTTGCCGCCGACGATCAGGAGAATGAGGTTTCCAAGATATTCCATCTTGTCCATGTTTCGCGTGGCGTCGCCATGCGCCAGCATGGAAATCAGATCGTTTCCCGGTGGCGCATTCACGCGCTCGTTCCACAGTTTCACGAAGTAGTCGGCGCATTCCAACAGCTCGGCCCGGCGGGCCTCCTCCGACTCGACGATTCCGCCGCCCGGGACCGCCGTGGCGACGTCGGACCAACGCGTGAGCTTGCGCCGGTCGTCCCAGGGAAAATCGAAAAGGGTCGCCAGCATCTGCGTCGTCAGCTCGATCGAAACTTTGTCCACCCAATCGAAAGTCTCGCCGATGGGGAGCGAGTCGAGAATGCGCCCCGCGCGTTCGCGAATGGTGCCCTCGAGCTTTTCCAGATTGTCGGGGGCCACGATCGGATTGACGACCTTGCGCTGTGCATCGTGCTTGGGTGGATCCATGGCAATGAACATGGGCATGAGAAAATCGGGTTTCTGGTCGCGAATTGAAATGCCGCCCAGGCTCGCTTCCGACGAATAAATCTGGTGGCTGGTATCCACCTGCATGATGTCTTTGTATTTTGTCACCGACCAATACGGCCCAAAGGTGCTTGCAGCGCAGTAATGAACGGGATCCTCGCGGCGCAGCCGCTCGAAATAGGGCCACATCGTATTGGTGCGAAATAACTCGGGCTGGGCGACATCGATTTCGCTCAGCGGAATATCGTAGGCGCCGTTCCCGTCCCCAGGCTGCCCGATCTTTGCCGCGCTGCTCATTGATATCTCCCCCACACGATTGGCTGGTGCGCAAATTCTAGCCTATTTGGGGCGGCTTTGCAGCGGCGCGCCCGGTATGGCCGGCCGGACTTACGAACTGTTGAATTTGCTCTCCCAAGCGAACGCGGAGCGTACGATCTCGTCGAGATCGTCATATGCCGGTTCCCAACCCAGAGTCGCGCGCAGGCGTCGGGAATCGGCGATCAACCAGGGTGGATCGCCGGGGCGGCGCGCGCTTTCCAGCGCCGGCAGTTTGCGACCCGTCACGCGCTCTAAGGCGCCTATGACCTGGCGCACCGATGAACCGTGCCCGTAACCGCAATTCATCACCGCGGCGCCGCCGCCGTTGCGCAGATAATCGAGCGCAAGCGCGTGCGCCGCCACAAGATCGCTGACGTGAATGTAGTCGCGCACGCCGGTACCGTCGGTAGTGGGATAATCCGTGCCGAAGACATCGAGATGCGGCACACGTCCGAGGGCGACTTGGCACGCGCGCTTGATCAAATGCGTCGCGCGCGGAGACGACTGGCCGGTGCGACCCTTGGGATCGGCTCCTGCAACGTTGAAATAGCGCAATGCCACATGGCGAAAATCATAGGCTCGGGACGCGTCTTCCAGCATCCATTCGGTCATGAGTTTCGACCGTCCATACGGACTGATCGGTCCCGTGGGCAAATCTTCCGAGAGAGGTCCGTCGCTTTCGCCGGCATAGACGGTCGCGGTCGAGGAAAAGATGAAATTGCGGACGCGGGACTCGATCGACGCTTCGATCAGGTTTCGTGCGACGACGGTATTGTTGGCATAATAGGCGAGCGGCTTCTCGACCGATTCGGGTACGACGATCGAGCCTGCAAAATGAATGACGGCGTCGATGTCGCAATCTGCGATGAGCCGGCGCACGAGCGCCTGGTCGCCGGCGTTTCCTTCTACGAATTCCGCACCTTCCGCGACCAGTCCGCGAATGCCCGTGGACAGATTGTCGAGCACGACGACCTTTTCGCCGCGATCGACAAGCGCGAAAACCATATGACTGCCGATATATCCGGCACCGCCTGTGACGAGGACTGCCATCGGAAGAACCTTCGATCCTGCGGGTCGGCCAAACCCTAAAGGCCGATGCTTCTAGCCCGACCCGGTCCGTTGCGGCTTCAAGGCTTCGAGGCGGCCGGTGCGCTCTTCTCGGATTCCCATTGCTTCATCTGCAACAGGCTGTCTCCGAAGCCGTCGAGCGAGATGGGGAGCGTGACCTTCTTCCCGTTGACGGCCGCGATCTCGATTGTGCCTCTGGTGAGGCCCGATTGCGACATCGCATCGATCATCGGTTGAGGAAACACCCCCTCGACATAGCAGCCGTCCCGCTCGCAGCGGCGGTATTTGAGGTTTGCGAGCCTGAACGATCCGATCTCGATGGTCAGGCCTTTGGCAAACGATACGAGAAGCGGCACGACAATGCGGCCGGTGTAAAGATTTTTATCGGCCACGAAAGCAATCGAAACGCCCAGCACGCGCTGGCGCTGCTGGCGCTCGAAGGCGGCCTGCGAGACATCGCAAAGGCTGCCCTGAGTGCGATAACAGCGAACGGTCCACGACCCCACCACACGAGTTTCGCTGATCATGGGGTCGCTCTGCGCCGGTCCAGCGAGCGGAGCCGCACAGACCTGCGTGCAAATTCCCGCCAACGCCGCCACTGCCAGCAACAAGTGTCGAATCATTTTGTGCCGCTTTCGAATTGCATTGCCGACCTAGAACCAGTGACCCGAACGGCGACGCCAATCCCGGTCGCGCTCGTGCATCGCGTCCGCAAACCCTTTCAGGGAATAGGACAGTGGCACCTGTTTTCCGTCGGGCCCCTCGACTGTGATCTGGCCTGCGCCGCCGCTTTCCATCTGGGTTCGCTGATTTGCCGTCAACGTCGTGATCGCAATGCAGCCCGACTGGTCGCAGGTCGTGTAGGGAACCACCACTGCCGGCCCGCTGCCGGCGGAGACTGCCAATCCCGGACCGATCAGAACGCCCAGCGGTACGACGATGGTTAGCGAATCGGCGGCAACTCCGCGGGCGATTTTGAGTTCTGCAAGCGTTACGTTCGTTCCGGGCCTCATAACGACACTCTGGAGCGCACACCCGGTCGCAGTCTTGCTCGCAGGCGGGCAGTTCAGCTGCCAATCGTCAATATAGGCAGTTGTCGGGACCCCGCCGCGGAAATCATGCGCCGCCTGCCAAAAGTGGATGCCGAGCGCCGCCGCGACCCCGCCGAGCACGAAACACGCGAGCCCCCCGACGACGAGGCCAAACAAATGATGGCGGGGGCCAGCAGGCGAACTTTCAGGGGGCATTTGGCTCACGTGAATCGAGGAGAAATGGGCAAGATGCACGGGCTTCTCATAACCCGGGCGGTTGCGAACATCCAGAACCCTTCGCTCGAACGGTTTATTGCCCCCTTGAAAGATGCGGCCACCCGGGCGACACAACGGGGAAATCTGGGATTGCCTGCATGCGCATTGCCATGATCGGAACCGGATATGTCGGGCTCGTCTCGGCGGCGTGTCTGTCGGAGTTCGGGCATGATGTTGTCTGCGTAGACAAGGACGTGGCCAAAATCGCCGGTCTGAACGCAGGCAAAGTTCCCATCTTCGAGCCCGGTCTCGACGAGGTGGTGGCCGCCAATGCCAAGGCCGGTCGACTTTCGTTTACTGACGACCTGGCCTCGGCCGTGCCGGGAGCCGACGCCGTTTTCATCGCCGTAGGCACCCCAAGCCGCCGAGGCGACGGCCATGCCGACTTAAGCTTCGTGTTCGGCGCGGCCGAGGAAATCGCCGCTACGCTCGAGGGCTATACGGTGGTCGTAACCAAATCGACCGTTCCGGTGGGAACCGGGCGAAAGGTGGAAGACATCATCCGCAAGCTGCGGCCTACCGCCGATTTCGATGTGGCGTCAAACCCGGAGTTCCTGCGGGAAGGCTCCGCGATCGAGGATTTTCGCCGACCGGATCGCGTCATCGTAGGCTGCGAGACCGAGCGCGCCCGAGCAGTCGTCGAGGAGATCTACAGGCCGCTCTATCTCCATGAAACGCCGATCGTTTTCACGTCCCGGGAGACCTCGGAACTTATCAAATATGCAGCCAATGCCTTTCTTGCGACGAAAATCACCTTCATCAACGAAATGGCGGACCTCTGCGAGAAGGTGGGTGCCGACATCCAGGACGTAGCCCGCGGCATCGGACTGGACGGGCGAATCGGCTCGAAATTCCTGCACGCCGGACCGGGCTTCGGAGGGTCCTGCTTTCCCAAGGACACGCTCGCGTTGCTTAAGACGTCACATGATTCGGGGGCGCCCGCCCGGATCGTGGAAACCGTGGTCGAGGTCAACGAAGCCCGCAAGAGGCTGATGGCCGATAAGATCGTCGAGGCCTTTGGCGGCGTCAGCGGCAAGACGGTGGCCGTGCTGGGGCTTACATTCAAGCCGAACACCGACGATATGCGCGAGGCGCCCAGTCTGGTGATCGTGCCCGTATTGCAGGCGGCCGGTGCGCGCGTGCGCGGCTACGATCCGGAAGGCATGAAGGAAGCAAAAAAGCTGCTGAATATCGAACTGTGCGACGACGCCTATGAAGCGATCGCCGGGGCCGACGGCGTGGTGATTCTCACCGAATGGAATGAGTTCCGGGCGCTGGACCTGGCCCGGCTCCGCAGCCTGCTCTCGCGGCCCCTGATGGTCGATCTACGGAACATCTATCGGCCGACCCATATGGCCGAAGCAGGTTTCACATATGTGAGCGTCGGCCGCTCGACCCTGGATCCAGCCGTGATCTAAACGCAACAGTACAAACGCAAAAAGGCGCGAAACTGCGCCTTTTTGGCAAAACCCGAACGAACCGAATTACTTAGTGGGTACCCGTGGTCGACGACGTTGAGTGGAGCACGACGACGATTCCACCAATCAAGGCCGCTACACCGATCGTGCCGACTATCGCCGCAGTTCCAAACCCTGTCGCTGCCGCTCCCGCCGCACCGCCAACAGCGAGCGGTGTAGCCGGCGCAACACCACCTACAGCGGCTCCGCCGCCAACTGCAGCACCACCGCTAGTGGCTCCACCGGATCCAACGCCGGCCCCTGCGCCAGCCGCTCCGCCGCTCATTTGAGAAAATGCCGGCACACTCGTCCCGAAAATCATCGCGGCCGCGACCAACGACGTAAATAGCTTGCCGTGCATAGTCTTCATCCCTCTCTTGGCACCTAATCCGTACTTTTAACAGGCTAGAACAGCAATGGTGAATTTGTCAACCGAACAGCTTGGTTGTCCATTCCCGGCCCCGGAATGCGCAATCAAATGGCGGGACCGGGCGACCCAAGCCTGCAAACAGTCACAGGCCCGGCATCGCCCCATATTTTTGTCGGACTTGCAACGTTGACATATCGGCGGCAGGAACCATTTTTTTCTGATGGAACCAAGCGCGCACTCGAATCGTTGTGATTCAGCGCATAATTTGGGGAATTCAAATGAAAACATTAGCTTCGGTTTGTGCAATAACTCTCGGCGGCTTAGCGTTAACGGCTTGCTCGATCTTCGGTGGCGGCGGCAGTGTGACCGCTCTCGATCCGGGATACAGAGCCCTGGATGCGGGCGACTATGGCAAAGCTCGCGACGTTTTCGCGCCGGCGCAGGCGGAATCACCGCATGATCCGTACCTCCAGCTGGACTTGGGCCTTGCGTATCAGGGCTTGGGACAGATGAATATGGCCGAGCCGCTTTACCGTCAGGTTCTGGTGGATGGGCGAGGCGTCATCCCTGCCGTGACCACGAACCCAGCGGACGCGGGCAGAGATCTTGCCTATATCGCCTGCCAGAATTTGCGGGTCGGTCTGAAATCGAATTCAGCCTGCTAGGCGATTTCAACGCGACTTGCGCGTTCTGACGTTCGCGTTCGGTACCCTGTTCTTTAGATGCCGTGCGTGCTGTCGGCCAGTAAACGGCCGACAGCACAACGACACTACTGTCCGGCGATGGGCTGCGAATTGTTGACGCCTGCCAGCTGAGTCGCTCGGCTATCGTCGCGAGAGCGGGTGTCTTTTCCCGCTGCGAAAAGACCATTCAACGCGAGCGCGAACACGCTTGGCGCCGCAGCGGCGCCGCCTGGTTTTCGCTCTCCAGCCACTGGCGCAATCGCCCCGGTCTGAGTTGACTCGGATTGTGCTTTTCCGGTTGCGAAAAAGCGATTCAACGCAAGCGCGAACACGCTCGGCGCCGCGGCAGCGCCTCCGGGTTTGCGCTCTTGATCTGCTGTCACATTCGCCCCGCTCGGGGCCGACACGGATTGTGCAAGGAGGGTCTGCGTGCTGCAGACAAGCAGTGCGACCGCGATTGCTCCTGTAAAGAATTTCCCTCTCACGATTATTCTCTCCGCAGACTTGCTTCGGGAATAGGCTAAGCCGGCAGCACCTAATTTCCATTTAAGCTATTCGGCTCAATTTGACGAACGAAGATGCCGGTAGCGAGGAGTGCATCCGCTGCCGACGTTGGAATCGGCTCTACGTCCGACCGGGTGAAAAAAGGGAATAACGTCGCAAAGAACAGTTGGACGTCGGCGCCGCCGTCGGCTCACGCGCGACCGACGCCACGCCGCCTATAAATCTCTCGCAACGCGAAAGCCGATCAGCGCGGAGCGTAATTCCCCCACTTCCCAGAATCGGGACGCGGAGCGGACAAAATCCCAGGAACTGTTGAAGGCGCCGCCGCGCACCACGCGACGTTCGCAATCTCCGGCCAGCATCGGCTCGCCGTCGCCAGGCATGTGCGGCGCGCGATAATTTTCATTCCAGCAATCGTCCAGCCATTCCCAGGCATTACCGTTCATGTCGAATAGACCGAAATCGTTGGCGGCGAATTGTCCGACCTCAGTTGTCGTTTTTCGGTAAGTGCCCCCAATGCCTTCTCCGTCGTAATTGGCTTGGGCCGTAGATAGGGCATTCCCGACTGCAAACGGGGTCAGTGTGCCCGCGCGCGCCGCATATTCCCATTCGGTCTCCGATGGCAGGCGATAATGCATGCCCGTCTTAACGCTCAGCCACGTGACGTAAGCTTGGGCGTCCCTCCAGCTCACATTGATCACGGGATGGTCGCCGCGGCCCCAATTTTCATCGCCGGGCCTGTACGATGCGCATCCGCCGTCCGCGACACAGGCATCCCACTCGTTGAAGGTGACGAGATATTTGCTGAGAGCAAAGGCCCGCCCGATCACGACGCGATGCTGCGGCGCCTCACTGCTGCGTCGGCCCGCTTCGTAGCCCGGTGAACCCATCAGATAGGCGCCTGGGGGAACGATGACCATTTCAGGCGCGTCCGGCCGATCCCAGATGTCGGTGCGCGAGACGGCAGTTGGAGAACCGGATTGCGCGGAACCGTTCGCAGGCAATTCGACCAAATTCGCGCTTGCGACCCGCGTGTTTCCGCCTTGGCGGTCGGATTGCCAACGATCGAAGCGAGATTTTTGCGCAGCCAGCCAATCGGCCGGATTCTCGGTCGGTAAAGCCTGCTGAACCGGAACGTCGTCGACGGGGCCCCTCAACGCTACGACCTGGGGTGCTACGACCTGACGCGCAACGACGCTGCCGCGCATGGAGACGAGATAGCCGCGTGCGTCGGTCTCCGGCGGCGACATGACACCCTTGCCGGGACCCGGCTCCTTCAGCTCGGGCAACGAGAAATTCATCTGCGCATCGTAAGTACGATCGATCTGATTGCGCAGATTCTGCTCGGCGCCATACCAGGCGCTCTTCAGGTTGTCGTCGCGGCAGCTCGACAACTCGTCCGCGTCGCTCGCACCCCAGCGCCGTTCGATGCATTGATAGGGATCGAACGAGAAAAGAAAAAGTCGTTTGCGCGCTTCTTCATAGGAAAGCGTGACCGGGACGCCGTTGGACCGCAAATAGGTGAGCGCGCACTTGCCGGCTTCCCGGTCGTAGGCATCGAGCATATCGCCCACAAGATCGCTGCCGGAATAAAGCAGATGCGTATCGTCGGCACGCTCGTACATTTCGACAAAGCGTTGCGCCTTGTCGCGCAATTCCTTGAACGCAGTCTTCAGCCGCGCGTCGCGCGAAGGCGTGGAATAGATCTCCCAATCCCCTTCCGTGCCGTAGATGTTCCGGGGAAGGCGTTCCGGTTCGCTCCGGTTCTCGATCCCTGCGGAGACGGCCAGGTCCACTGCCTGCGCGCGATAGTGCAGGTCGTTGCAGTTCGAATCGACCATCTCACCCGTTTCCTTGACGGGATCGAATTGCAGCTTTCCGCCAGCCAGCCTGGCGCGCACATAGTCGTAATAATCGAGCTTCTCCCCGTTCAAAGCGAACCCACCGTCCGACCAGTTGTCGTCGTTCGGCCGGACCCCATTGCCAAAATATTGTTCGTCGGAGAAATCGGATATCTCGGCATTGGCCGCGAGTTCGATATGTCCGCCCAGCAGCGAACCATCCGATCCCTGACGATAATCGACGAGCTTCAGGGGCCGCCAATTCTTGAAGCCCGCACCTTCGCCGGGCGGGGCGCGAATGAAACGCAAATCATAGTACCCGCGCGTGATCGAGTTGTCAGGGTGAGCGTCGAAATACTGGACGCGCCCGTCGGATTCGACGCGGAAAATCTGTGCAACATGACCGTTGGGATCGTAGATGATGGTTCCCGGGCGGATCGATTTCGTTTGGATCGCTGCCGAATAGAGGTCCGGCCGAAGCGGTGCATCGAGATCCGGGTGGATTCGATAGGATGCCGAAGACGTTGCGTCGAGCAATGCTTCCAGCAGGGCGTAACCGTTGGTCGATCCGCTCAGCACATCGACTCGGCCCGTGACTCGATTGCCGTCCCGGGAGTAGCGCGTGTCGGCGGCAACTCCACGCGAATCGACCGCGCGCTCGTAAGAAAACGGCAAACCGCGCTTCCACGCGAAATAGGCCCGCAAAATGTAGGGAAGATTGGCGCAGTCCGAGGTAAAGACTACGTTGGGCGGATCCGAATTGCGGAATGGATTTGCTGCGATCTTGAGACACGCGTTGACCGTCGTGCAATCGGAATCGCCGATGGCGGCGACGAATTCACCGTAGTCGCGCTCGTCTGCATCGGTCCAGTGATCGAACCGCACGTAATAGTCGCCGCCGCCGGGTTTGGCATCGCACATCGCCAGCACAATCACGCAGCAAAACAGGAATTGGGAGACCAAAATTCGCAGGATTGCGCGCGGCACCATTCTTTCTACGCGACCGGCCCTGCGGCAGCGCCCCCGTTTCTTTAACCGGCAATCGTCAACACCAACGCTAACCATATTCACGGCGAAGCCATCGAGACTTGCAACGGTCGCTTCGACAATAAACTCCGTTCAAAGTTAAACCCGCAAAGCTTGGCGTGGTTTCCAAAAAGAACAAATACTGCCAGAAGGTTGCATCGTTCCGCAACGCGCACTCTGCGCGCGAAATCGGCCAGATGGTCCGTCCTTCTCAAGGACACGATCGGTCTTGCAACCCTCGGGCCAATTGTGATCCGACCGGGACCGCACACACGAAAAAAGGCGCGAAACCGCGCCCTTTTTTTGACAAAATCTGACGAACCGAATTACTTCCCGGTCGTCGACGGCGTCGAATTTGTGTGCGCGCTCAGCACAATCGCCGTGCCGACGCCAACCGTAATGAGACCGCCTGCAACCCACAGGCCCCACGGAGCCCAAATCGCCTGAGCGTTGTGGACGCCGGCCGCTCCGCCGGGTGCAAGAGGAGCTGCAGACGTCGGAGACGATTGTACACCGTCAGCCGATGCGGCCATCGCCGATGCGAGAAATGCCGCCGCAGCTACAACAGATACCGATTTCCGCATGACCAATTTCTCCGTCAGGACCCTGAGGCGCTTGAATGTTGCCCACTCATGCGCCGTCAACCAAAGCCCGAAACGTGCCGGCTAAACGCTGCCATTGAAGGCGACCGTTGCACCGGTGCAACATTCGTCGGCATAACTTTATTTCGAGACCGACGCACGCTTACCGAGCATGCGAGGGAAACTCTCCTGTCAGGGAATCAGTTCCCGCGAACGCAGAAAGTCCACGACCTGTTCCGCCAGCGCCGCCGGGTCGGTTTCGATGGTGTGGAGGGTTAATTCGGCACTCTCCGGAGCTTCATAGGGGCTATCGATGCCGGTGAAGTTCTTGATTTCGCCGTCCATCGCCTTGCGATAGAGGCCCTTGGGGTCGCGCTGCATGCAGATTTCGATGGGGGTATCGACGTAGACCTCCATGAATTCCGCCGGCCCCAGGAGTTCGCGCGCCATGCGCCGTTCGGACCGGAACGGCGAAATAAACGAGACCAGCACAATCAGGCCCGCATCGACGAATAGCCTGGCCGCTTCGGCGACCCGGCGGATGTTCTCCACCCGATCGACATCGGTGAATCCCAAGTCCCGGTTGAGGCCGTGTCGAACGTTGTCGCCGTCGAGCAGATAGGTGTGGCGGCCCTGTGCGAACAGTGCGCCTTCGACGAGATTGGCGATGGTGGACTTGCCCGAGCCCGACAGACCCGTGAACCACAACACGCCAGGCTTCTGGCCTTTCGCTTCCGCGCGCAGCGTCTTGTTCACGTCGAGCGCTTGCCAATGGACATTGGTGGCGCGCCGCAGACCGAAATCGATCATGCCGGCGGCGACCGTCGCATTTGTGAAGCGGTCGATCAGGATAAAACCGCCGGTGTCGCGGTTGTCGGCATAGGCGTCGAACGCGATCGGCTGCGCTGCGGAAATGTTGCCGTAGCCCACTTCGTTGAGCGCAAGCGTTTTGCCTGCCATGTGATCGAGCGTATTCACGTCGACCTTGTGCTTGAGCTCGCTGATGGACACCGGGACGGTGCGGGCGCCGATTTTCAGCAAATATTGCCGACCCGGGAGCATCTCGTCTTCCGCCATCCACAGCAGATGCGCGGAGAATTGATCCGACACTTCGGGCCGCGCCGTGGGCGGGCTCATAAGATCGCCGCGAGAAATGTCGATTTCGTCGGCGAGCGTCAGAGTTACGGCTTCGCCCGCCAGCGCCTCGTCGAGATCTCCGTCCATTGTCACGATGCGCTTGATCTTGCTGCGGCGTCCGGATTTCGCCACCACGACTTCGTCGCCCGGCTTGATCCGACCGCTGACGATCGTTCCCGAAAATCCGCGAAAATCGAGATTGGGTCGATTGACCCACTGCACCGGCAACCTAAAAGGCTTTCCGCCCAGCGCAGTCTCTACGTCGACCGTTTCCAGATGCTCGAGCAGCGAGGGACCCGTGTACCACGGCGTATTTTCGCTCTTGCCGATCACGTTGTCGCCGAAGCGCGCCGAAATGGGGATTGGCGCGAAACTCTGAAACTGGAGTTTCTTCGCAAAGTTCGAAAAATCCGCGACGATGCCGTCATAAACATCCTCGGAGAACCCGACCAAGTCGATCTTGTTGATCGCCAAGACCACGTGGCGGATGCCCAGGAGCGAAGCGATATAGGAGTGGCGGCGCGTCTGCGTGAGCACGCCCTTGCGCGCATCGATCAGGATGATCGCAAGCTCCGAGTTCGATGCGCCGGTCGCCATATTGCGCGTATATTGTTCGTGACCCGGCGTGTCGGCGACAATGAATTTTCGCCGGTCGGTCGCGAAGAATCGATACGCAACGTCGATCGTGATGCCCTGCTCGCGCTCGGCCTCCAGTCCGTCGACGAGGAGCGCGAAATCGATGTCCGCGCCGGTGGTGCCGTGTTTTTTCGAATCCTTCTCGAGGGCCGCGAGATGATCTTCGAACAGGAGCTTCGAATCGTAGAGCAGGCGGCCGATCAGCGTCGATTTGCCGTCATCGACGCTGCCGCAGGTGAGGAAGCGGAGGAGCGATTTCTTCTCCTGCTCGGCGAGATAGGCCGCAAGCGACGTCATGGGTGCGGTCATCAGAAATAGCCTTCCCGCTTCTTCTTCTCCATGGACGAGTTCTCGTCGTGATCGATAACGCGGCCCTGTCGCTCGGACGTGCGGGCAGTCAGCATTTCACTCACGATTTCTTCCAGGGTGCCGGCCGGCGACTCGATGGCGCCCGTCAGGGGATAGCATCCCAGCGTCCGGAACCGGACAAGCCGCATTTCGGGCTCTTCGCCGGGCTTCATTTTCATGCGCGCGTCGTCGACCATGATCAACGAGCCGTCGCGCTCCACGACGGGCCGTTTTTTTGCATAATAAAGCGGCACAATGGGAATATCTTCCATCATCACATACTGCCAGACATCGAGTTCGGTCCAGTTCGACAACGGAAACACGCGAATGGATTCGCCGGGCCGGACGCGCGTGTTGTAGAGGCGCCAGAGTTCGGGGCGCTGGCTTTTCGGATCCCACGCATGGGTCGCGGTGCGAAACGAGAACACCCGCTCCTTGGCCCGGGATTTTTCCTCGTCGCGGCGCGCGCCGCCGAAAGCCGCATCGAAGCCGAATTTGTCCAGCGCCTGCTTGAGGCCCTCGGTCTTCATCACCTGGGTGTGGAGCGCCGAGCCGGAATCGAACGGATTGATGCCGCGGCGAACCCCGTCCTCGTTGATGTGGACGATCAGCTTAAGGCCCAACCTCTTCACCGTCTCGTCGCGAAAGGCAATCATTTCCTTGAATTTCCACGTGGTATCGACGTGGAGCAGCGGAAATGGCGGAAGCGACGGGTAAAACGCCTTCATCGCGAGATGGAGCATCACCGACGAATCCTTGCCGATCGAATAGAGCATGACCGGATTGCGGAATTCGGACGCGACCTCGCGCATGATGTGGATGCTCTCCGCCTCCAGGCGCTTTAAATGCGTCAGGCGCGAAGCCACAGGAGCAACGGACGAATTCATGCAGTCCCCTAACGTGACGTTTTCAGGATAAAGCCAATCTAGGTAGGATTGTCCGGCGACTCAACCCATGCGCGGCCCGCTGCCCAACATGGCTCTCCGAATTCGTTAATTTCGTTCCGCGCAGCGATCATCTGCGTCTATTGTAGGGTTTTGTTGCCGTCTCCGTCGTGCGGCAGTTTGAGCGTGGGCTGCCTTTGTGCCGGCCGGCCGTCGGCGGCGGGAATAATCCGAACCGCGACATCCTGCCTTAGAGCATTCGACGGGCTATGGGAAATCGGCAATGCGCGCGGACGCCAGCCGACGAGATCCGGCCGCAGCAGGACGACATAAGAGATCGCAAGCAGTCCCAGATAGATATCGTCGAACCGTGGCACAAGGGTCGCTGCCGTCGACGAAATGACCACCAGCCCGACATAGGCCCAGCGTGCGGTTCCAGTGCCGAACGCCTGCGCAAGACGATGATGAAAATGGTTCCGGTCGGGGCTGAGCGGCGAGCGCCCGGCGATCCGGCGGCTCACCATCAGCCGGAAGCAATCCACGACGGGGATGAAATACCACACGACGACAGTCTCGACCGGCAGCCGTCCGGAATTGTGCGCCGCGACCGTCATCAACCCAAGGGCGAAAGCCACTCCGAATGCGCCGCAATCGCCAAGGAACAGGCGACCGCGCAGATTGAAGAGAAACGTCACTGCGGCGCCGACCGCGACCACCCTTGCCGAAGCGGCAACCGAGCCTGCCGACGAGAATACGATGCACAGCGCCCACACGAAAAAGAGCGACACGACGACACCGTTCACGCCGTCCGCCATATTGACCGCACTCGGGAAGCCAACGAGGGCCAGTACCACCAGCGCGGCAAACAGCCACGACGGAATGGCCACCGCGCCCCAGTTCACGGTGTCGATGTGAGTGCCGATCAGCGCCTGGTCGATCGCGAGGGCTGCGGCGGCGACCATCGCGAGCAGCAGCAGGCGCGCGCCGGCCGACACATAACGCTGATCGTCGATAAAGCCGGCGATGGCGACCGCGCCGCCGCCCAGAACTAAGGCCACGAAAAATTTGTTGGGCTCAGGCGCGTGCACGCTCGCGATGCGGGCGAGGCACCACAGAATCAGCGGAACCATGATGGCAATACCGCCCACCAGCGGCGTGGGAAGCGGGTGCATCTTGCGGCCGCTATCGGGAAAATCGACGACTTTGAGCCACTGCGCAATCGGCATGGCGAACAGGCAAATTGCCATGCTCAGCAACGCGGCATAGGTCAATTCCAAGCCTGCTTTCACGTGTTTCCCCGCCAGATTTCGTATCCTAGCGGCGACCTTCAGGCCGCGCTAGCGTAGCGGGACTGATAATTCACGCGTTAACGTAGATGGTGTGATCGTTGTACGCCAACCCTCCGCATACGGACGGCCGCACACGGCCCATTCGGCTCGTCAGCGTGGTGGGGGCCCGGCCGCAATTCATCAAGGCTTTTCCATTTTCCAAAGCCGCCCGCGCCGATCCCGGATTCGAGGAGATCCTCGTCCATACCGGACAGCATTTCGACGCCAACATGTCCGAAAATTTTTTTGCGGAACTCGGAATTTCGCCGCCGCGCTATCATTTCGACATTCACGGCGGCAGCCACGGCGCGATGACGGGCCGCATGCTGACGGCGATCGAGGAGGTGCTCCTCGCCGAAAAACCGGACGCCGTTCTCGTTTATGGCGATACGAACTCGACGCTTGCCGGCGCGCTCGCGGCCGCGAAGCTCTCCATCCCCGTCGTCCATGCCGAAGCGGGCCTGCGTTCGTTCAACCGGGATATGCCGGAAGAAATCAACCGCATCGTCACCGATCGTATGAGCTCCGTGCTGCTCTGCCCGACAGCGGCGGCGGTCGAAAATCTGGCGCGCGAAGGCATCACGCAAAGCGTCTACCGAACCGGCGACCTGATGCAGGACGCGACGATCCTTGCGACCGGCCTGGCGGCAAAGCACTCGAATATCCTGCCGCGCCTGGGCCTCGAGCCGCACACCTATGGTGTCGCGACCGTCCATCGCGCCGAAAACACCGACAATCCGACAACGCTCGCGAGGCTCGCGGCCTTTATTGCTGCGGAAGGGCAGAACCAACCTATGATATTGCCGTTGCATCCGCGCACGCGAGACGCGGCGAAGTCGGCCGGAATCGATTTCGCACGGAGCGGGATCGTTGCTATCGAACCCCTGGGCTATCTCGACATGTGCCGGCTGATGCAGTCCGCAAGCATCGTGCTGACCGACTCGGGGGGATTGCAGAAAGAGGCCTATTTCCATCGCGTGCCCTGCGTGACCTTGCGCAGCGAAACGGAATGGGTCGAAACCGTCGACTGCGGCTGGAACAGGCTTTGGACGGTTCCGGACTATCGCCCTCGCCGACCGATCCTTGAATATGGCGACGGCCATGCGGCGGAGGAGATTCTGGGGATTCTGTCCGCCGCGTTGGGGACTTCCGCGGTAGCCCGATAGAAAAGCGTCAGATGGCCTGTAAGCCGGGTTCTGTTCCCGGTTGCCCGGGAGATGGCCATTCCTCTGGGACGTTCGTCGCCGAACGCCTCGCGCGACCTACCCGGATGACGACCCGGAAACAGGTCATTCGCCATCCCTATTTGGTCTTGCTCCCGGTGGGGCTTGCCGTGCCGCGTCCGTTGCCGTGCGCGCGGTGCGCTCTTACCGCACCGTTTCACCCTTGCTCGTCTTCGCCCCTTTCGGGGCTTCGCCGCAGCAGGCCTCTTCAGGCTTGCCACGCCGAAGCAGCGTAAGCTGCAAAGGCGGGCGGTTTCTTCTCTGTGGCGCTATCCCTGGGGTCGCCCCCGCCGGACGTTATCCGGCACCGTATCTCCGTGGAGCCCGGACTTTCCTCCAGGAGCTTTCGCCCCCCGGCGGCCATCCGGCCATCTGACGCGGTCGCGATATAAACCAAATCGTGACGGCAGGCGAATGCCGGCCGGGGCTAGGATCGCCGCATGAACGCAATCAGACCCGCGCGCGCCGACGAAGCCGGCCGGCTCACGGACGTGTGCAAGCGTGCGAAGGCGCATTGGGGTTACGACGCCGATTTCATGGCGGCATCCGCCGACGCGCTGACCATCACCCCGGCAATGATCGCGCGCGGACGCGTGCTCGTGGCCGAAAGCGCGCAAGGCGAAGTGCTGGGTGTGGCAACGGCCGTGCCGCTCGAAGCGAAAGGCGCATTCGATTTGGGACACATGTTTGTGGAGCCGCGCGCGATCGGCACAGGCGTGGGCCGCAAATTGTTCCTGGCGATCGTCGCGCTGATCGCGGCCGAAGGCGCGAAAAAGCTGGTGATCCTCGCCGACCCCAATGCGGAGGCATTCTATCGCCGCATGGGCGCCAAGCGCGTGGGCGACGCGCCATCGGAATCGATTCCCGGACGGCGTTTGCCGTTGTTGGAGTTTGAGATCGGCTGAACCGCTTTTGAATTCGGCGTCGGCCCCCCTTCCGTCACGCGGCGGGCGCCGCGCGACACCTTCCCCCGCGAGGGGTGAAGGTTAGAAAGAAGAGCGCCATCCAATTATTCTTAGCCTTCACCCCTTGCGGGGGAAGGTGCCGAGCGTAGCGAGGCGGAAGGGGGCCGCGCCGATTCAACTGGCTGTATTTAGCTGAGCGCCATATCGACGGCGGCCATTGCGTGCAATGTCGTCGTGTCGAACAGCGGCACCGCGGAATCTTCCGCCATCACGAGCATCGGCAATTCCGTGCAGCCGAGAATGACGCAATCGGCCCTCCTGGCCACAAGGCGCGCGATGATGTCGCGATAGGCCTTGCGCGACGAATCGAGGAATTTGCCGCGAACGAGTTCTTCATAGATAACGCGGCTCACCTCGGCGGCATCTGCTCCTTCGGGCACGACGACGTCGATGCCGTAACGCGTCTTGAGCCGCCCGCGCAGGATATCGTCCTGCTCCATGGTGAATTTGGAGCCCAGCAGCGCGGGACGCGAGAACCCGCCCTGCACAATCGCGGCTCCCAGCGGATCGGCGATATGCAGCAGCGGAATACGGGCCGCTTGTTCCATCAGCGCGGAGGCCGTGTGCATCGTGTTGCAGCAGATCATCAGGAAATCGGCGCCGGATTTGGCGAGATTGACCGCCACGGTCGCCATGAGATCGTTGGCCTCCGCCATTTTTCCGGAATGCTGCAGGACGGACATCTCGCCGAAATCGAAGGAATACATCAGCGTCTTCGCCGAATGGACGCCACCCAGTCGCGTCTGAACTTCGCGGTTGAGGATGCGGTAATAGACGGCGGAGGATTCCCAACTCATCCCGCCCAACATCCCGATCATTTTCATGGCGCCGTTCCCGTTCCGCGAAACGGAACAATGGATGCACCGCGCGACTTAAGGAAGGGTGGAGACGACAGCGCCGATCCGATATGCGGTTTCGTCATCCAATATGCCGTCAACCTTCGACGGCCGCCAATGGCGCTGGAATGCGCCGACGACGGCCTCCAATGGGACATCGACGTCCGGCGCAAGGCCGTAGCCCAGCCGCGCGAACGCGTCGCGACTCACGCCGTTCCCGCTGCCGAACGGCGAGAATTCCGGCCACAACCCGATGCCGAATTCCGCCAGTTGCGGCCACGGGAAAAGCTCGCCCGGATCCAGCTTGCGCGCAGGCGCGACATCGGAATGGCCCACCACGCGGCAAGCCGGAATGGGATGGCGTGCAAGAATGCCATTCGCGAGATCGATCAGCGCAGAAATCTGCGCTTCGGGAAACGGCTCATAGCCGAACTCATGTCCGGGGTTGACGAGTTCGATGCCGATCGAGCGCGCGTTGACGTTGCGCTCGCCGGCCCACCACGAGACGCCTGCATGCCAGGCCCGGCGCTCTTCCGGAACGTGGCGATAAACGCGCCCGTCCCGCGCGATGGTGTAATGCGCGGAGACTTTCGCCGCCGGATCGCAGAGCCGCGCCAGCGCCTCGTCGGCCGTACGCATGCCCGTGTAATGCAGCACAAGGATATCGACGGCCGCGCCGTCCGGCCGCGCGTCGTGATTGGGCGAGCGGCATTCGACGATGCGCATCACACGAAGATCTTGTAGGCGACGGTCTCCCCGTCCGCGCGCCGCAGCGCGAATTCCGCACCCTTGGCATGCTCTTCGACGAGCGCCTCGAACAGGCGCAGCGCATTGCGGATCACTTCCGCATAGGACGCGGCTTCCGTGCGCTCCTTCAGCCGCTGCAGGCGATCCATCGCCTGGGGCGGCATTTCGAGCTGCACGCGCGTGGTGCTGCGTTCGCCGGTGGCGGCCGGATCGCCGGGCACGATTGATTCTTCGCCGCGGAAACGGCGTCGGTGATGACCTCTGTGCATTGTGTGCTCCTTACGAATCCGCGTCGTGACGCGGCATCGTGCGATGAGTGTGATAAAATCCTCCGCGATGGGCGGCGAAGAAGACGACGGCCAGCACGAGCGCCATCAGCAGGAACAGATGCGGCAGGATTGCAATCGCCAGCGCGAGCAGCGCCACCGCGATCAGCACGCGCAACAATCCGCCGTGATGCATATCGAACGGATGATCGCCGAAATGCTGGTGGAAACTTCTGCGGACATCGTCCCGGAACCCGCGCTTGCGGGACCGCCATTCGGCACGCCGGGTGTCGCGTTCTTCGCGGCTCTCTCCCGGTCGCCCACAGCGTTCGCCATCCGATCCGGCCTCGCCGACCCCTTGGCCGTCGTTGATGGGGAAATCCTCCCCCACTCCGACATCGATCTTACTCATTCCAATCTCCAACTTGGGAGTGTCTATGGATGAGTATTTGATGATTATATGATGAATGTCAAGGGGCGACTATATACTTTCCATAGGTGATAACAATGGGTAGGTCCAACTGGTCAAGCCGCCGACTTGGCGTCAAGGGCACGCAGAAATCGGTTAGCCCTGTTCAGAAAGTCGTCCGCCAGAAGTTCGAGTCCTGCGTCGTTCAGTGCGAACTGAGGCGGCCAACCGATAACCGTGTCCCGGACGGGCCATATCTGGTCGAGATAGGCCCGAAACTGCGCGGGCGGCTCCCAGCGGCGAACAAGATTGTATGCGGGAATCGAACTCATCGCATGGAAGAGAAGATGTTCGCCGATGCATATCGTCGTGGAATGCGTGTTTTGTCCGTCGGCACGAGCACGGTTCGGGACCTCCACGCCTTCCTCAGCAAATTCTAGAACATTGTGCGTGATCAGCGGGAATGCCTGGTTGGCGTGAGCGCCAATCCATATGCGCCAGTGTTTAGGCGGCTTTCTATGGGCTCGCAAAAAATCGCGGTCGCACTGCGGAATTGCGATCTTGTCGCGGTATACGTGTTCCGCGACCATCGTCATCATTGTTACCCATGCTGATAGCACGGTCTGGGCGCGGCGGTGATGCACAATCGGCTGACGCCTAAGCATCGGCACAAGATATGGTTTAGCCTTTTCCTGCATCTGGCTCATCCAGCCTGTATTGCATGGCTTGCACACACAGTAGACTCGGCGGCTGTATAGATCGCCTGTTCGTCTGTGGAGTTCGACTCTCTCGTCCGTAAAGGCTCCAACGTCCGCCTTGCGCGCGATGTGATATTGCTGAGTTCGAGGCAGAAATTCCTTCATCCAGTCTGCCCATAAGTGCTCATGCGTGAGGCCGAATGCGCCGCAGAAGATGCAGCATCCCGGCCCCCTCAGGTTTGCGCGTTTGGGTTTTTTCGGCATAAGTTAACCACATGTCCGATGCGAACGACCAATACGGCGAGCAAGAGACGAGGAAGCGCATGGAAGATGCGCTGCGTCGTGCTCTGACCACGCCACACAAGCTGAATCAGGCTTTCGTCGATAAGAGAGCCAAGCGTGATTCGGCCAAGCGGCGGAAGGCTGGTGGCCTACCCAAGCATTCAAAGGGCTAGCTTGGGAATGTTATGCATGGTGTCGGCCACGCATAACATTCCCGCCGGACCTCAGTTCAGGCGACGACCGGGCCGTCGTATTTTTTCAACGTGGCCAAGGGAAAGACGCCCCGTTTCGCGGTCGATTTCTCAAACCAAACGCAACTCGCCGCAACGATCTTGGACCTCGGTAACCTGCGGAAGCCTTCAATGATCATGCCGGGGCCGCCGGATTTCAGTACGACCTCGTCTCCGCTAACGAATTCAGACATTTCGATTCTCCTTTCTCAGGGTGGTGACAGTGAAACCGCGACGCCGAATGATTCGCCTCAACGATTTGATTCGCGTCGCAAGCGGCGAGGCTTATCAGGATTCGCGCGAACCTGGGTTAACAATTGGCGATATTGTCATGCTCAACAGCGGCGGCCCGCGCATGATGATTGTGGATATTTTGGACGATGGGCGGGTCGTGGCCGCGTGGCGCGACGGTGACGCCGTCGTGGAACATTCATTCCCGCGCCTTGGCGTTCATCGCGTTTCGCCACTTTAGGAAGCGTTGCGCCCAATACCACAAGCCATCATTCTCCCTCCAAAAAAGAAAGGAATCAATCTTAGGCGCTCCAGCCCTTCGCGGAAGGCGCGAATGTCAGGCTGAATGAGGTTGGTGATAGGTCAATCGCTTGCCTTCCACGCCTTTGATGGCGCGTTCCGTGCGAATGTCATCGTTGACGCCGAGCTTGGCGCGGTTGCTCATCCTGAAATTGAATTCGTTCAAATAACGCTGCAAATGATGCTCGCTCATAATATGATACGTGCCGACAAGACCGCGCTTGAAAACCGAGAAATGGCCTTCCGCGCGGCGCGTTCCGGGCAATTTCTCTTCGGCTTCGCCAATCGCGATCCGGGCAATCAGAACCGTAGCGCCGACGACATTGGCGGGACGGCGCTCACCTCGGGGTCCCTTGGGCATTTGTCGCCCATCCCTCAAGGAGGCGTTTCATATAGGGGATGAATTCCTGCTCACTACCCGCGTCCTACGCAGTCAACACATGCATGAAGTCGGCATAGACCTCGCTCACATCATCCTCGCCAGCGGCAAGCCGATTCAGGCTCTTGAGCACAAAGCTATCCAAAACTTCATAGTCTTCGGGGCTTAGTTTAGCCACGTCATAGCCTCCATGCTTACCGCTAAGCATGGACACCCCGAGACGGCGAGCGTCAAGAAGGCCAAATTTCAAACTGAGATACTACCATGGGGTGAAACGCTGTCTCAGCTTGAAACTTTAGACGCTGACAGGACCCTTTCGACGATAGTTTGGGCAACATCACAGGCAGCGAGACTGTCGGTCTCGATCCGGCTGAATATTGCTTCGTCAGGGTACAGCCGATCGAAGTCAGCTTGCTGGCGTAATGCGTTGTCCAGTTCTTCCGCTTTTTGGATCCGGTCCCGGCCAACTATGCGGTTCTTGATCGTATCGCCGGAAGCGACGAGGCGGAAAGCGTAAATCGGAAGTCCAAACGCGGCGAAGGAGTCGTAGTTGCTTGAATAGATCGCAGCCATTTCCAAAGTCAGAGTGACGACAAATCGGGTCCTGCGTTCTCCGAGATGAAAAGATATCTGACTTCTTATCGCGCGATAAACGGACTCCACATCTGCCGCGAGTTTCCAGGAGAATGGAGACCTCGACGCGAACCAGTCGCAATCCAAAAAGACAATTGTATCCAGTGCTGAGACAAGACCCCAAGCTGTGTCGGTCTTCCCGGATCCGGTCGCGCCCGTAAGAAAAACAATCATCTGTTGTCGAGGGTTAGGGGTTTGCGGAATCGTTCGTCGCCGTCTCCGCCAGTTCCGCGTCGATTTCGTCAAGGATGGTCTGCAACTCATCAAGGAGCGGCTGTTTTGCCGACGGTCCGATACCGTCATAACGGCTCGTGGTGAATTGAAGCGTCTCGATTTGCGCCTCTACGCGTTTTCGGGCTGCAAGCAGTTCGTCGCGGCTCATCTGGCCTTGGGAGTCCGAGGGCATCCGGGAAACACTCTGAGCGACCTGTCGAACTTACGAGCGGCGGCGCGAGACAGCAACATCGTCAAAACGCGGATCGCCCGCCCCTACGTCATCTCTTCCGGCACCTCGAAAATAAACGGCCGTCCGCGCGAAGTCGGGCGCCAGCCGGCGGCGATGGCTTGCCCGATCGCGGCTTCCACCTTCTCCGGAAAAATTTTCGGCCGCGGCGGGAACTGGTAACCCTTCACCTTCGCCTGCGGATAGGGGAATTCGAGGATCAGCTCGCGATGTTTCATGTCCGCCAGATGCACGGAGAATGTCACGCCTTTGAACCCGCCGTCGGGAGTCCATTGCGCTTCGCTGCGCAGCACCCAATGAATCTCGTGGCCAGCGACGGTCGCCGTCGCTTCCATCGCACGCTTGCGCCGCTTGGCCATCGTCGCAGATCCGTTTTCGTCAGCTGACTCGCGCGCGGCTTAGCAGAGTTCGCCGCGACGATCATCAGGCGCGAGCTACCGCGTTTCCCAACTCGCCAACACGACGAACAGCATTGAGACCGTTTTCCCGTCGGCGCCGAGCGGCGCAGTCAGGGTTTCGCCTTCGAGCCAGGTTTTCTTCTGAAACGCGATGCGGCCGATGGTGCGGATGGGCGCGGCCGCGTCCCGCGCCGCATCGAACATACGACGCCAGCGCGCCTCGATTTCCGCCGGCAGGAACGCGCTGATCGACTGGCCGGTCAGCGGACCGAACAGCTGTTCGAGGGCCGTGCCCGCCAGGCGAATGTAATAGTCCTGCGTTCCATCCGGCGCCTGGCGCAGTTCGACCAGTGCCACATTCGGCATGAAGGCGCGCATGGCACGGGGATCGAGATCGGCGCGCGACGGCATCGGCCTCCCGTCGAGCCGGGACTTCCAATAGGCAAGCGCCTCCCTCGTCTCCGGACGGACGAAGGACAGCGAATCGTCGATTGCGATAGGCGGCAGGGATTGTTCGAGGAGGCTGGAATCGCTGGACGGCATGGATCGGCACCCGATTCGCATTGGCGGCGATCATGCCCCCAAACGGTTACCGAGATATGGACGGGCTGCCCAATTGCCGCTCTTGCCGTATCTTGTCATAGGCGCCGTTGATGGCGGCGAGCTTGTCGTTCGCCATGCGCACGAACTCCTCGGGCACGCCACGGGCGACCAGCTTGTCGGGGTGGTTCTCCCGCACCAGCAGCAGATAGGTGCGCCGGACCTCCTCGTCGCTCGCCTGATGGTCGACACCCAGGATGAAATAGGGGTCGGCTGCATCGGGCCCGAAATGGGAGGCGCGGATGCGGCGGAATTCGCCGGGCGAAAAGCCGAAAATGTCGGACACGGTTTCGAGAAAGGCGAGTTCGCCGGGATGCAGAATGCCGTCCGCCTTCGCAATCTCGAACAACACGTCGAGGACATCTTCCAGCATGGCGGGGTTGCCGCGGAACATGCGCGCGATCTGCTTCGCATAGGCTTCGTAGCCGGCCGTGTCCTGGCGTGCGAGATCGAAGATACGGCGCACATTGGGCTCTTCGCCCGGAGGCACGCGGAAGATGCGAAAGAACGTCTCAATCTCGTCGTCGGTCACGACGCCGTCGGCTTTCGCCATCTTGGCGCCGAGCGCGATGATCGCGATTGTGAAGGCGACGCCGGGTTCCTCGTCCGATCGGCCGGCTTGCTCGGCCTCCCGGTCGAACAGGAAATGACCCGCGACCGCGCCGGCGACGGCGCCGATCGGCCCGCCTCCCAGCAGGAAGCCCGCGGCCGCGCCGCCGAATTTTCCCCAGATGGACATGGGCCGAAGCATTAGGCCAATCTCCGCCGAATTGCGATGCTGCGAATGATCTTCCCGCCCCGACGGCCGAGTTCCGCGCGATGAGTGGCGCGGGCGCATGGCGATTCTATGTCGACCGCGGCGGAACCTTCACGGATATCGTCGCCGAATCGCCGGACGGCGCGCTGTCGAGCCTCAAGCTCCTGTCGCAGGACGCGCGCTATGACGATGCCGCTTTGGAAGGCATTCGCCGCTGTCTCGGGCTAACGACGAATGCGCCCATCCCTTCGGAGCGGGTGGCCGAGCTGCGCATGGGCACCACGGTCGCCACCAACGCACTTCTCGAGCGCAAAGGCGAGCGCGTGCTGCTGGTCACCACGCGCGGGCTCAAGGATCAGCTGCGAATCGGCTATCAGAACCGACCCAAACTGTTCGCGCTCAAGATCGAGCGGCCGGACATGCTCTATGAAGAGGTTCTGGAAGCCGACGAGCGTGTGACCGCCGAAGGCGAGGTTCTACGGCCACTCGACGAAGCGAAGCTGAAAGCGGGACTCGCCGCGGCGCGTGCGCGCGGCTTCGGAACCTGCGCGATCCTTTTCATGCACGGCTATCGCTATCCCGCGCATGAGCGGCGCGCAGCGGAGATCGCGGCACAATCCGGCTTCACGCAGATTTCGACAAGCTTCGACACCGTACCCTTGATGAAGTTTGTCAGCCGCGGCGACACGACCGTGGCCGACGCCTATCTCTCGCCTGTGCTCGCCCGCTATGCGAACCGCATTTCGCGCGCGCTGGGCGACAATCCACACCTCTTCTTTATGACCTCGAATGGCGGACTTGCGGCGCCGGGATTTTTCCGCGGCAAGGACGCGATCGTGTCGGGTCCCGCAGGCGGCGTGGTGGGCATGGCCGAGACAGGCTTGGAAGCGGGCTTCGACCACACCATCGGTTTCGACATGGGCGGCACGTCGACGGACGTGTCGCGCTTCGACGGCGTGTACGACCGCGTCTACGAGACCGAAGTCGCGGGTGTGCGCCTGCGCGTGCCCATGATGGCGATTCATACGGTTGCGGCCGGAGGCGGCTCGATCCTGCATTATGACGGTGCACGCTTCCGCGTTGGGCCCGACTCGGCCGGCGCCGATCCGGGCCCCATGTGCTACCGGCGCGGCGGGCCGCTCGCCGTCACCGATGCCAATGTGATGACGGGAAAATTGTCGCCGGATTATTTCCCGCGATTGTTCGGCCCAAACGCCGATGCATCGCTTGACGACGCGAGCGTGCGGGCGGGCTTCGAAGCGCTCGCGGCCGATATCGGGCGGACCGCGGAAGATGTGGCCGACGGGTTCATTCGGATCGCGGTCGAAAACATGGCCAATGCGATCAAGCGCATTTCCGTCGCGCGCGGCTACGACACGCGTCGCTATACGCTCAATTGTTTCGGCGGCGCAGGCGGACAGCATGCGTGCCTCGTGGCGGATGCGCTGGGGATGACGACGATCTTCATTCATCCGTTCTCGGGTCTGCTTTCGGCCTACGGCATGAAGCTCGCGGGCCTGCGCGCGCTGCGCCAGCGCGCCGTGGGCGAGAGGCTCGACGAAACTCTGGTGCCGCATCTGCGCAAAATTGCCGGTGAACTCGGCGCCGAGGCTGTCGCCGACATTGCGGCGCAAGGTGGCGTTGCCGTCGACACAAAAGCGACTGCGCATATCCGATATGACGGCAGCGACACGACTCTCGCCGTACCGCTCGAAGCATATCCCGCGATGGCGCAGCGCTTCGCCACTATGCATGCGCAATTGTTCGGCTTCGGCTTCGGCTTTGAAGGCAAGAAACTGATCGCAGAGTCGATTGAGTTGGAAGCGACCGACGCGGCGAAGCATTTTTCGGGTGACATCTCGCAAGCTGCTCGTCAATCCAAACACGAAATCCTGCCGCCCACGCGCTTCTATTCCGGTGGCCGCTGGCTCAAGGCCGCCGTGCACCGCACGGATTCGCTCGAAGCCGGCAAATCGATCGATGGGCCCGCCCTGCTGATCGAACCGCATCAGACCATCGTCGTCGAACCGGGCTGGAAGGCAGACATCTCGCCGGCACGCGCCGTCGTGCTCACGCGCGCGACGCCCAAGACCACGGCCACGCATACCGGCGCAAAGATCGATCCCGTGCTGTTGGAAGTGTTCGTCAATCTGTTCATGGCGATCGCGGAGGAGATGGGCGCCACGTTGCAGAACACGGCCTCCTCCGTGAACATCAAGGAGCGGCTCGATTTCTCCTGCGCGATCTTCGATGCGGAAGGCGGCCTTGTCGCCAACGCGCCGCACATGCCCGTGCACCTGGGGTCTATGGGAGATTGCGTGACCGCAATCGTGGCGAAGCATGGCGCGGACATGCGGCCGGGAGATTTCTTCGTCACCAACGCGCCTTACGATGGCGGCACGCATCTGCCCGATGTGACGGTCGTCGCACCCGTTTTTATCGACGGCACGCGTCGCTATTTCGTCGCCTCGCGCGGCCATCAGGCCGATATCGGCGGCATCACGCCCGGCTCCATGCCGCCTTTTTCGTCCGACATTTCGGAAGAAGGCGCGCTGTTCGACGGCATTCGCATGATCCGCGACGGCCATTTCGACGAGACCGCGGTCAGGAACGTGCTCGGCGCGGGTGAATATCCCGCGCGCAATCCCGACCAGAACATTGCGGATTTGAAGGCGCAGGCCGCCGCCTGCATGCGCGGCAGCGAGGACTTGAAGCGGGCCGTTGCGCTCTATGGCGCCGATACCGTCACGGCCTATATGCGCCATGTGCAGGACAATGCCGAAGAAAGCGTGCGCAAAGTTATCGGCGCGCTCACGGACGGCGAGTTTGCAATGCCGATGGATAGCGGCACGGAAATCCGCGTGAAGGTCTCGGTCGATCGCGCGGCGCGTTCGGCCCGCGTCGACTTCACCGGCACGAGCCTGCAACAAAAGACCAATCTCAATGCACCCCGTTCCGTCACGAAGGCAGCTGTGCTTTACGTGTTCCGCTGTCTGGTCGAGAGCGACATCCCGATGAATGCGGGCTGCCTCAAACCGATCGAGATCGTGATTCCCGACGGCACGTTGCTGAGCCCGCGCCCACCCGGTGCGGTGGCCGGCGGCAATGTCGAGACCAGCCAGGCTGTCGTCGATGCCCTATTCGGCGCGCTGGGCGTGATGGCGGCATCGCAGGGCACGATGAACAACCTCACTTTCGGCAATGCCCGCCACCAGTATTACGAAACAATTTGCGGCGGCGCCGGCGCAGGCGCGACATTCGACGGCCAGTCCGCTATTCACACCCATATGACGAATTCGCGCCTCACAGATCCCGAAATTCTCGAAGCGCGCTATCCCGTGCTGCTCGAAGAATTCTCCATCCGCCGCGGCTCCGGCGGCGCGGGCGCACATCATGGCGGCGACGGCACGATCCGCCGCATCCGCTTTCGCGAGGCGATGACGGCCGCGATCCTCTCGACGCGGCGCGAGACGGCGCCATTCGGCCTTTCGGGCGGCGAACCGGGCGCAAAGGGTGGAACCGCAATCCTCCGCAAGAACGGCGAAACGATTACGCTCAAAGGCCGCGACGAAATCGAAGTCGACGCCGGCGATCAGATCGCGATCGCGACACCCGGCGGCGGGGGGTTCGGCAAAGCTGCGTTATAATCCGTATACAGATCATTCACATTTGACAGGCGCGCGATTCTCAATTCCTATGAGCCGTTGGTGCCGCGCTGCAACAATTGGATACCTATGTGCGCGATTCGGTCTTTCGCGCGCCACCGGTTGGGAGCACACTCCTCCGTCAACGTCGACGCATGGAGGGACCATGGTTCGTGGACTTGAACTTCTAGCAGTCAGTCTCGTTTTTGTGTTTCTCGGGGCGGTCGTGATAGGCGTCGTCCACTGATGCCAAGTCGAAGGATCAAGGCGTTCGGGCCGGAGTGCAATGCTTCGGCCCTTCGCTTTTTCAGGTGGCGCTTATTCAGGCCGCCGCGGCGCGCGGATCGTAATTGAGATTGGGCGCGAGCCAGCGTTCCGCTTCGGCGAGCGGCCAGCCTTTGCGGCGCGCATAATCCTCGACCTGGTCGCGCTCGATCTTGCCGATGCCGAAATAGCGGCTTTCGGGATGCGAGAAATAAAAACCCGACACCGACGATCCCGGCCACATGGCATAGCTTTCCGTGAGTTTCACACCCGCCGTCTTTTGCGCGTCCAGCAGTCGGAACAGCGTGCCTTTTTCCGTATGATCGGGCTGCGCAGGATACCCCGGCGCCGGACGGATGCCGCGATAGGCTTCCGCGATCAGTTCTTCGTTGGTCAGATTTTCGCCCGGCGCATAGGCCCAGAATTCCCTGCGCACTCGCGCATGGAGACGCTCGGCGAACGCTTCCGCGAAACGGTCGGCCAGCGCACGCAGCAGGATCGCGTTGTAGTCATCCTTGTCCGCCTCGAAGCGCCTGATCCAGTCTTCTTCGCCATGGCCCGACGTGACGACGAACCCGCCCAGATAATCGGCGAGCCCCGTCTCCCGCGGCGCGACGAAATCGGATAGCGCAAGGTTGGGTTTGTCGGATTCGCGCGACATCTGCTGACGCAAAGTGTGGATGGTCGCGAGCGGCGTGGCGCGATCCTCGCCCGTGAACAACACGATATCGTCTCCTTCCGCTGAAGCCGGCCAGAAGCCGATCGCGGCGCGCGCCGTGAGCCATTTCTCGGCAACGATTCGCCTCAACATCGCCTGCGCATCGGCAAACAATTCGCGCGCGGCTTTGCCCGCCTGTGGGTCATTTAGAATGAGCGGATAGCGGCCGACCAACTCCCAGGTCTGGAAGAAGGGCGTCCAGTCGATCAGCGGCGCCAGTTCGCCGAGATCGTAGGCGTCGAATTCCTTCACGCCGAGAAATTTCGGCTTCGGCGGCGCGTAGCCCGCCCAATCGAATTTTGGCCTGTTGGCGCGGGCCTGCGGGAGTGTGAGTCGTTTGCCGGGCGCGCGCTGCGCCGAATGCCTAGCCGCAATGTCCTCATATTCGCGCCGGATCGTCGCCGAAAATTCCGCGCGGTTGACTTTGGACAACAGGTTCGACGTCACGCCCACGGCGCGCGATGCGTCGGTGACGTAGACGGTTTGTCCGCGCTTGTAATTGGGATTGATCTTGACGGCAGTATGCACCCGGCTGGTGGTTGCGCCTCCGATCAGCAGCGGAATGTCGAATCCCTGCCGCTCCATCTCGGCCGCCACATGGCTCATCTCTTCCAATGACGGCGTGATGAGACCGGAGAGGCCGATGATGTTCGCGCCGACCTCGCGCGCGGTATCGAGGATCTTCTGCGCCGGCGTCATCACACCGAGATCGATTACCTCGTAGCCGTTACATTGCAGAACCACCCCCACGATGTTCTTGCCTATGTCGTGCACGTCGCCCTTGACGGTCGCCATGACGATGCGGCCGGCGGGCTCTTTCTTTGTGGAGAGCAAAGCCTGCTCCTGTTCCATGAACGGTATCAGGTGACCCACCGCCTTCTTCATCACGCGGGCCGATTTGACCACCTGCGGCAGGAACATTTTGCCAGCGCCGAACAAGTCGCCGACGACGTTCATACCCGCCATCAGTGGACCTTCGATCACGTCGAGCGTGCGCGTCGCGGTCAGACGCGCCTCCTCGACGTCTTCGGTCACGAAATCGGCAATGCCGTGCACGAGCGCGTATTTGATGCGTTCTTCGACGCTGTTCTGCCGCCATGCCAAGGTGATCTCTTCGCGCGGGGCGGCCGAATCGTTCTTGTAGCGTTGCGCAAGCTCGAGCAACCTTTCGGTCGCATCGGGACGGCGGTTGAGCAGCACGTCTTCCACGCCGTCGCGAAGGTCGGATGGAATATCCTCATAGACCGCCAGCTGACCGGCATTGACGATACCCATGTCCATGCCGGCTTTGATCGCGTAATAGAGAAACGCGGAATGCATCGCCTCGCGCAACGGATCGTTGCCGCGAAACGAGAACGACACATTCGACAGACCGCCGGAGATATGGACGTAAGGCAGCTCCGCCCGGATACGGTGCGTCGCCGCGAAATAGGCCCGCGCGTAGTCGTTGTGCTCGTCGATGCCTGTCGCCACGGCGAAGATGTTCGGATCGAAAATGATGTCTTCCGGCGGGAAACCGATCTTGTCGACGAGAAGACCGTAGGCACGCTTGCAGATATCGAATTTTCGCTCAGCCGTATCCGCCTGTCCCTGCTCGTCGAACGCCATCACCACGACGGCGGCGCCGTAGCGACGAACCTTTCGGGCATGCGCCAGGAAGGCCTCTTCGCCTTCCTTCATGCTGATCGAATTGACGATGGCCTTACCCTGCACGACCTTGAGGCCCGCCTCGATCACGCTCCATTTGGAGGAATCGATCATCACCGGCACGCGCGCGATGTCCGGCTCGGCTGCGATCAGCGACAGGAAGCGGCGCATAGCGGCCTCGGAGTCGATGAGGCCCTCGTCCATGTTGACGTCGATGATCTGGGCGCCGCTTTCGACCTGGCCGCGCGCGACGTCCAGCGCGCCTTCGTAATTGTCGGCGGCGATCAACTTGCGGAATTTTGCCGAACCCGTGATGTTGGTGCGCTCGCCGATATTGACGAAATTCGTTTCGGGCGTGAGCGTGAACGGTTCGAGCCCCGACAATCTCAGATAGCGCGGTTTTTCCGGAATGGCGCGCGGAGTAACACCGGCAATCGCTTCGGCAAACGCCTTGATGTGCGCCGGTGTCGTTCCGCAGCAACCGCCCACGATATTAACGAGGCCGGAGCGCGCGAATTCCCCAATCCGCTCGGACATGGATGCCGGTGTATCGTCATAACCGCCGAACGCATTCGGCAGCCCCGCATTCGGATGCGCGCTGACGAGCGTGTCGGCGCAGCTCGAAAGCTCGTCGACATAGGGCCGCAGTTCCTTCGCGCCGAGCGCGCAATTGAGCCCGATGGCGAACGGCCTCGCGTGGCGAACGGAATGCCAGAACGCTTCGGCCGTCTGACCCGTCAGCATGCGCCCCGACAGATCCGTGATCGTGCCGGAAATCCAGATCGGCAGGTGCACGCCCAATTCGTCGAACGCTTCCTCTATCGCAAAGATCGCGGCCTTGGCGTTCAAGGTGTCGAAGACCGTCTCGATCATGATCAGGTCGGCGCCGCCACGTACGAGGCCCAAGGTCGCTTCATGGTAGGTGTGGCGCAGCGCGTCGAAATCGATGTTGCGGAATCCGGGATCGTCGACCTTGGGCGAAAGCGACGCGGTGCGGTTCGTGGGCCCCAGCACGCCTGCCACAAGCCGCGGCCGCGACGAAGTCGAGGCTTCGTCGCAAGCCTTGCGCGCGATGCGTGCGCCCTCTTCATTCAATTCGGCGACAATATGCTCGAGACCGTAATCGGCCTGCGAAATCGCGGTGGCACAGAACGTGTTTGTCTCGATGATGTCGGCGCCCGCAGCGAGATAGGCATGGCTGATGTCGCGCACGATCTCCGGCTTCGTGAGCGTGAGGATATCGTTGTTGCCGCGCAGGTCGCACGCATGATTGCCGAGGCGATGGCCTCGAAAATCGCTTTCGTTCAGATGATAGCCCTGGATCACCACGCCCCAGGAGCCGTCGAGCAACAGGATGCGCTTGCGTGCTTCTTCCTTGAGCCACGCGATGCGGCCTTCGCGATCGAAACTCATAAAGCATCCTTCCGCGGCTGAGGCTGCATGCCCAGAAGCCGGCAGGCGGCATAAGTCAGATCCGCCTGGTTGAGCGTGTAGAAATGAAACTGATCGAAATCGAGCGCGCGCAGATCTTCTACCTGCCCGGCCAGTACCGCGGCGGCAATCGCCTTGCGGCTTTCGGGATCGTCGTCGAGCCCATCATAAAGACGCGTAAGCCAATCCGGTACCTGCGCGCCGCAACGACCCGACATCCGCAACACGCCTTTGAAGTTCGTGGTCGGCATCAAGCCCGGCACGATGGGAATGTCTATGCCGTTCGCCGCCGCGCGGTTGCGCAGCCGCGCCATCGCTTCGGCATCGAAGCAGAACTGCCCAATTGCACGCGAGGCGCCGGCATCGACCTTCTGCTTCAGCAATTCGAGATCGCGGTCGAACGAAGACGAATCCGGATGGCATTCGGGATAGGCGGAGACGCTCACTTCGAATGGCGCAATACGTCTGATGCCCGCGACCAGTTCCGCCGTCGATTGATAGCCGGAGGGATGGGCGCCGTAGCGCGCGCCGGGCTCGGTCGTATCCCCGCGCAACGCCACGATATGACGAATGCCTGCGTCCCAGTAACCGCGCACGACACGATCGATTTCTTCGCGCGGAGCCGCTACACAGGTCAAATGCGCGGCAGGCACGAGCGAAGTTTCCTCGACGATACGTTTCACAGTCGCGTGGGTGCGATCTCGCGTCGAACCGCCCGCGCCGTAAGTGACCGAGACGAAAGTGGGAGCCAGAGGTTCAAGCCGGCGAATGGCGCGCCAGAGCTGCTCTTCCATCTCCGGATTCCTGGGCGGAAAGAATTCGAACGAGACCTTGAGCGGTGTGTTCCCGGCGGCGAGGCGTTGAAGACTCATGCCGCTTCCTTCGCACGGTTGCGGGCGGGTTTGCGGGCCGAAACAGCCGTCCAGATTTTTACCGTCAGTTTGCTCTCATCGCTGCGCTCCGCGCCCGGCGCGATCGCTTCCGACGCCACCGATTCCAGACCCGCCGCGCGAAACCAGCTCTGTACTTCGGTATCCGGAAAGCCAAGTCGACGATGCGCGAGTTCCGAACGGCAGAATTCGAGATCGTGCGGCGCGAAGTCGACGATGAGAATCCGCCCGCCCGCCTTCAGCACGCGCGCGGCTTCCGCGACCGCCGCTTGCGGCTCGTCGAGATAGTGCAGAACCTGATGGAACAGAACGGCATCGAATCCCTGCTCGGCGTTTCCAACGGCAAACGGCAACCGGAACACATCCGCAAGCCGCACCTGACAATGACGCGCCTCGGCACGCTCAAGGCGGTCGCGCGCTATTGCCAGCATTTCCGGACTTGCGTCGACGCCCACGCCGCGCCGGATGAGCGGCGCGAGCAATTCGAGCATCCGCCCGGTTCCCGTGCCGGCATCCAGCAACGCGTCGATGGGTTTTTCTTCGAAATGTCGGACGATGGCCGCCTCGACATCCTGCTCGGGGGCATGGAGCGAGCGGATGCGTTCCCATTGCGACGCGTTCGCCTTGAAGAAGGCCGCGGCCAAAGCAGCGCGCTGTTCGCGGACTGCGGCAAGGCGTCTATGATCGGCCTCAAGCGTTTCCGGTTCGTCCCTGGCAAGGGTGGAAAGCGTCGTTCCAAGTTGCGCGCGAGGTCCTCGCTCAGTGGCCCGGTAAAAGACCCAGCTGCCTTCCTTAAAACGCTGAAGTAGCCCGGCATCGCACAGAAGCTTCAGATGGCGCGACACGCGCGGCTGGCTCTGCCCCAATATCTGGGTCAATTCGCTGACAGTCAGCTCCGCCTCGCGCAGGACGAGCAACAGGCGAAGCCTGGTCGGGTCCCCGACGGCGCGGAGCATCGTGAGAAGCTGGTCCATGTTGCAAAGCTCAATATTCCACTGCATATAAACATATCTTTATATGCTTATGCAATGGTGAACTTCCCTGCGGAAGGTGTGACCTAGGTCACGTGTGACGCCGAGACGAATGTGATAGCGGTATGGGCGATTAGGCCATTACTGCGTTTCATCATTGCGGCAGCGGAACACCGAGCGCAGGCCTCTTCCGGGGCGCGCGCAGCAAACCAGGAAATTTGTCGGAACTTGGCCATGAGAGGCATTGGCGCATTTTTGGTTGCCGCGCTCGTCTGCCTGCTGGCCGGGTGTGCTTCGCCGATGTCCGGAGCCGGCCAGGATACTACGGCCAACGATCCGTTCGAGCAGCTGAACCGGCAGGTATTTGCGTTGAATGAGAGGACGGACAAAGCCGTCCTGCTGCCGATCGCCAAATTCTACACCCGGGCCGTCCCGGAACCTGCCCGCGCGGGCCTCCACAATGCCCTGCAGAATCTCAATCTTCCGGTCGTGTTCGCCAATGACGTCTTCCAAGGCGAGTTCGAGCTTGCCGGCCAGACGGCGGGTCGCTTCGGAGTCAACTCCACGCTTGGGTTCGCGGGCCTCCTCGATCCGGCGACCCGCATGAACTTGCCATATCGCAGTGCGGATTTCGGCCAGACCCTGGGGGTTTATGGCGTGGGTGAAGGGCCTTACCTGGTGCTGCCCTTCTTCGGCCCCGATCCGCCGCGCGATCTGGCGGGTCAGGTCGCCGACGCGTTTCTGGATCCGTTCAACTACATCAGATTGCGCGACCTTTTCTATTATTCCCTGGGGCGCGGCGCGTTGGGGGCCATCGATCTCAGGTCGCGGAACCTTTACACCCTCCAGGACATTGAAAACAGTTCAGTGGACTATTACGCCTCAGTGCGCAGTCTTTACCGCCAGATACGGAACAGCGAGATTCGCCATGGCAGGCAAGACCTGAAAAACTTGCCGGACATGTGAGAGATTTCGGACGTTGAACTGCCACGAACTTGCCATAGACAGCCCCGACGATCCCCCGAGTTTGGAGCGCATATTGCCGAAGGAATGATCGATATGACCGAGCACTCTTCCCGTCTTTCAGCCGTCGCAGGAGTGAAGTCCCTGGTTGCGGCCTGCATCGTCGCTGCAGCCGCCATATTAACGAGCGCGCCCGCGATCGCCGCGTCGCCGGCGGAAACCTATGTTCAGGACAACGTCCAGCGGGGTCTGCAGATCCTGAACAATCACACCATTCCGGACACGCAGCGGCGCGCCGAATTCCGCGATTTTCTGACCGGGCTCACCGACATCAGGCGCATTGCGGTGTTCACGCTGGGCGCCTCCAGGCGCACCGCATCGCCGGCCGATATCGATTCCTTCGTGAATGCGTTCCGCGACTACGCGGTCGCAGTCTATGAATCGCGGCTCACGCAATATTCCGGTCAAGCGCTGAAGGTGACCGGCTCCTCGGACCGTGCGCCCGGCGACTCGATCGTCTCCACCGTGCTGGTCGATCCTTCGGGCAAGACCGCCGGACAGCAACCGATCGAAGTCGATTTTCGCGTTCTTAACGACAACGGCAAGTTCGTGGTCATCGACGTGAGCATCGCGGGCGTGTGGCTGGCGATCGAAGAGCGCGACCAGTTCTCCGCCTTCCTCGAACAGAACAACGACAACGTTCCCGCGCTGGTGGCGCATTTGAGCGACTTGACGCGGCACATCCGGACCGGCGGGCCCAACGCGCCCGTGCGCTGAGGCGGGACTCAGACGCGCGTAAAACGCTTGTACTTGATCCGGTGCGGCTGATCGGCGTCGATGCCGAGTCGCCGCTTCCGGTCTACTTCATAGTCCTGGTAATTGCCTTCGAACCATTCGACATGGCTGTCGCCTTCGAAGGCGAGCATGTGAGTAGCCACGCGGTCGAGGAACCAGCGATCGTGGCTGATGATCATGGCGCAGCCGGCGAAGTCTTCGAGCGCCGCTTCCAGCGCCCGCAGGGTTTCCACATCGAGGTCGTTGGTCGGTTCGTCGAGCAGAAGCAGGTTGGCGCCCGATTTTAGCATCTTGGCCAGATGCACGCGGTTGCGCTCGCCGCCGGATAGATTGCCCACCTTCTTCTGCTGGTCGCCGCCTTTGAAATTGAATGCCCCCACATAGGCCCTGCTCTGCATGGTGCGCTTGCCGAGTTCCAGAACGTCTAGACCACCCGAGATTTCCTCCCACACATTCTTGGATGGATCGAGTGTGTCTCTCGACTGGTCGACATAACCGATCACCACGGACTCGCCGATGCGCAACGTACCCGCGTCTGGCTTTTCCTGCCCGGTCATAATGCGAAACAATGTGGTCTTTCCCGCACCGTTGGGCCCGATCACGCCGACAATGCCGCCTGCGGGCAGATTGAACTCCATGTGCTCGAACAGCAGCCGGTCGCCATAGGCCTTGCTCACGTCCTTCGCCTCCACGACGGTCGCGCCCAGACGCGGTCCCGACGGGATGATGATCTGGGCGGGGCTCTGGCGGTTTTCCTGCGATTTCGCGAGCAGCTCTTCATAAGCGTTGATGCGCGCCTTGGATTTCGCCTGGCGCGCGCGCGGGCTCTGCTTGATCCATTCGCGCTCGCGGGCCAGCGTGCGCTCGCGCGCTTCTTCGCTTTGGCCTTCCTGCAGCAGGCGCTTGTCCTGCACGTCCAGGAACGAGGTGTAATTGCCCTCGTGCGGAATGCCGCGGCCGCGATCGAGTTCGAGAATCCAGCCGGTGACGTTGTCGAGGAAATAACGGTCGTGGGTCACGAGAACGATGGTGCCTTTGTATTCGCGCAAGGTGTGTTCGAGCCATGCGACGGATTCAGCGTCGAGATGGTTGGTGGGCTCGTCGAGCAACAGAATGTCGGGTGCTTCGAGCAGAAGCCGGCATAGCGCCACGCGGCGCTTCTCGCCGCCGGACAATTTCGAAACTTCGGCATCGGGCTCGGGACAACGCAACGAATCCATCGCCATTTCGACCTGCGAATCCAGGTCCCACAGGCCCTGCGCTTCGATCTGATCCTGCAGCGACGACATCTCTTCCGCGGTCTCGTCGGTGTAGTTGGCGGCGATTTCGTTGTAACGGTCGAGAAGCGCCTTCTTGGCGGCCACCGCCGCCATCACATTGCCGAGAACGTCCGTAGACGGATCAAGTTGGGGCTCCTGCTGCAAATAGCCGACCTTGACGCCGTCGGCCGCCCACGCTTCGCCGGTGAACTCCTTGTCCATGCCGGACATGATGCGCAGCAGCGTCGACTTGCCCGCGCCGTTGACGCCGACAATGCCGATCTTCGCGCCCGGCAGAAAGCTCAGCCAGATATCCTTCAAGACCTGCCGGCCGCCCGGATAAGTCTTGGACAGACCTTTCATCACATAGACGTATTGTACGGCCATGGCCTGCCTCTCGAAGCGTATGGAAGGCGCGGGTTGTAACGAAGCGCCCGGCCTATCGCAACGGTTTCGATGCAGGGCCAAAACCAGGCGAATAGCCGGCCGCGCAAGCCGCTATTGTGAGATGCGTGGCGACCGACGCCTAGAAATTGATCTTGGCGCGCGAAATTACGGAGAGAGAATTGGTGCCGTTCTGGCCCGCGAGGTTCATCTGGTAACCCGCATTCGCCTGCAGCGCGAGCGCGCCGTTGAAGAAACTCGTCACATAACCCACTTCGAGATCGGTTTGCGGCGCCTGGCCCAAGAGCGATTCGCGACCGTGCGCGAAGATCGTGTTGGCGCCCGTACCCAGGCCGTCAACTGACGGGAATCCGAAATCGCTGGAATAAACCTGAAGCGGACGAATGACCGCGAAGTCGATCGAATCGCCCCCGAAAACATTCTGCTTTGCGATCGCAAAGCTGTAGGAGCTGTCGTGCAACGTGTCACTGGCAGGTGCCAGGCTGTTGCTCCGCAAATCGAGGTTCGTGACCCCCTCGCTATACGAAACGGTCGTCACCCAGCCCTCGCCAAAACCAACGCGGGCCGACGTTCCAACGGTCGTATTTGCGGCCGATTTGGCGATCGCGAAGCCGTCCGAATCGCCGCTTCCGAGAACGCCGTTCCGTTCCGAGGTCTGACTCGCAACGATTCCAAGGCCGCCCCAGGACGCGAAGTCCCAATCCGTTCCGACCACGCTTGTCCGCGCCGAGCGCAGGTCGAATTGCTGCGGTCCGTCGAGCTGCGCGAGATCGGCAAATGCAGGAACGTTTAGATCGGGATTTGGCGCGGCAACCATCGCTTCGTCGAACCGCACACGCAAACCGTCGCCAAGCGCGATCGTCGAGCCCGAATAACTGCCACTGCTCGTGAGTGCTGCGTAAGGCGCGCTCCACGCCGACGACGGCAGCAGCAGACTGTCGCTCGACGACACGTCGATGGGATCGAGCCGGCCCACCGAATCGAAATTGCTGCCGAAATCGACAACGGTTCCGGGCGTCAGAGAATCGAACACGTCTGCGCCATCCTGCTGGCCAAACTGAGTCGGTGCGAACAATACGGTAAGGTCACGCGCCGGCGCGGTCGTGCCGGCTTGCGCGATTCCGCAAACCGTCGCGAACAACGCCACAACTCCCATTAATGCCCGAATACGCATGGATACCCCAACGCCCGCCGGCACAGGAATCCCTGACCAACGAGAACAATCCGCAGAAACCTTAGCAGAAATGCCCTCGCGAGCAACGAAATCAAGCCTCGGACCTGTGACCTTACTGACACAACGGCCTACAACCATCACTCCGGAAACCCGGTCGTTCGTGGCAGTATTTCCCAACTCCTGTGACAAGCGACGCTGCTCGAAATAGCATCCCGACAGCCCAGATCCGTGCCTCCAGTTTGAGCCAGAAAGCGTTCTAATGCCCGAAATGCCGCTCAAAGCCGCAATCATACCGGTCACGCCGTTCCGGCAGAATTGCTCACTCGTCTGGTGTACACGGACAGGCGAAGCGGCAGTTGTGGACCCTGGAGGCGACCTCGCACGCATTCAGGATGCTATTTCGGCAAACGGAATTACAGTTAAGAAAGTGTTGTTAACTCATGGTCATTTGGACCATGCGGGAGGCGCAGCAAGACTTGCCCGGACACTCCGCCTGCCGATTGAGGGGCCACACCCGGACGATGCATTCCTGCTCGAAGGTCTCTCCGAACAAGGCCAGCGATACGGCTTTCAAGGTAGCGAATCCTGCAGCCCGGATCGCTGGCTGGCGGACGGCGACACGGTGAGCCTGGGCGAAATCGTCTTCGGCGTTCGACACTGCCCCGGCCACACGCCGGGCCATGTCGTTCTGTTTCACGACGAAGCCAAAATCGCATTTGTGGGCGATGTGCTGTTCAGGGGCTCCGTCGGGCGGTCCGATCTGCCGCGCGGCAATCACGAACAGCTTGTCCGCTCGATTACCGAGCGGTTGTGGCCGCTCGGGGACGAAATGCGCTTCGTGCCCGGACACGGGCAAATGTCGACTTTCGGCTGGGAGCGCAAAACCAATCCCTACGTGAGCGACCTGGCACTGGGCCGGGCCTGACCGAAAAGGCCACGAAGCGGCTTGAGGACACGCTACCGCGCACAAACCGACTGTGCGGCGCCCCCGGCCCGGGACCAGTCTGGACTCTCGTTTCGGAGCGTGCATGTTGCCGTCACAAGAAAAAAATTTGACGAGGAAGCCCCCATGACCGCCATCAATCCAGTTGCCGATTTGTCGAAAGACGGCGACGTCGCGGTTCTCACCCTCAATTCGCCACCCGTGAATGCATTGTCGGCTGCCGTTCGCGACGGTCTCGCGGAAGGGTTTCGCGAGGCCATCGCCGATGCAAGCGTCAAGGCGATCGTTCTGGTGTGCGACGGCAAGACCTTCATTGCCGGCGCGGATATCAGCGAGTTTGGAAAGGCGCCGAAAGGCGCAAGCCTCTTCGACGTGCAGAACGCGATCGAAAATTCGCCTAAGCCCGTCGTCGCTGCGATCCATGGCACTGCCCTTGGCGGCGGACTCGAAGTCGCGCTGAGTTGCCATTATCGCGTCGCGGTTCCGTCAGCGCGCTGCGGTTTGCCGGAAGTGAATATCGGTCTGTTACCGGGCGCGGGCGGCACGCAACGTCTGCCGCGCATCGTCGGCGTCGAAAAAGCGCTCGAGATGGTGACGTCCGGCCAGCATGTGCCGGCCAAGGTTTGCCTTGAGATGGGTCTCGTCGACGAGGTGGTGCCGGAAGGCAAACTGCGCGACAGCGCGGTTGCCTTCGCGCGCAAGATCGTGGCCGAGAAGCGGCCGCTCAAGAAAGTGCGCGACAGCAACGAGAAAGTGGAAGCTGCGCGCGGCAAACCCGAAATCTTCGCCAAATTCCGCAAGGACAACGCGCGCAAATTCCGCGGCTTCCTCGCTCCCGAATACAACATCCGCTGCATCGAGGCGGCGGTGCACAAACCATTCGAGGAAGGGATCAAGACGGAACGCGAATTGTTCCGCGAACTCGTCACCGGCAATCAGTCGGCCTCCCAGCGTCACGTGTTCTTCGCCGAACGCCAGGTGTGGAAAGTCCCCGATGTGCCGGACGACACGCCTGCCATTCCAGTCAACAAAGTCGGCATCATCGGCGCCGGAACCATGGGTGGCGGCATTGCGATGAATTTCGCCAACGCCGGCATTCCGGTCACCATCGTCGAGATGCAGCAGGAAGCGCTCGATCGCGGGCTCGGAGTCATTCGCCGAAACTATGAGAACACGGCAAAGCGCGGCCGCCTCACGATGGACGATGTCGAGAAGCGCATGGCCCTGATCAAGGGTTCGCTCAAGCTCGAAGATCTTGCCGACAGCGATCTCACCATCGAAGCCGTCTACGAAAACATGGACGTCAAGAAAGACATTTTCCGCAAGCTCGACGGAATCGTGAAACAGGGCGCGATCCTCGCGACCAATACCTCTGCGCTGAACATCGACCAAATTGCGAGCGTGACGACGCGTCCCGAGGCGGTCATCGGCCTTCATTTCTTCTCGCCCGCCAATGTCATGCGGCTGCTTGAAGTCGTGCGCGCCGACAAGACCTCCAAGCCCGTGATCGCGACCTCCATGCAGATCGCCAAGAAGATCGGCAAGATCGCGGCCCTGGTCGGCGTTTGCCCGGGATTTGTGGGAAACCGCATTCTCGGCCAGCGCCAGCGCGAGGCGCAGAAGCTGATGTTCGAAGGCGCGATGCCGTGGGACATCGACCGCGTGCTTTACGATTTCGGCTTCCCGATGGGACCCTTCGCGATGAGCGATCTGGCAGGCCTCGATATCGGCTGGATCAAGGAGAAGTCGAAAGGCGAAACGATCCGCGACGTGCTCTGCGAAATGGATCGCCGCGGCCAAAAGACGGGCGCCGGCTATTACGACTACGACGAGAACCGCAACGCGCGGCCTTCGCCCGTCACGGAAAAGATCATCAAGGATTTCGTCGCCAAGAGCGGCGTCAATCCGCGTCATATCTCGGACGAGGAAATTCTCGAGCGCACGATCTATCCGATGATCAACGAAGGCGCGAAAATCCTCGAAGAAGGCAAGGCGATCCGCGCCTCGGACATCGATATCGTCTGGATCAACGGTTATGGCTGGCCTGTCTATCGCGGCGGCCCGATGTTCTATGGCGACACGATCGGCCTCGACAAAGTTCTGGCCAAGATGAAGCAATGGCAGGCGCAGATGGGCGACGTCTACAAGCCCTCCGCACTGCTCGAACGCCTCGTCGCCGAAGGAAAACGATTCCAGGATTTGAAGTGAGGCGAATAGCGAATGGCGAGTGGCGAATTGGGATGAATGTTGAGCGAGCCGATCAACTCCTATCGGGATTTGAAGGTCTGGCAGGACGCAATGTCTCTTGCCGAATCTTGCTATCTGCTGACCAAAGAGTTTCCACGCGAGGAGATGTTCGGTATGACATCTCAAATCCGCCAAGCTGCTTCGTCGATCCCCGCGAATATCGCAGAAGGGCACGGACGAGAGGGTACGCGTACCTTTATACCATATCTGCGGATCGCCCAAGGCTCCCTAAAGGAAGTCGAGACGCATCTGCTACTCGCCGCGAGGGTGAAACTTATTTCCCAGCAGAGAATCGAAGCGGTTCTCGATGGTTACCAGCACCTCGGCCGCATGCTTCGAGCATTAATTCGCCGACTCGAGAAAAAGATCGACTAGCAGACATGAGCATAGAGTCCCCCTATTCGCTATTCGCCACTCGCTATTCGCGAATCACCTAAACACACCGAGAGGACCCAACCATGCGTGAAGCCGTCATCGTCTCTTATGCCCGCACCGGACTTGCCAAGGCCGCGCGCGGCGGATTCAACAACACCTCCAACATGACCATGCTGGGCGCGGCCGTCGAACAGGCCGTCAAGCGCTCCAAGGCCGATCCGGCCGAGGTCGAAGACGTGGTCGCGGGCTGCGTCGCCGCTTCGGGCAATGTCGCGCGCGCGGCGGCCCTGCTCGCGGGCCTGCCGGTGACGACGTCGGGCTCGACGGTCAATCGCGCCTGCTCGTCGGGCCTCAACGCCATCGCGAATGCGGCGCGTTATGTGATGGACGACGGCGCGGACATCGTCGTCGGCTGCGGCGTGGACTCGATCACCTATCAGGGCGGCGGCGGCGGCGGACGCGAACCGAAGCTCGTGGAAAAATATCCGGACTTCTGGATGCCGATGATCGACACCGCCGACGTGGTCGCGGCACGCTACAATCTCAGCCGCGAATATCAGGACCAGTATTCGCTTGAGTCGCAGCGCCGCATGGCATCGGCGCAGCAAGCGGGAAAGTTCAAGGACGAGATCATTCCTGTGAAAACCCAGATGAAGAAGGTCGACAAGGAAACCAAAGCCGAGAGCTTCGTCGACTACACGGTCGATCGCGACGAATGCAACCGTCCCGACACCACGCTCGAAGGACTGGCGAAACTCGAGCCGGTGAAAGGTCCGGGCAAGTTCGTCACGGCAGGCAATGCGAGCCAGCTTTCCGACGGCGCCGCGGCCGTGGTCATCATGGAAGCCAAGACGGCCGAACGCCGCGGGCTGCAGCCGCTCGGCGCCTTCAAGGGCTGGGCGATTGCAGGATGCGAGCCCGACGAAATGGGCATTGGACCCGTGTTCGCCGTACCGCGCCTGTTGAAGCGGCATGATCTCGCGGTCGACGACATCGATCTGTGGGAGTTGAACGAGGCATTTGCGAGCCAGTGTCTCTATTGCCGCGACACGCTTCACATCGATCCCGACAAATACAATGTGAACGGCGGCTCGATCGCCATCGGTCATCCTTTCGGCATGACGGGCGCGCGCCTCACGGGCCACGCGCTGCTCGAGGGCAAGCGGCGCGGCGCCAAGACCGCGGTGGTGTCGATGTGCATCGGCGGCGGCATGGGCGCGGCAGGATTGTTCGAAATCTACTAAATCCAATTCCCTGCTACGGTCCCGCCGCGCTGTGGGCGGGACCGTTTTCTTTTGAGGCGCGGTTCCGCTCAATAGCGGTCGGCGCCGACAATGCCGATCTGGGTTACTCCCGACCTCTCTGCATCGGCCAGGATCTTCGCGACGCCATCATATCGCACAAGACGATCTGCCGTTACATGGATTGCCGGTTGCGGAGATTGTTGCGCGGCAATCCGGAACAAACCGTCCAATGTCGCACGGTCCACCGCATGTCCGTTCCAGAACGTGGCGCCGTCGAAGTCGATCTGCAAAGTCGCGAAAGGCGGCGGCGCGAAATGGCGGGTGTTTGGCGCGGTGACGAGACTGATAACGTGGGTTTGCAAAGGCAGTGTCATGATGAGAAGCGTAAGCAGGACAAGCATCACGTCGATCAGCGGCGTGCTGTTCATCTCCGGTGATACATCGCCGGTCGTTCCGACGGTTATGGCCATGGTTCCCTCCCTGTTGTCGAACATTGTCGCCGGGATTGTGGGGACAATGTGGCGGCACGATTCTCAGGGTTTACTGGCGTCATGTTGTAGGCCATAGAGACGGAATGTTTCACATCTTCCCCACCGCTCTTGCCACGCTGTTCGTTGCCGTCGGCCCGGTCGAAGTGGCGTCGATGTTTCTCGCGCTGACCGCGGGATTCTCGGTCGTGCACCGGCGCAAGCTCGCGATTATGGCAGCAACAACTGCGGGGCTCGTACTGCTCGCCTTTGCGTTCGGCGGTATCAAGCTCCTGTCATTGATCGACGTCGGGTTGCCCGCGTTCCGCACAGCCGGCGGCGTTCTGCTCTTGATGGTGGCCGCCGAGCTTTTGCTGGCGAAGCATACGGCGCTGTCCTCGATCACCACTGTCGAGGAAAACGAAGCCAAGGTCCAGACCGATATCGCGATTTTCCCGCTGGCCATTCCGCTGACTGCAGGACCAGGCAGCATGACGGCTATCGTGCTCCTGATGGGCAAAGCACACACTGTCATCGACGAAGGTCTTGTGGTGGCGGCGCTGGCCGTTGTGATCGGCGTGACCTTCCTGTCGATGCTGCTGTCCGACCGGTTGATGAAAATCCTGGGTATCACGGGCGCCAATGTCGTCGCCCGCGTTTCCGGTATTTTGCTGGCGGCGCTCGCCATGCAATTCATTTTCGACGGATTGACGGCCAGCAAGATTTTCAGTTGAAGCGCGGAATCGCTACGCCGCCGATTTTTGTCCCGGCCGGAATCGCACGTTCATCCGTTTCGGTCCGGAGATAAAATTCGACGGCAGCCACTCCGGCGTGCCGGCAATCTCGATACCCTGCATACGCGTCAGAACTTCGCTCAATACCGCATCGATTTCGATCCGCGCGATGTGCTGGCCGAGGCAGCCATGCGGTCCCGTGCCGAACGCGATCTGCTCGTTGGGCGTGCGCGACAAATCGAGCCGGTCCGGCGCGTCGAATTTCGCAGCGTCACGATTGGCCGAGCCGAAATACATCACGACCTTCTGGCCTTCGCGGATCGTCTCCCCGCAGAACTCGATGTCGCGCTTCGCCGTGCGGCGCATATAGACGACGGGACTCGTCCAGCGCAGCAATTCCTCGCGCGCCGCAGGCAGTCGCGCCGGAAGATCGGATTTCAGCCAGGCAAGCTGATCGGGATTTTCGAGCAGCGCGATGAGACCCGCCGACAAGAGATTGCGCGTCGTATCGCCGCCGGCATCGACCAGCAGCAGGAAAAACAATAAGAACTCGATATCGTCGAGACGCTTGCCGTCGACCTCTGCCTGCAACAGCTTGGTCGCGAGATCGTCTTTCGGGCGCGCGCGCTTTTCCTCGATCACGCCGCGGCCGTATTGAAACATCTTGAGCACCGCTTCGGCGCCGGCATGCGCCGGCAGCGCCTCAGGCGCGGTGTGGATGATTTCGGTGAGCTTGTAGAGTTCGCGGCCGTCATCCAGCGGCAAGCCCATCAGCTCGGCGATGACATAAGACGGCATCTCGCCCGCGACCTCGCTCACGAAATCGCATTCGCCCCGTTCGATGACTGCATCCACGATCTGGCGGGCGAGCGCTTGCAGCCGCGGCGCGCGCTCGGCGGCAGGCCCGACGGTGAATTCCTGCCGAATCAATTTGCGATAGGCGGTGTGCTGCGGCGGATCCATCATCAGCATCATCTTGTAGCCGCCGAAATTCGCCTGCTGGTCCGGCGGCGGGTCCATGATCATGATGGTGGGCTCGGACGAGAACGCCTGGAAATTGCGATCGACGTCGTAGACGTCTTTGTAACGCGTGACGGCCCAGAAGCCCGCGCCGTGCGGATTCTCGTGCCAGAACATCGGCGCGTTCTCGCGCAGCCAGCGATATTGCGCGAAAGGATGACCGGCGGAAAAGCTTGCGGGATCTAGTAGATCGATTTTCATAGGATGTCACTCTCATTTTTTCTTCCGCAGCTGCAATCCCGCCCATAAAAGGATGCCGCCGAGAAGGATTGGAATGAAGCCAAAACTTAGTGCCTCGGTGATGGCCTGGAGAATGTTGCTCCAGTTGTTCCTGCTTATGGCTTCCGCCACACCCATGATTCCGAATAGCCCGGTGCAAAGGCCCGACGGCACGAGAATCAACAGGCCGATGACGACCAGAGCAATACCGGCACCCGTCAGGCTGCCCCTTTGCTTTGTGTCTGCAGGACCTTCAGGCGTGGACACGGGCAGGCTCCCTCAGCTTCTTATCCAAGCCTTCGCGATAGAAAAGATTGTAGGTGTCGAAGGGGATGATCTTGCCTTGCGGCGTGACGAAATGGATGCACGAGCGTTTCACGGCGCCGATGCAGAAATTGAAACGGTCGAGAAACTGCACAATGACCACGCGAAAGACCTTGTCGTAACCGAGGTCCTCGGGTACTTCCACCTGCGGCAGGCAGCACAGAAGATCGCCGAGCACCGATTTGGTCGCCTCGCCGGTCACCGACAATGACATCAGGTCGAACACGCGCCGCCTGAGCTCCGGGTATTTCTCGAACGAGATCGTATTGGGCGAGGCCGCAAGGATCTCTTCTTTTGGAATGAACCGCGTGATCGGCGTGACATTCGTGCCGTCGCGCAAACCGTAGCCGATCGCGATCTCGTCGGGATTGCAAGGCAGCGGGATGATGTCCTCCTCGTTGAAGACGCCCGAGCGTTGCCCGATTTCGCGGCGGATATCCGTGAGCAGCATGCGGTCCGTATTCTTGTCGAAGCCGACATTGCGTCCGGCGTCCTGAATCGGCTGGAAAGTGATGCCACGCACGCAGGAATAGGTGAGCGCGTGGCGCACGATCTCGCCGATCTCGTCGTCGTTGACACCTTTTTTGACAACGCAGACAAGCGTGGTCGAAATGCCCGCCGCTTCCAGATTGGCGAGCGCCTGCTCGCGGATGCGCCTTAGATCGGCGCCGCGCAGATTCTCGAGCGCGGCGCGCCGCGTCGAATCGAACTGCAGATAGACTTCGAATCCCGGCCGTAGTTCGGCTAGCTGTTTGACGAAGTCCGGATCACGCGCGATGCGGATGCCGTTGGTGTTGATCATGACGTGGCGGATCGGCTTCGATTTCGCGAGCTTGAGGATTTCCATGATCTGCGGATGGATGGTGGGCTCGCCGCCGCTGATCTGCACCAGATCGGGCTCGCGCTCGCTCTCGACCAGCGTATCGAGCATAAACTCGATCTCGGCCAGCGTTCGCTGATTGGTGTGCGCCGGCGACGATTCCGCGAAGCAGACCGGGCAGGTCAGATTGCACACATCGTTGACTTCGATCAGCGCGAGGCAGGAATGCTGCTCGTGATCGGGGCACAAGCCGCAGTCGTACGGACAACCATGTTCGGTGCGACTCTGAAGCACCAGCGGGCGATCGCCCGGCTTCAGCCAGTCCTTGCAACTCTTGAAATACGCGACATCGCTTGCGACTTTTGTCTTCTGCGCGCCATGCTCGTTGCACCGCTTGAGGAAAAAGACGTCGTTGTCTTCGAAGACAATCTTCGCCGGCACGAGGCGCAGACACGTCTCGCATAGCGAGGTCGTCTGCCCGTAAAACGCGTAACCTTTAGATGGCCGCACGAAGTTCATGTTTCCACCGCATCATGAAAAGGCTGTAACCGAAGAGCACAACACAGATGACGTGAAAGATATTGAACGGTCCCAACACGGTAGGATAGGGCTTGAGAAATTCCCAGGCAAAGCGCTGCAGCGCATACCACCCCACGAACAGATAGAAGCCGTTTTGCAGGAAAAGTTCAGAGCGGTTCTGCAGAGCGCGCAGATAGACGACGAGGTATGCGAACATTGCCGCCGATTCGTACAACTGCACGGGATGGCGCGCGATATGGTCACCGAAGTCGACGCCCCAGGGCAGCGTCGTCGGCGTGCCATAGGTGTAATCGGGAAGACCCGCGAAAAAGCACCCGAACCGTCCGACCGCGATGCCGATCGCAAGCGGTCCGACAAAGGGCAAGCCGGTCGATCCCGTGATTCCCGTCGCAAGTTTGTAAATCTCAACGGTGACAATGCCGCCGGCGATGGCGCCGGCGATGCTGTGGCCCAAGGTCCAGAATCCGGCCAAGCCCATATTGAACGAGCCGAAGGCGATTGCGCCTGCAATCGCGCCAATGGCGAGCGAGGTGAAGTACCAGGGGTCGCTGCGCAATGTCCTGCGCGGCGCGGCACCTTCGAGAAGCCCGCGCCGCCTGATCCACCAGGCCATGAGCGCCGCCGAGGCCCATGCCAGGAGGTCGAAAACCGTGTGGATCAGCATGCCGCCCCTGCCCGCGGGATCGACCGGAATCGGCGGCCCGTCCCACCGGAACTATAGCCTCCTTTAGACGTTGCGTCTTGGCGGGCCGCCCTCGATTATCTCCTTCGACGGGCGGCTTGCCGTCCGACACTCCAAGATTGCACAGCTCAATGTCAGACGATCCCGATCGACTTTGCATCAATACCATCCGCACGCTTTCCATGGACGCGGTGCAAAAGGCGAATTCGGGACATCCCGGCACGCCGATGGCGCTCGCGCCCGTCATGTACACTTTGTGGCAGCGCCATCTTCGCTACGATCCGGCCGACCCGCTCTGGCCGAACCGCGACCGTTTCATTCTCTCCGCCGGTCACGCCTGCATGCTGCTTTATTCGACATTGTTTCTCGCAGGAGTTCGCGAGGTCGACCGCAAGGGCGATTTGACCGGTGCGCCGGCGGTGTCGCTGGACGACATCAAGGCCTTCCGGCAACTCGACAGCAAATGTCCCGGCCATCCCGAGTACGGACGCACCACCGGCGTCGAAGCGACAACCGGTCCGCTCGGTCAAGGTTGCGGCTTGAGCGTGGGCATGGCGATTGCGGCTCTCTGGAAGGCGAAACATTTCAATCGTCCCGGCCTGCCGCTGTTCGACTATCGCGTGTTCGCCATCTGCAGCGACGGCGATATCATGGAAGGCGTTTCCAGCGAAGCGGCGTCCATCGCCGGACATCTTCGCCTCTCTAATCTCTGCTGGATCTACGACAACAACCACATCACGATCGAAGGCAACACGAAGCTCGCATTCGATGAGGACGTAGAGGCGCGGTTCAAGGCCTATGGCTGGAATGTGATCCAGGCCCCGGACGCAAACGATTGCACGGCGATCGACCACGCGTTGAGCGACGCTTCGGCGACGAAAGACCGGCCCACACTCATCGTCGTGAGAAGCCATATTGCTTACGGTGCGCCGCACAAGCAGGACACCAAGGAGGCGCATGGCGAGCCTCTCGGCGTCGACGAGGTCCGCGGCGCCAAGCGCGCCTATGGCTGGCCGGAGGACGCGACGTTTCTTGTTCCCGACGGCGTGCAACAGCGTTTCGCCGACGGGGTCGGCAAGCGCGGTCGGGACTTGCGCACGCAGTGGGACTCAATGGCGAAGAAATATCGCATCGAGGAGCCCGAACTGACCGCGACGCTGGAATCAATGCGGCGTCGCGAATTACCGGAGAATTGGGATGTGAAGATCGAGGAGTTTGCACCGGACGAAAAAGGCGTCGCCACGCGAGACAGCGGCGGCAAGGTGCTGAACGAGATCGCCGGCGCCCTGCCCTGGCTCGTGGGAGGAGCGGCGGATCTCACGCCCTCCACCAAGACCGACATCAAGGGCGCCGGCGACATCGAAGCGGGGCAATTCGACGGTCGTAATTTCCATTTCGGCATTCGCGAGCACGCCATGGGCGCAATCGTGAACGGGCTAACGCTCTCCGGATTGCGCGGCTATGGCTCGACCTTTCTGGTCTTCAGCGACTACATGAAACCCGCCATCCGGCTTTCCGCCCTGATGGACATCCCCAGCATCTGGGTCTTCACCCATGATTCGATCGGCCTCGGCGAAGATGGCCCCACCCATCAACCGATCGAGCAATTGATCGGCCTGCGCGCCATTCCCGGTCTAATTGTCTTGCGTCCCTGCGATGCCAACGAAGTGGCGGAAGCCTGGCGCGTGGTGGCGAAACTCGCAGACCGGCCGGCAGCTCTCGTGTTGAGCCGCCAGAAGCTGCCGACGCTCGACCGCACCAAATATGCAAGTGCGAAAGGCGTTGCACGTGGCGCGTATATTCTCAGCGAAGCGTCCGGCGGCGCGCCGCAGGCGATCCTCATCGCAACAGGCAGCGAAGTGCAGCTTTGTCTCAAAGCTCAGGATGCGCTCGCCAAGGAGGGCATCCGCGTTCGAGTCGTCTCGATGCCGAGCTGGGAATTGTTCGACGCGCAGGACAGGGGCTATCGCGACGGCGTGCTGCCGCCCAATCTTATCGCCCGCGTTTCGGTCGAAGCATCGGCCAGCCTGGGCTGGGAGCGCTACACGGGACTTACGGGCGCGCGCATCGGGATGCATAGTTTCGGCGCATCGGCGCCGGGCGAAGATGTCTTTCGCAAATTCGGAATCACGGCGGAAGCCGTCGCCCAAGCTGCACGCGATCAAATTGCCCGGAAGGCCACATGAACCCGCTCAAGGAACTCGAGAAATACGGTCAATCGATCTGGCTCGACTATCTGAGCCGCGAACTTCTACGAAGCAGCGACTTCAAACAATCGATCGTCCGCGACGGTTTGAAGGGCATGACCTCCAATCCATCGATTTTCGAGAAGGCGATCTCGCAAGGCAAGGAATATGACGACGACATCAAGGTCTTCGTCGAGCGGGGCGAAGACGTCGGAACCATCTTCCGCCGTCTCGCGGTGCGCGACATCCAGGATTCCGCCGATGCCTTCAGGCCCGTCTACGACACGACGAATCGCGTTGACGGATTCATCAGCATGGAAGTCTCGCCCTATCTCGCGAGGGATACCGCCGGCTCCATCTCGGAAGCGCGCTCGCTGTGGGACGAAGTTCGCCGCGACAATCTGATGATCAAGGTTCCCGGAACGGAACAGGGCATTCCCGCGATCCGCGAACTGATCGGGCGGGGAATCAACGTCAATGTCACGTTGCTTTTCGCGCGCTCCATGTATGGAAAAGTGGCGGAGGCCTATCTCGCGGGTCTCGAAGCGCTCGATGCGAACGCGGATCTAAGCCGCGTGGCGAGCGTCGCGAGTTTCTTCGTCAGCCGCATCGATACAAAAGTCGATGCGGCAATTGACGAGAAGCTCAAGGGCAACGCCGGCACGAATTACGACCGACTGGCCGCCCTGCGCGGTAAGGCGGCCGTTGCGAACGCAAAACTCGCCTACCAGCAATACAAAACCATATTCTCCGGTCCGCGCTGGGAACGGCTTGCCGCGCGCGGCGCGCGGCCGCAACGGCTCCTGTGGGCTTCAACCGGTACCAAGAACAAAGCGTATTCCGACATCCTCTATGTCGAGACGCTGATCGGGCCCGATACCGTCAACACCATGCCGCCCGAAACCATGGACGCATATCGCGATCACGGCAAACCGGCCGAGACCCTGGAAACGAACCTCGACGAAGCGCGGAAGGTTCTTGCGGACCTCGAGACGTCCGGCATCTCGCTCGACCAGATCACGGACGATCTTGTCGAGGACGGCGTGCAGCAATTCGCGAAGGCTGCAGACAAGCTCTACGGCGCGCTGGCAATGAAACGGGAGAAGATCCTCGACGGTGCGCTTTTGCGCCAGGAGATCACGCTCGGCGAAGCGGAGGCGAAGGTCGTCCAGGACGAACTCGACAGCTGGACGGTGCGCGGCAATGTGCGAAGACTGTGGGCCAAGGACGCATCTCTGTGGACCGGCGCGGACGAAGCCAAATGGCTGGGCTGGCTGGATATCGCGGCCCGCGAACGCGCAGATATTACGGGACTGAAAAATTTCGCAGCGGCCGTCAAACAGCAAAAATTAAGCGATGTCGTATTGCTGGGGATGGGCGGCTCGAGCCTGGGTGCCGATGTGCTCGGTCTGACGTTTGGCAGCGGCGAAGGCTGGCCGGCGCTGCATGTGCTGGATTCGACGGACCCGGACCAAATTCGAGGCGTGACGAACGCGATCACGGTCGGGACCACGCTGTTTCTTGTCTCGTCCAAATCCGGCACGACGCTCGAACCGAACATCCTGAAGGATTATTTCTACAAACTCGTCTCCGACGAGCGCGGCGCTGCCGACGCGGGAAAGCAATTCGTCGCCATCACCGATCCGGGCTCCGAACTCGAAAAAGTTGCCGGCCAATTCGGATTCGCGCATCTCTTCTTCGGCGACCCCGCGATCGGCGGTCGTTTCTCGGTGCTCTCGAAATTCGGCCTTGTCGCTGCGGCTGCAATCGGGCTCGATGTCGAGCGTCTGTTGATCGAGACCGAACGGATGGTCACGAGTTGCCATGCGATGGCGCCGCCGGCCGCTAATCCCGGCATTCGCCTCGGCGTGACGCTCGGCGCGCTCGCGACGAAGTGCAGCCGCGACAAGATCACAATTCTCGCATCGCCTGCGCTCGCCTCCATCGGCGCGTGGCTCGAACAGTTGATTGCGGAATCGACCGGCAAGCATGGAAAAGGCCTTGTTCCGGTCGACGGCGAGCCGCTCGGCGATCCCGGCGCGTATGGCAAAGACCGCGTCTTCGTGCATGTCCATCTGACGGGATGCGAAGATCGTGTAGCGGAGTTGCAGGCCCTCGAAGATCAGGGTCATCCGGTCGTGCACATCGCGATCGAAGATTCCTATCAGCTCGGGCAAATCTTTTTTCTGTGGGAAATGGCTATCGCTGCCGCCGGCGCCGTGATCGGCATCAATCCTTTCGACCAGCCCGACGTCGAAGCAAGCAAGAACAAGACGCGCGAATTGACCGAGCAATACGAGTCGAACGGCGCCTTACCCGAAGACGCACCTGTATTCCGCCAGAGCGGCATCGCCGTTTATGGCGAAGCGCGCGATCGCGAGGCTCTGCTCAAGGCCCGTACCTTGGGCGATGTGTTGCGATTCCATTTCTCCCGTATCCATGCGGGCGATTATTTCGCGCTGCTCGCCTATATCGAGAATTCGGCCGCGCATCATGCGACTCTACAGGCCCTGCGAATGAAGATTCGCAATGCCAAGCACGTTGCGACTTGCCTTGGTTTTGGTCCCCGTTATCTCCACTCCACGGGCCAGGCCTACAAAGGCGGCCCAAACTCGGGCGTGTTCCTGACGATCACCTGCGATCATGCCGCCGATCTCGCAATTCCCGGCCGCGAGGCCAGTTTCGGGACGGTGGAAGTCTCGCAAGCTCTCGGCGATTTCGCGGTGTTGACCGAACGCGGGCGTCGCGCGTTGCGCATCCACTTAAACGATCTCGACAAAGGAATGGCCGCGTTGCGCGAGGCCATCGACTACGCATTGGAGTAGTGCATGCAGATTGGTGTCGTAGGATTGGGGCGGATGGGCGGCAATATTTCGCGTCGCCTGCTGCAGCACGGGCATGATGTCGTCGTGTTCGACCGCAACCAGAAGTCCGTTCAGGAGCTCGGCAACGCCAAGGCCAAACCCGCGAAGACTCTTGAAGAGTTGACGAAGCAGCTGAATTCGCCCCGCACGGTATGGGTCATGCTGCCGTCCGGCGTGCCGACGGAAAGCACGATCACGCAGTTGAGCGGGCTTCTCGGCACGGACGACACCATCATCGACGGTGGAAACACTTTCTATAAAGACGACATCCGCCGCGCGAAGGAGTTGGGCGTCAAAGGTATCCATTATGTCGATTGCGGAACTTCCGGCGGCGTCTGGGGCGTCGAGCGCGGCTATTGCATGATGATCGGCGGTGAAAAGGAAATCGTCGACCGGCTCGATCCCATTTTTTCGTCGCTCGCGCCCGGTCTCGGCACGATTCCGCGCACGCCGCACCGCGAGAAGTTCGATGCGCGCGCGGAGCAGGGCTATATTCATGCCGGTCCCGCCGGCGCGGGCCATTTCGTCAAGATGGTTCATAACGGCATCGAATACGGACTGATGCAGGCTTATGCCGAAGGCTTCGACATTCTGCAGGGCAAATCGAGCGAGAATCTGCCCGAGGACGAACGTTTCACGCTCAACCTGGCCGACATTTCCGAAGTGTGGCGGCGCGGCAGCGTAATCTCCTCCTGGTTGCTCGACCTGACGGCAATGTCGCTCGCCGAAAACCCCTCGCTCGACAAATTCTCCGGTTTCGTCGACGATTCCGGAGAGGGGCGCTGGATCATCGATGCGGCGATCGAAGAAGCCGTGCCGGCGAATGTTCTTACTTCGGCGCTTTATGCGCGGTTTCGCTCACGCCAGGACCACACCTTCGGCGAGAAACTACTGTCCGCCATGCGCAACAAATTCGGCGGACATATCGAGGGTCAGCTCGAAGGCGGGTTGAGGAAGACAGACGCGCCGAAGTCATGAGCTCGCCTCCAGGTTCGCCCAAGCCGCCGCCCTCCTGCGCCATGGTGATCTTTGGCGCCAATGGCGACCTGACCAAGCGCCTGGTCGTGCCGGCGCTTTACAACCTTTCCAAATCGAATCTCCTGCCGCCGCATTTTGCGCTGGTCGGCGTCGATCACAATGCCAAGACCGATCAGACTTGGCGCAGCGACCTGCATGATTTTCTGGAGCAACTCGCGGGGAGCGGCGGAGACGGCGAAGCGTCGACGGTCGAACAGGAGCCGTGGGATCGGCTCGGTTCTGCGATGTCCTTCGTACAGGGCGACTTCACGGACCCGGCGACATTCCAGAAACTGCGCAAGCATCTGGACGAACTGAACGCCACGCAACAGCTTGACGGCAACGTGCTTTTCTATCTTGCAACCTCCGACCATTTTTTTGGACCGCTGGTCGATGCGCTCGCGCAAGCCGATCTCGTCAAGCCGGACAAAGGCTGGCGCCGCGTCGTGATCGAGAAACCGTTCGGCCACGATCTCGAATCCGCGAAGGCTTTGAACGCATGTATTCTCAAGAGTTTGAGCGAAGACCAGATTTATCGGATCGATCATTTCCTCGGCAAGGAAACGGTCCAGAACATCATGGCGTTGCGCTTCGCCAACGGGCTGTTCGAACCGATCTGGAATCGCGACCGCATCGATCACGTGCAGATCACCGTCGCGGAGACGATCGGCATTGAAACACGCGGAAAATTCTATGAAGCGACCGGCGCCTTGCGCGACATGGTGCCCAACCATCTGTTCCAGCTTGTCGCGATGACTGCCATGGAACCGCCCTCTTCCTTCGACCCGGATGCGGTGCGCGCGAGAAAGGCCGAAGTGTTCAAGGCGGCCCATCCGCTCACGGTTGAAGATGTCGTGCGCGGTCAATATGGCGCAGGAAACGTCGACGGCAAAGCTGCGCGGGCCTATCGCGAAGAAGACCATGTTGCCAAGGATTCCTTTGTGGAGACCTTTGCCGCTCTGCGACTTTCGATCGACAATTGGCGCTGGGCGGGAGTCCCGTTCTATCTGCGCACGGGAAAGCGTCTGGCCAAGCGTACGACCGAAATCGCCATTCGCTTCCGCGAGGCGCCTTTCATGCTGTTTCGCGACACTCCGGTGGACGAGCTGGGCGCGAACTGGCTGATACTGCAGATCCAGCCTGACGAAGGCATAAGGCTGCGATTCAATGCCAAACGACCGGGGCCGGAACTTGCGCTCGAAAATGTCGCGATGGATTTCCGCTACTCCGACTGGTTTAAGCACACTCCGGCCGTCGGTTACGAGACGCTCTTGTACGACTGCTTCACGGGCGACCCAACCTTGTTCCAGCGCGCCGATCAGGTCGAGGCGGCGTGGGCGGTCGTCGAACCGGTTCTCGAGGCTTGGGCGAACAAGCCGTCGGAATCATTTCCCAACTATTCGCCGGGTAGCTCGGGACCCCAATGCGCCGACGAGTTGCTCGCCCGCGACGGTCGCGCCTGGCGCGCGATCCGATGATGAGATTCCAATCGTGGCGGGATTGATCGCGTGAAGGGGACGCAGGGGCTGGACCTCGCCGTGATCGGCAATTGTCGCACCGCGGCGCTCGTCGATTCCTCTGGGCGGCTCGTCTGGTGGTGCGTTCCGCGATTCGACGGCGATCCCGTTTTTTGCCGCCTGCTGGCGCAGGACGAGGAAAAAGGATTTTCCGACGTTGTGCTCGACGGGCTCGCCGAAGCTCATTCGGAATATTCGCGCAACACCGCCATCGTGACGACAGTGCTGCGCAGCGAGGCCGGTTCGGCCGTTCGCATTACCGATTTTGCGCCGCGATTCCGCGACGCAGGCCGCATACGGCGCGCGGCGCAGCTGGTGCGTATCATCGAACCTGTCGTCGGCCTGCCGCGCATTACGATTCGCTTTCGCCCCACCTGCAATTACGGTAGCCCGATGCCCAACCATTCGTCGGGCAGCAATCATCTGCGCTATTGGGGCGGCGACACGGCGGTGCGCCTGACGACCGATGCTTCTCCTCACGACATCGCGCGTGAAGCCCCGTTTGTCCTCACGCGGCCGGTCCATCTCGTGTTCGGCGTCGACGAACCATTCGAGGGCAAACTCGAAATCATCTGCCGCAAATTCGCGGATCGGACGCGAGATTATTGGCTCGAATGGGTGCGCGGACTCGCCATAGGCGAGGAGTGGCAAGAGGTCGTCATCCGCGCCGCGATCACGTTGAAGCTTTGCAGTTTCGAGGAAACCGGCGCCATCGTCGCCGCCTTGACGACCTCCATCCCCGAGGCGCCCGGCTCCGGGCGAAACTGGGATTATCGCTATTGTTGGCTGCGCGACGCCTATTTCGTCGTCAAGGCGCTGAACTGCATCGGCGCCACAGGCACGACGGAGCATTTCGTCGACTATGCGCTCGGCATCGCAGCCGATGGCGCGGAGGATCTGCGTCCCGTTTACGGCATCGTTCCATCCGATCGTCTCACCGAGCGCATCGCTCCCGATCTCAGGGGTTACCAGGGCCATGGCCCCGTGCGCGTCGGCAACGCGGCCGTCGAGCAGGTGCAGCACGACGTCTATGGCAGCGTGATCCTCGCGGCGACGCCGATGTTCTTCGACAAAAGATTGCCGCGACCGGCGGGCAAGCCGCAATTCCGGCTCCTCGAAGCATGGGCGGAAAAAGCCGCAAAGCTCGCGCTTGAGCCGGACGCCGGAATTTGGGAATATCGCGGCCGCAAGCGCGTGCATACGCATTCCGCGGCGATGTGCTGGGCAGCATGCAACAGGGTGGCCGCCATCGCTACGCATTTCGGGCTCGGCGATCGCGCCGCGTATTGGAATCGCATCGCCGACACGATTCAGGCCACGTTGCTCGAGCGCGCGTGGAATCGCAGGCGCGGCGCATTCACGGCGGCGTTCGGCGCCGACGAACTCGACGCGAGCGTTCTGCTGCTGCCGGAACTGGGCCTGATCGACGCCAGGGACCCTCGCTTTGTGTCGACCGTGAACGCGATCGACAAGGAACTCCTGCGGGACAGGCATGTCATGCGTTACGCGGATCGGGACGATTTCGGGCTGCCGGAAACCGCGTTTCTGGTCTGCCGTTTTTGGCTGATCGATGCTTGGGCAGCTTTGGGACGCGTCTCGGAAGCGCGCGACCTGTTTCAGGACGCGCTCCGTTACAGAAATCGCTACGGACTTCTTTCCGAAGACATTCATCCGCAGACCGGCGCGCTGTGGGGCAATTTTCCGCAGACTTATTCGATGGCCGGATTGATCACCAGCGCCATGCGATTGTCGCGAAGCCGGGAGAATCGTAATCGGCGCGCCTCGCCATAATCTCGCAGCGCGTTGCTTACCGCGACGCCACCATGACAGGCTTGTCGTTGTACAATGCGGGATAGATCCGCTTCAGATTGCCAATCTTCGGCAGATCGTTGATGACGATGTATAGGCTGTCGGGATTGTGGATCAGATAATCCTGATGATAGCCCTCGGCCGGATAAAACGCGGTCAGGCGGTCCACGCGCGTCACGATCGGATTGCCGAAAACGTGCGCTTTCCCAAGCTGAGCAATATAGGCGTCGGCAATATGCTTCTGCGCGTCGTTCGCCGCAAAGATGTCCGAACGGTATTGCGTGCCGGAGTCGGGTCCCTGCCGGTTCAATTCCGTCGGATCGCTCGCCACGGAAAAATAGACCTGCAGGATCTGCCCATACGTAACCTGCTTCGGGTCGAATATGATCTGCACCGATTCCGCGTGGCCCGTGTCGCCCGTGCTCACCTGTTCATACTCGGCCGTGTTCTTCTGGCCGCCGGAATAACCGGCGAGCACCTGGCGAACGCCTTTGACGTGCTCGAACACGCCTTGCATGCCCCAGAAGCAGCCGCCGGACAGCACGGCCGTCTCGGTTGCTCCCGTTCGCGGGTTGTCCAGCGCAGGCGCAGGCAACGCACGAGGCGATTCATCGGCGCGCGCGCACGCGGCAGACAGCAAGGGCAGCGACGCGCACATGGCCAGCGCCAGAACACGCAATGCGTTGGACTTCCGAACGATCGACATCGCTCACTCCTTCAATCGAGATTGGTTGCAGATCCGAAAAGTCAGGCCCGCTTGGCGAATTTCAGCGCTGCCGAATTCATGCAGTAACGCAGACCGGTCGGCTTCGGCCCGTCGTCGAACACATGGCCCAGATGCGCGTCGCAGCGCTTGCACGAGATGGCCGTTCGGCTCATGCCGAACGAGCCGTCGCTCAACTGCACGACGTTGTCGCGCGAGATCGGTTGCCAGAAACTGGGCCAGCCCGTGCCGGAGTCGAATTTGGTGTGCGAATCGTAAAGCGCGGTGTCGCAGCAGATGCAGCGGAACAGCCCGTCGGCTTCCAGATTCCAGTAAGCGCCGGTGAAAGGCGTTTCCGTGTCGGCGTGGCGCGTCACCTCGAAGGATTCCGGCGCCAGCAGCTTCTTCCAGTCGGCCTCGCTCTTCGCCAGCTTCGGCACGCTCGCACGGCCCAGGCTTTTGCCCGATGGCGCAAAATTCTCGATGGTGACCATTTGGGGTCCCGTGGCGGCCCTCGCCGCGCGGGGCAACGCCGCCAACGCACCCAACACCGCCAGCGAACCCGCTGAAAGCAGCAATTGCCTCCGAGCCGGGTTCATTGCTCCGTCCGTCATCATACGTTCCATGATATCGCTCCTGAAGCCGGGCACCCGGTTCAACCGTAATACGCGCTGCTCGTGCCGAATGTTACGACAATTGCGCCGCCGTAGATCAATGAAATCGCGGGTTTCCCTAGCCGCGACAGGCTGCGCGAGGCTGCTCAAGTCTTTGTGAAAGCGCCGGAAGACCGGTGAGCTCAGCCGAGCGCGGCGTCCATGATCGCCGGGTCGTCCCAGGGCACGTCGTGATGACCGGACTTCAGGTAGGGGCTCGCGGGATTGCGCTGCCACTCCTTGGGGAAGAATACGACGACCTCGTTGTCGATCGGCCGGCGTATCCTGATCGGGTCCGATGTCAGGGTCGATGCGAGCGCGGCAGGCAGGTCGCGTCCGGCGCCGAACGGCAATGTGCCGCCCTGCGTGGCGCGCGGATTGATCTCGATCAGATGCACCGTGCCGGACGAATCGCGGATGAAGTCCAGGCCATGAGCGCCGGACAGGCCGAAGCAGCGCGCGGCTGTGCGGCTCGCGGCTTCCATTTGCAGACAGTCGACCCGGCGAATAACGCTGGGCGGCCCGATCGTGCCGTTCGCGACCAGCACGTCGTAATACAGCGCGCCTACGACTTTGCCGTTGTGCGCGGCGAAGGCGCTCGCGGCGGGCCGTCCTTCGATGAAGCGTTGCACGCAGACGGCCGTCGCCTGCGGTTTCGCGGCCGCCAGCAGGAAATGCGCATCGCGGCGGCGCATGGCGCGCGCGATGCTGCGCAACCGGGACGGTGGATTGGAAAGTTTGCGATAGGCGGCAAGAGCCTCTTCGCGGGTTTTGGCGATGACGACGCCTTCGCCGCCCCAGCTGTCGTCGGCCTTCATCACGGCAGGGAGCCCGGTGACGGCCAGACACGAATCCAGCTCCTCTTCGTTCGGCACGGCGAGGGTTTCCGGAACGCGCACGCCTTGCGCGCGCAGTTCGGCCAGCGACGCGCTTCGCGAGAGCACGCGATCGTAGTTTTCCGGCGAGCCCAACGAACGGGCAATCAGGGCCGCAACCGGCGACCCTTTTTCGGATTGGTAAAGACGCAGGAGGTGGCGGACGGCGCGATCGTCGCAGGGTACGATCAGATCCGGCGAAGACTTTGCAATAGCTTTTCGAAGCGACCTGAGCGGCGCGAGCGGCTTGTACAAATGGCTGCCGGAGACGTAACGGCTGGCCTGCACGGGGGCCCCGTCCGGGACGAGCGCAAACACGTCGCAGCCCGCGGCCGCAAATCCGCCAGCGTAGCGCGCGGCCGAGGGCCATTTCAGCGTGGCGTAAAGCAGAATCCTGGGCGCCATGTGCAGACTCCCCGCGACCTCGGGGGCGCTGCTGCAGGAACCATACCGGCACAAAACTTGAAGATTCCCCGGGCAAGAGCCCTCGGGCGCCGTGAACGACGCATCGTCCTGGGACATTTGGTTCAAATTGAAACTTCCACGGGGTCGAATATGAAACAGTCTTGCGATGTGGCCATCATCGGCGCTGGGCCTTACGGTTTGTCCGTCGCCGCTCATCTCGGCATGCGCGGCGTGAACACCCGCATCTTCGGCAAGCCTCTTGGCACCTGGGCCTCGCATATGCCCAAGAACATGACGCTCAAGTCCGAAGGCTTCGCGTCGAATCTGTCCGCGCCGACATCCGACTTCACGATGAAGGCCTGGTCTGGCCGGAGGGGAATCGCCTATGCCGATCAAGGCCTGCCGATCAGCCTCGACAATTTCCTGGCCTATGGCGATGCATTCCGCCACCGTTTCGTGCCCGGGCTGGAAGACGTTCAGGTGACACGCCTCGAGCGCAAGGGTGAGGGTTTTTGCCTGACGCTCGACAGCGGCGAGACATTCGAGGCGCGCAATGTCGTGCTTGCGGTGGGAGTGACGTGGTTCGCGTACACGCCGGATGTTTTGACGGCTCTTCCGAAGGACATGCTCTCGCACAGTTACGATCACCGCGATACCGACCGATTCAAAGGACAGGACGTCGCGGTGATCGGCACGGGCTCTTCGGCCGTCGATCTTGCCCATCAGCTGCGGGAAAGCGGGGCGTCGCCGCATATCGTCGGCCGCGCGGATCATATCCGGTTCAACTGCGTCCCGGATCCCGACCGCGAAAAACTGCTCTATCGCCTGCAGAACCCGCCTTCCACGATCGGACGCGGCTGGCGCTCCTATTTCTGCGCCGAAGCGCCGCTTCTGTTTTACCGCATGCCCAAGCAGATGAAGGAACGCGCCATCCGAAGCCACATGCATCCTGCGGCCGGCTGGTTCATGCGCGAGCAGGTCGAAGGCCGCATTCCGATGACGCTGGGCCACACGCCGGTGCACGCACAGGCGAAGGACAGCCGCGCGATTCTCACGCTGGCGGATCGCGCAGGCGCGCAGGCCACGCGTTCGTTCGATCATGTCATTTCCGCGACGGGTTATCGGGTGAATCTGGAGCGCATTCCATTTCTGGCGACCGACCTGCGTTCGCAGATCGCGCTCGCGGGAAATTCGCCGTTCGTCTCCGACAATCTCGAGACCACAGTTCCGGGCCTCTATGCGATCGGTCTGTCGGCCATGGAAATGTTCGGTCCGCTGATGCGCTTCATGGTGGGCGCGGAATTTGCGGCCCCCCGGGTTGCCGCGCATATCGCACGCAGATTCGCGATGCCTAAGAGGCAGCGCGCGGCGTAACGAGGCGACCATCGGCGCGCGGTCTCTGCGACCGCCGGCAACGCATCTTTTTTCGAAAAAAATCGTCATTGCGGAATTTCAAGTGAAATCAATAACTTGAGTCGGCGGAACAGGCGGCAAAGTCCTGTTATCGGTCCTGTTAAATCTCCTGTTATTGCTCCTGTTATTGCTCCTGTTATTGCCCGTGTTATTGCTCCTGTATTCTCCTGTTTTGTCCGCCGCGAAAGCGCGGCGAGCCGCAGCGATACTTCGCTGCACGGATTGCCGGATTGTCCTTTCCGGCAGCGAATTTCGAAGCCGCACGGTTCCATGTGCGATGTCCTCCACGGGAAAACGCTCAACATGGCGACGCGATTTCTCCCGCGCAATGCAACAAAGTCGAATCCGGAAAATAAAGTTGGAACGAAAATCGAAACTTTGGCGAATTTGGCGCGCGAATTTATCGGCGTGTCAGGAGGTTAGCGAGCAATCCTGCGGCGGCCGCGGAGACGTTCAACGTCCGGACGCGCGCCTCGGAGTAGATAAATGTCGCGCCTGTCGCCGGAAACGCGTCATTCCCGCCTGAATTACCAGATAGGGAACGGTTCTATTTGTTTCTGCACGCTGTTACTGTTCCGACATCCGCAGAGGGGCCGGCGCATGTTGTCCATTCGAAATTTTGGTCTGTGCTCTCCACGAAATATTTTCTCCGGCGCCATGATCGCAGCAGCGGTTTCCGTCTTTGCGACGGGTGCGCAGGCTACGGTGACCATTTCAACGGCGCCGACTGCAAACGTGACTTGCACGAGCAATAGCTGCTCCCAAACAGGCGAGGGTAACGCCATCTTGAACGTCAGTCAGCTTCAGACGCTGCTTGCGTCTTCCAGCGTGCAGGTGACCGGGAGGAACCACGTTACCGTCGATGCCGAGATTACCTGGGCGAGCGCAAGCACGCTGACGCTAAACGACACAACCATTATCAACAAGCCGATCGTCGTCACCGGAACAGGCGGCCTGGCAGTGATATATACTGGGACCTCCGGGGGCTACCAGTTCACCTTCGGGCCCAAGGGTTCCGTGACGTTTTGGAGCATGTCCAGCAACTTTACGATCACCAATTTATCTGAACGTTCGACAGTGACGTACACGCTCGCGAACAGTATCGCGATGCTCGCGAGCGACATCGCCGCCAAGCCCAACGGCAATTACGCGCTCGCCAACAGCTACAACGCCAAAAACGACGGAACCTACGCGTCGTCCCCCATTTCCAGCTTTAGCGGAAATTTCTTCGGGCTCAACAACACGATTTCCCACCTGTCTATCAACGACACAGTTGCCGGCCACCAGGTCGGGCTATTCGGAACAAATTCTGGAAGTGTTACGTGGCTCAATCTGAAGACTGTCCATGTCAGCGGAGGAAACGACAGTCAGGTCGGCGCTCTTGCAGGGGTCAATGACGGTAACCTGATATACGATTCTGCCGAGGGAGCGATGTCGACCCGAGCCAGCATAAATGGCAGCGAGCCGGGCGCCATCGCAGGCGGCCTTGTCGGTTTAAATTATAACAATATCGAGCTTTCATGTGATGGAGGAAATGTCAGTGGTGGCAAGAATGCAATCGTGGGGGGTATCGCCGGAGAAAACAGCTTTAATGGAGGAGAGTTAGGCAGCGAAGTGTACCTCGACTATTCATCCGCGGACGTTTCCCTGAATTCGGCCTCCTGTAGTCATTGTAGCAGTGGTGCCCAGTCGAACTCGGCGGGCGGGTTGGTGGGCGTAAACAATGGTATTGTATCAGTTTCCTACGCCACTGGGTCAGTCACGAGCACGACGCCGGCCAATCTTGGTGGGCTTGCGGGCTATGGCGTCAGTGGTTCTTCGAACTTTTTCGACGAATCTTACTCCACCAGTTCTGTCTCCGGCGTTGCGGGCAGTTCGATCGGTGGGGGGATCGGATTCGACCAGCCTTCGGACCAACTCACAGATGTCTATTGGGACACGACAACGAGTGGCGTCACCAATCAGAGCCAAGGTGCAGGCAACATCCCCAACGATTCGGGAATCACAGGTCTGACGACCGCGCAATTGCAATCGGGCCTGCCTGCGGGCTTTAACCGCGACCCAGAGGTCTGGGGCGAACGCCCGAGCATCAATGGCGGCCTGCCCTATCTACTCGCGATCCCGCGCAGGACGTGAGGCGGCTGCAAGCGTCATTAGGGAAAGCGATGTGTCGTCTCCCGGTGAATGTGGCGACGTCTAGATGTGGGGATTTGGATTGGCTTTGCGGCGGTCCCCCATCCGTCCGCCTCGCGAAATGCGAGGCGTCCACCTTCCCCCGCGAGGAAGGCTAACAACAAAAAGCGTCGCGTCTTCTTCTTACTAACCTTCCCCCTCGCGGGGGAAGGTGGCGCGCGGCGTCAGCCGCGTGACGGAAGGGAACCCGCGCCGCGCTCACGCCATCGCCGCCAGTTCGCTCTTCAGGATCTTTCCCGTCGGGCTCACCGGCATGGCGGGTACGACGATGATGCGGGACGGACGCTTGTACGGCGCCAGTTTCATCGCGGCATAATCCGAGAGATCGCTCGTCGTCGCGTGGGCACCCGCCGCCAGATGCACGAATGCCAACACGTCTTCGGTCCCGTCTGCCTGACGGCCGATCACCGCGGATCGCGCAACGTCCGGATGCGCGTTCAACACGCCTTCGATTTCGGCGGGATAGACGTTGAATCCGAAGCGAATGATCAGCTCTTTGCAACGGCCGACGATGAAGAAATTTCCGTCTTCGATCCGCGCGAGATCGCCGGTCCTGAACCACCCTTCCGGGTCGACGGCTTCCGCCGTTTCCGCCGCCGCGCGATAATAGCCTTTCATGATGCCGGGACCGCGCACCCAAAGCTCACCCACTTCGTCCGCAGTTGCGGTTTGGCCGTCGGGGGTCACGAGCTTCGCCTCGATGCCGGGGAGCAGACGTCCCACGGAGCAATCCGAGCGCGGCGCTTCGAGCGAGGTGAGCGTGATGGTCGGCGAGCACTCGGTGATGCCGTAGCCATTGTGCAGGGTGCGGCCGAATGCGGCTTCGGTCGCGGATTTCGTGGCCGCATCGAGCGGCGCGCCTGCCGACGACAGGATGCGCAATCCGGGGCAGGACATGGGAACGCGATTTTTGCGCGCGGCATATTCCACCAGCATCGCATGCATGGACGGCGTGCCGATCAGGACCGTCGCACGCTCGCGATCGAGCGCCGCGAACGCGGCCGCGGGATCGAAGCGCGACGCGAGCCGCACCTGTGCGCCGCTCACCAGCGAACCCAGAAGAATTCCGGTCAGCCCCAGAATGTGCGAGATCGGCATCACGACATAGGTCTTGTCGTCGGGACCAAGCGACCGGACTTGCGCGGACGCGCGCGCGACGAAGAGCAGATTGCCCTGTGAGAGCATGACGCCTTTGGGTTTGCCCGTCGTGCCCGAAGTGTAAAGCAGCGCCGCAACGCGCTCAGCGGGGTCCACTTCGACCGGCTCGGGCATGGCCGATTCGTTCAGGGGCGAGAGAGCCACCGCGCCGAACGATGCGGGGTCGTGCAATGCCGCACCCAGCCTTGCGGCATGGGCCTTGGCGCGCGCCGACACGCCGACGGTGAGCACGATGCGACGCGCGCCGCTGTGGTCGCGAATCTCGTCGATCTCGCGGTCGGAAAGGCGCGCATTGAGGACGATCGGCCAGGCGCCGCAGGTGTTCAAAGCGAGATAGACGGCAACCGCGGCACAGCAATTCTCGCAGACCAGCATCACGCGGTCGCCGGGCCGCACACTAGATTGAACGAGCCAAGCCGCCGTGGCGGCGATCGCCGCATCCAGCTCGCGATAGGTCCAGCTGCCCGTATCGTCCGTCAGCACGACGCGATCGGGCGTTCTTGCCGTCCAGTAGGGAATGATATCGCCGACTAATGTGGGCGCCGGCGAGACTTGATTTTGTTCGAATTCTTTATCCGGCATCGGTTTTCACCCGGATGTCGGCTTGGTCCAGGCACGCCGAGATGCAGTCCGCGACACGGTCCGAATGACGATGAATCATCGAAGCGTGATCGCCGGGCACGGCGTGCAGTTCGAAAGACTTCGCCAGCCCGGCCCAGATGTTTGCCGGACGAGCAGGGAATGTCACGGCCGTTGTTTCGGCTTTGAGGAACACGATCTTTCCGTTGTAGGGCCGCGGCTCATAGGACATCAGCGCGACGCCGCCCGCGTCCTGGACCTGGCGCAGCACGAGCGGCAGGCTCGGATCGGGCTCGCCCAGCCATCGCCGTGCGGGGTTCGGCCGTGTCGCGCCATCGGTGGCTCCGAGCGATGACTTGCGCCAGAACAATGTGTTCACGCGACGGGACAATTTTCCCGCGATCTCGCCGGCCGGCAGCGTCGCCAGCAAACGCACGCGATTGATCCAGATGCGCAGACTTCTCGACACACGCGATGCCAGCGGCCATGTCGTGGGAAGTGCGTAGGAATCGATCATCAGGAGCAGTGCGACGTCTTTCTCGCCAAGGCTCCGCGCCATCTCCAGCGCGACGAGTCCGCCGAACGAATAGCCTGCCAGATAATAGGGTCCAACAGGTTGCACCTGCCGGATCGCATCGAGGTAGAATGCGGCCATTTCCGCGACGGATTCGATCGGCGCTTCCGCACCGTCGAGGCCTCTGGCCTGGATGGCATAAACCGGACTATCCGTCCGAATCTGTTTTCCAAGCGCATCGAGCTCGATGACGGTTCCGCCGATTCCGTGCACGATAAAGAGCGGCTTACTACCATCGCCGGATTTGAGAAGCACCAGCGGACAAAACCCGGCCTCCCCTTCGCTTTCCAGCAGATCGGCCTGTGCGGTAATCGTCGGCGCATCGTAGATCGTGGTGATGGGGAATTTCCGGCCGAATTGCCGCTCGATCTCCAGCAACAGGCCGACCGCGAGCAGCGAATCGCCGCCGAGATCGAAGAAGTTACTGTCGGGATAGATCGGCGTGGTCTGCAAGGTGCGCGACCAGATGCCGGTGAGGCAGGCGACGACCGTCTCGCGGATCGCGCTGCGCTCGCCGGCCGTGGGCGCAACGGCAATTTCCGTCGCATGCGGCGCCTGAGGTTCCGACTTGGATATCGCTGCGGTCACGATCCGCTGAGGCCCGCGACGCGCGCCTCCCCCCGGCTGTCGGCATGGAAGCTCCATTCGATCTTCGTTTGCGCAATCTGATGGAGCCATGCGCGAAAGATTCCGATTCCAGACCCCCTTCGCTCGCTGCCGCTTGCCGAACGGGCCGACGGAGACGGGAAATCCCGCATGATCCCGGCGTGGCGTTCCGCGTGCGCGCGATCCCGGAAGCGATTCAGTTCGGCCGTCTCGACTGGCGTGAAATATCCCGACGGCATCTGCGGGTAGGCGTCGGTTTCGGCCGTGAGAAAACGCCGGACGTCGCGCTTGTGCTCCCGCCAAAGCGACAAGGGATCATATTCCGGGTGCCCCTGAAAGAACATGAGCAGATGACGTTTCTGCTTGACGAACAAATCCGCTCCGGCGTCGGGCGAATAAGTGAGAACTTGATAGCCGCGCGCTTCCAGCGCATCGGCGGAAACCTCATTCCACCGCGAATGCGCGATTCTTAGGACCGGCGCGACGGTCTGCGTGAGTTCGTGCGGGCAGACCACGCCGTGCTCGAACACGCCGAAACGCTTCTGCGGCAAGCGATGACGTTCGATGCCATCGTAGTGAAGAACCGCCGCGTGGGATGCGAGACAGGAAAAAATCGCCGGCGGGCCTTCGCGCGCGATCCAGTCGAAGAGATCTGCCAGTGATGCCCAATAGGGTTCACGGCGCAGATCGGGGAGCTTCGGCTCGGTTCCGGTGACGATCAGTCCGTCGAGATCGGCGTTGCGCAATTCGGTGGCATCGCGATAGCGGCGGTCGAGCAGATGATGCTCGCCGGCCTCTCCGCGCGGCACTCCCGGCAACGAATAGTAGATGATTTCAACCTGCCGATCGGCGGCCGAAAGGATGCTGCGAAACTGCCGCTCGGTGGCTTCGAGTGCCGAATCCGGCATGTTGTTCACGAGCCCGATGCGGATGGTGCGGCCGGCCGCGACACCCGGCGCGTAACGACCCCAAAGCCCGCGATCTGTCACGACCGGCATGACTCAGAACCCTGCCGCCACGAGCCGCGGCTGCATGACCGGCGCGATCTTGGCCGGACAGGAATCCGCAGCTTCGAGCGCCTGCGACAAATCCTCGATCAGATCGTCCATATGCTCGATGCCGACGCTGAGCCGGATCATCTCCGGCTTCACTCCCGCACGTTCCATCTCCGCCAGCGTCAATTGCCTGTGTGTCGTGGACGCCGGATGGCAGGCGACCGATTTCGCGTCTCCTATATTGACGAGGCGTTTGATAAGCTTCAACGCATCGTAGAATTGGCGTCCGGCCTCGAAGCCGCCTTTGAGCCCGAAAGTCAGGAACGATCCGCCCTGCCCGCCCAGATATTTCTTGGCAAGCGCGTGACAGGGATCGTTCACGTCGGCGAGATACTGGCACCATTCCACCCGCGGATGCGTGCTCAGATACCCGGCAACGCGCGTCGCGTTCTTGACATGACGTTCCATACGCAGCGGCAAGGTCTCGATGCCTTGCAGCAAGAGGAACGCGCTGAGCGGAGAAAGCACGGAGCCGGTGTTGCGCTGGCAGACGGTGCGGCAACGCGCGATATAGGCGCTGTCTCCATATTGCTCCGTATAGACGACGCCATGATAGGCGGGCTCCGGCGCGGTCAACATGGCAAAGCGCTTGCGGTGTTCCGTCCAGGGGAACTTCCCGCTATCCACGATCGCGCCGCCCATGGTGGTGCCGTGGCCGCCGATGAACTTCGTCAGCGAGTGCACGACGATATCGGCGCCATAGCGGATCGGCTTGAGCAGGATCGGCGTCGCGATGGTGTTGTCTACGATCAGCGGCACGCCGTTTCTGTGCGCGACCTCGGCCAGCGCTTCGATATCGGCGATATTTCCGGCCGGATTTCCGATGCTCTCGCAATAGACGGCGCGCGTATTCTCATCGATCAGTTTTTCGACGTCCGCGGAATTGTCGCTCGCGGCAAAGCGGACATCGACCCCCTGTTTGCGGAAGACATGCTCGAACAGGGTGACAGTCGCGCCGTAGAGCTGCGGCAGGGTGACGATGTTGGTTCCGGCTTCGACGAGATTGGCGATGGCGTAATGGATCGCGGCCATTCCGGAGCCGACGCACAGCGCATCGCGTCCCAGCTCGAGGGCCGCCACGCGATGCTCCAGAACAGCAGTCGTGGGGTTTCCCAGCCGGCTGTAGATGTTGCCCGGCACTTCGAGGTTGAAGAGCGCCGCGCCGTGGTCCGCGCTATCGAATTCGTAAGCAACCGTCTGGTAGATCGGAACCGCGACCGATTTCGTCGTCGGGTCCGTATCGTAACCGGCATGGATCGAGATGGTCTCGTCGCGCATGATTGTGAGCCGCCGGCCGGTCAGAGCCCGAGAGCGGACTGCTCCTTTCGAAGATCACCCCATACCGAGTGTCGCGGGAATTGATTACTACTTAACTGTGCAGCCGAATCACGGCGCTCCGGGGATGTGCCAGATGTGGAGAGGCTATCGTGAACGGCGCTGAAAGCCTGATCCGCACGCTGACGCAAGGCGGCGTCGATATCTGCTTCATGAATCCGGGAACGTCGGAAATGCACTTCGTCGCGGCACTCGACCAGGTGCCCGATATGCGCGGGGTTCCATGCCTGTTCGAAGGTGTCGCCGCCGGAGCGGCCGACGGCTACGCCCGAATGACGGGAAAGCCTGCGAGCACATTGTTCCATCTTGGGCCAGGGCTCTCGAACGCCTTGGCGAACTTGCACAATGCGGGCCGGGCGCGCGTGCCGATGGTTAACATCGTCGGCGAACATGCGACGTTTCACCGGCAATACGACGCGCCGCTGACCTCCGACATCGAGGCGATCGCGCGGCCCTTTTCACGCTGGTTGCGAACGTCGGCGTCCGCGGACTCGGTCGGGCAGGATTGCGCCGAAGCGATCGCGGCCGCGCGCACGGCGCCGGGACGGATCGCCACGCTGATACTCCCGGCCGATGCGGCGTGGGGCGATGGCGGACGCGTGGCGGCAGTTCCCCCAAGCCCGGCAGCGCCAAAAGTCGCGCCATCAGGCCTCGATCAAGCCGCCGCGATGCTGCGCAACGGCCAACGCACGGCGATCGTGCTGGGGTCCCATCTCACACAAGGCGCGGTGCTTCTCACCGCAGCGCGGATCGCATCCGCCACACATGCAAGGCTGCTGGCGCCTTTCGCCTTTACCCGTGTCACGCGCGGAGCCGGGCTGCCGAACGTCACACGCATTCCCTATGTGGTTGCAGACGCAGTCGCGCTGCTGGTGGAATTCGATCAGTTGATCCTGGTCGGCGCGGCCGCGCCGGCGGCGTTCTTTGGCCATCCAAACCGTCCAAGCCTGCTCGCGCGCGAAGATTGCAGGATTCAGACGTTTGCGACCCCGGACGAAGATTGCGCCGGCGCTCTGGTCGCGTTGGCGGATGCCCTCGACGCGAACAAAGCGCAGCCGCTTCTGCAAAGCGCCGAGCGTCCGACCGTTCCGAGCGGCACAATCACGCTGGAGGGACTTGCGACGACGGTCGCGGCGCTCTTGCCGGAGAATGTGATCGTCGTCGACGAATCGGTGACCTCCGGCCGCAACATGATGGCGGCAACCAAAGGCGCGCCGCCGCATGACTGGCTCGTGAATACAGGCGGCTCGATCGGCATCGGACTGCCCATGGCCGTGGGAGCAGCGGTCGCGTGCCCTGAGCGGCCCGTGCTCTGTCTCGAGGCAGACGGCAGTGCGATGTACACGTTGCAGGCGCTCTGGACCGCCGCGCGCGAGAATCTGAACATCACGACGGTTGTCTTTGCCAATCGCGCCTATGCCATTCTCAAAGGCGAGCTTGCCGCGCTCGGCGGCAATCCGGGACCGCGCGCGCTCGACATGCTGGATATCGGCCGCCCGGACATCGATTGGGTTTCGCTCTCGAAGAGCCTTGGGATTCCCGCGCGCCGCGCCGCCACGCTTGATGAATTTGCAAAGGCGTTACGCCACGGATTCATGAGCGACGGCCCCACATTGATTGAAATTCCTCTATAGTCGCGGCGCAAAATCGGAGACATCGCATGGTCGGCTGGAGCGGGTGGTCGCAAACCTGGACGTTTTATGAAGGCGCCTGGCACGAGGGCAATGTCGCGATCATGGGTCCGCGCAGTCACGGCGCCTGGCTCGCATCGACCGTGTTCGACGGCGCCCGCGCGTTCGAAGGCACGGCGCCAGACCTCGACCGGCATATGACCCGCATCAACAATTCGGCGGTGGCGCTCGGTCTCAAACCCGTGGTTTCCACCGAAACCTGGATGGATCTTGCCAAACAGGGATTGGCGCGTTTCGATCGCAAGGCCGAACTCTACATCAAGCCGATGTATTGGGCCGAACAAAGCGGCAGTTCGGCCGTCGGGCCGGATCCGGAATCGACCTGCTGGTGCCTGTGTCTCTACGAGCTGCCGATGCCCAGCGAAGCCGGTCAGGCGATCACGCTGTCGCCTTTTCGCCGGCCCACGATGGAATGCATGCCCGTCAACGCAAAGGCCGCATGCCTCTATCCCAACAATGCGCGCGCCGCTCTCGAAGCGAAATCGCGCGGCTTCGACAATGCGCTGGTGCGCGACATGCTGGGCAATATTGCCGAAACGGCGAGCTCCAATATCTTTCTTGCAAGGGACGGGGTGGTTTTCACGCCGGCGCCGAACGGCACGTTCCTCGACGGCATCACGCGCCAGCGCGTGATCAAACTGTTGCGCGAGGACGGCGCCACGGTTCTGGAATCGACCCTGACCTATCGCGATTTCGAGGAGGCCGACGAGATATTCTCCAGCGGCAACTACGCCAAAGTTCTGCCCGTCACGCGCATCGACGACCGCGCGCTGCAGCCCGGCCGCTTCTATCGCAAGGCGCGCGACCTTTACTGGTCTTTCGCGCATGAAGGCGGTTGAACGGCAGGATTTAGAATCAGCCGGTGTCGCCGTCGCGTTCGACGCGCCGCCGTTCGGGCCGCGCTTTGTTCCGCGCGCGACCAGACGGCTCCGTGAAGAAGTGCGATCGCCTTATCGGCAACACGCCGGTAGAGACGATCCGAAAGAAATATCTGCAGAAAAACGATCGCAGCCAGTCTGGGCCGATAGCACCCCTCAAGAACGGCAGCGAGATAAAGCCTCAACGCGCCAAAAGCGTCCGTGGGTGCGAGGCCTTTGGCGATGAGCCAGCCGCGACCGCCGCGATAGGCCGTCGCGGGAATGACCGGACGCAGCTTCTCAAGCCAGGCAGTGAGCCGCGCGCCTTTCCGCCCCGCCGACGCGCGTTGCGGATCGTAGATATCGCGCCAGATCGCGCCGGGCTCTTCGGCCATAACGAATTCGCATCCGGTTTGGAACAAGCGAATCGCCATATCCGTGTCTTGCGCATAGGGCAGCGTTTCGTCGTAGCGTACCTGCTTCGCCGTCGCCGCATCGACCACAAGTGTGGTGGTTGCGACAAAGCCGCGGTCGCACAGGAGATAACTTGCCATGTGCTCGTTGGCGCGGATCGCGCGCGGGGGCTTCACAAACGTAAGTCCCTCGCCGCGATCGACAACCAATCGCGCATATCCCACGCGTTTGGTGCCTTCCAGGAGACGACGCATCGTCGCCAGATGATGAGGCAGAAACCGGTCGTCCGAATCGAGAAGTGCGACAAACCGGCCGCGTGCGAGATCGATCCCGCGATTGCGCGCGGCGGCAGCGCCTTTGTTGTCCTGCCGCACGAATCGAATGCGAGAGTCTGCAAACTGCGCGACGACCGCTCCCGGATCGTCGCGCGAGCCGTCATCCACGACGATGATTTCGAAATCCTGCTCGGTCTGATCGAGAACCGATTGCACCGCCGCGGATACGATGCCGGCCCTGTTGTAGACGGGAATCACGACGGAAAAAAAAGGCGATTGCCGAGCCATCTGCGTCCGGCTGAGCGTCGGAATGCCGATGGTCACCTCAGCCATGGCGCAGCTTCCACTTCGTCGCCAGCAAAGAGATGCTCCACGCCAACACCAACTCGCCGATGAGAATTCCGCCAAGCGATGCGACCGGCCCTGCGGCGAGCAACAGCACGAGCGTCGCCGCCAGCGAGACGATGCTCGACCACAAGCCCACGGTGGCCAAAGGCCGGTATTCCCGCGCGGCCTGCAGGAGCACCGAGTCGGGTGTGCGCACGGTGCGCACGGCTTGTATCGCAGCCCATATCGCCACAACGATGACCGCCTGGGTCTCGTCGTAACCCTTCTTGAGGATGAGCTGCGGGAACCACAGCAACAGCGCGCCTGAGAGCAAGAGGGTCACGAGCCAGACTGCACCGGCCGCCGTTCTAAATTCCTTAACGCAACGGAAAGCGCGATTGAGGTCGCCCGCCACGATCGCTCGCGCCATGACGGGACGTTCCATGTCCGGCAGAGCGGTCAGGACCAGCGAAACCGGCCGCATCAGGAGAGCGCCGATAGCGAGGAGCGCGAAGCCGGCGGGACCTGCCACGAGGGTGACGAGATAGGCATGCGCGTTCGTCGTGATTTCGGTCAGCATGACGCCCAAGAGCGACCAGCGCGTGAGATCGCGCCAGATGCCGCCATAAGCCATCAGCGAGCCCGCCTTGCCGGGCCAGATCAGTCGGCCGAGGAAATCGGGCCCGAACGCCACAAGCGACAACCCCGCACATGCGAGCAGCATCTCACCGGCATGGATCGCGTTCAGCTTGTGGACGGCGATGAGCGCGAATAGTCCTCCCATCAGAAATGCGCTGTAAGCGATGTCGGAGGAAACCGCCCGCAACGGCTTGTCGGTCAGATAGGCGTAACTCCGTCCGAACCAGCGCAAGGTCATTGCGCCCGCGTATAGACCGAGAACTCCGGCCAGCCATAACCCAGCGTGAATGCTGCACATCAAGCCGAAGACAGCGACGCTCGCGAGAGCGGAGAATATGAGATTGAGCTTGAGATGGGTGCCCACCTGATGCGGGCAAAGAGACTGCGATCCCGTGATCGCGGTGGCGATCGAGGTGCTGAGCAGCGCGCCGGAAAGGCTCATGCACAGCGGGACGACGACCAGAATAAACGAAAACAGGCCGAATTCGGCGCGCGCCAGAAAATGCAGGAAGATCATCGACGCGACGAAATGCGCGCCCGACACGCCGATGGGTCCGCTGGCCGAGATGCCGTAGCGGAGCGCCATGCGGCCGAATTTCCGGGTCCCCCGCTCCGGGACCGTGACGCTTCCAATGTCGGCAATGGCGGGCATTTAACCGGCTTTGTGTTGCAACAGGCTTCCTTGAGAGCCGATATCAGCAACGATCGGGCCAGATTTTACCGAGGTGGTGCGCGTCAAGAGCAGAAACAACGCGTGGGGATTGGTGATCGCATAGCGCCGGAAAAGCCGGCGGGGCTCATGGTAAAGCCGGTGCATCCATTCGAGGCCCAGCGGCTGCATCCAGCGGGGTGCGCGCGCATAGTGACCCGTCACATAGTTGAAGCAGCCGCCGGCGGTGACGATCCATCCCGCCTTCAGCCGGTGCTTGTTGCGCACGCAGAACGAATGCTCCAGCGGAACGCCAAGTCCCACCCATACGACATCGGCTCCCGAGGCATTGATTTCGTCGCAGATCGCCTCTTCCTCGTCTCGCGAAAAGTAACCGTTGCGACGCCCGACGATCCGCAGGCCCGGATACATCACCTGCATTTTCGCGGCGCAACTCGCATTAACTTCCTCGGTGGCGCCAAGCATAAAGAACGAGAGCCCCTTCTCCTGTGCGGCAACAGCCGCATCATGGAAGAAATCGGTGGTCGCACTTCGCTCCGGGATCGGCGCATCTGTCAACTTCGAGGCCAGAACCACCGGCTGCCCATCCGCGTGGATCATGTCGGCGAATTCGTTGAGGCGACGAAATTCCGCGTCGGAAGCGGCAAGAGAAACGACATGCCCGTTGGAGGCGAATACGAGCTTCGGCCGGCGACGCGAGTCCTCGCGCGCCGCGAGACAATCCCTGACCATCAGCGACATCATCTGCGCGCGCGACAGGCAGGCAGTCTTCAAGCCGCCGACGACCACTTCGCGATAAGGCTTTTGCGGCATGCGAGGACTCCGCGGCGCCAGGGCCGGCGCGACTGTAGAGGCGGCACCCATCAATAGGCGTTTCTCTGCCGAACAACTTCGAACGGCGTACGCAGGAGAATTTTAAGATCGAGCGCAAGGCTCGCACGCCGCGCGTACCAGATGTCGAGCGTCACGCGATCGCGCATGTCCTCGACGTCGGGAGTTTCACCGCGCAGGCCGTTCACCTGGGCCCAACCCGTGATGCCCGGCTTCACCAGCTGACGAAGCTGGTAATTTTCGATGAGCGTTGCGTAGAGGCGGTCATGCGCAATCGCATGGGGACGCGGACCCACAAGCGACATGTCGCCTGCGATCACATTGATGAATTGCGGCAGTTCGTCGAGGCTCGAGCGGCGCAACCAGCGCCCCGCCCGCGTCACGCGCGTGTCGCCCTTGCGCACTTGTGTGACATTGTCGCCGTTTTCGAGCACCGTCATGGTGCGGAACTTGACGATCTCAAACGGCTTGCCGCCTCGTCCGAGCCTGGTCTGGCGAAATATGGCCGGACCCCGGCTGTCGAGCCGGATCACAACGGCGATCAGCGCCATCAGCGGCGCGAGCAGGATGAACAGCGGCACCGCGATCGCAAGATCGAAGGCGCGCTTTAAAAATTGCCGGGCAGGCTTGTACGAGAGCTCGAGCGATTCCGACGCACGCGCGGGAATTGCGGGCCGCGCTTCGGCAAGACTGAGCACATTGGCAATGCCCTGCTCGCGCGCCGCGTCTTTCGGTTCAGACCAGACCGACCGTTCGGCCAATTGCGGATGGGCACTCAATTCCAGCCCTCGATGGTTCAGTATCGCGGGTCCGGAACTGCATTCGGCGCGCCACGCGCACGTCGATTCGTTGTTTCAGAATTGAACGGTCGACGCATGAATCGCGTCGGTCTGCGGCACGAATCGAGAGTACAGGGTTGGTGAATAGAATTTACCAATCCCTGCGTGCCGTTGCGAGACAGCGTCGCGGCTCACAATGGGACAGCGCGAAGCGTTAACGGGAGCAGCGAAATCCCGGCCTTCGACCCGACATGCAATGGTTAAGCGGCCATCCGCTTTTGCCATCGCGCCAGGCGCGAGTTGCCGGCGCGCAAGAGCGGCAACAGCGCTTCCAGATGCGGGTCGCGCGAACCAAGGCCATAGCGCGGCAGAAGCCAGCGGTTCATGCCGGCGTCCAGCGAACCCGAAAGCGTCGTAAATGCGCTCTCATAACCCGCATCGCGCACCAGTTGCCACGCTTCGGGAGATATGTCGTTCACATTGCCGAAGGGATACGCGAAATACCGGCAAGACCCCACAGCGGCAATGATTTTTTCGCGCGGCAGCCGCGCCTGCTCGATGAGGTATTCGTGCGACTGCGCGCAATGCATGGGCCAATGCGTATGCGCATGTGCGCCGATCTCGACACCGCGTTGGGCAAGCGTGACAATATCCGGCCATGTCAGAAAATTTTCGGACGAAAAGCGCTCGAGCAACGCGGCGCGCTCGACGTCGGAGAATGCCGCCATCATCGCGGCGACCGATTGATCCGCAAGATTGGCCTCCATCGCCTTTAGCACCGCAAGCGTCGGCCCCACGAGAATTGCGCGTTGCAACTCGTCGGCGAGGAAAATCGGCGACGCGAACCCGGGAATCTCGTGGCGGCCCGAAGGCGCATAGTGGAAGAAGATGCGCGCCAAGGTCATGGGGTTGCGCGCGCCCGTATCGATGTGATGCGTGCTCGCGAACAGAGTCCATGGCAGTTCGAGTTCCTCGAGAATGTCGGCCGCCACCGTCAGCGTATTCGCGTAACCATCGTCCGACATCAGAAAGACAGTACGTTCGTGGCGTTCGGGATGGCTCAGCACATCGTCCAGCGTCGCCAACGGCAGGACCTGGAAATTGTCCTTCAGGGTTTTCGCGATAGCCCGGAACGCGCAGGCATCATGCTGGTTCAGCTGAACCCTGGGGTCGTCGAGCTGTGGTTCGACACCGTGGAAAAACAGCGCAACCGGCCTGCCGAACGGACGCACGGCGCCCGGTGGAAGCCACCGCGCCAATGTGCGCAACCAATCCGTGCCGCCGGCCATGGGTTTCCTTTTTCGGCTCAGTTTAGGGTCCCCAGTTTAAGATTCGAGATGTCGCCGGATCGTTACCGGCTGGCCGCCATCGGATCCGATAAGCTGCTATTCTGGGCTGCCCGCACCCGGATAAACCGCATGACATTCACCCCGCCCCTCCGAGAGATTGCGTTTGCCCTGACGGAAATCGCCGGAGCAAGGCGCCTGCAGCAGACCCATCCCGGCTTCGACGACGAGACGCTGACGGCCGTTCTGGACGCGGGCGGCCGGCTCGCGCGCGACGTACTCGCTCCCCTCAATCGCGCCGGCGACGAGATCGGCGCGCGCATCGAGAACGGTCGCGTCCGGGCAGTTCCCGGTTTTGCCGAAGCCTATCGCGCCTTTGCGGAAGGCGGTTGGAATGCGCTGGCCGCCGATCCCGACCATGGCGGTCAGGGATTACCCAAAGCGCTCGAAATCGCCGTCTACGAAATGATGCATAGCGCGAACATGGCGTTCGGGCTTTGTCCGATGCTGACCCAAGGTGCGATCGAGGCGCTTTCGGCCCACGGCACCGAGCGACAGAAGACTCTCTATTTGCCGAAGCTCGTCTCCGGCGAATGGACCGGCACCATGAACTTGACGGAACCGCAGGCAGGTTCGGACCTCGCGGCGCTTCGCACGCGTGCGGAGCCCGACGGCAATGGCTTCTATCGACTGACCGGACAAAAAATCTTCATCACCTGGGGCGATCACGACATGGCGGACAACATCCTCCATCTCGTGCTCGCACGCATGCCGGGAGCGCCGGACGGCACCAGGGGCGTGTCGCTGTTTCTATCCGCCAAACGGCTGGTCGGCGACGACGGAACGCTCGGCGCGGCAAACGATCTCGGTCCGACCGGCATCGAGCACAAGCTCGGCATTCACGGCTCGCCCACCTGCACGATGGCGTATAACGGCGCGTGCGCGGAACTGGTCGGTGTCGAGAACCAGGGTCTCGCGCATATGTTCACGATGATGAACGCCGCGCGGCTGCAGGTCGGAACGCAAGGTGTCGCGATCGCAGAGCGCGCCTATCAGCAAGCGCTCGCATTTTCGTTGGAGCGCCGACAAGGCAAGTCCGCGTGGACCGGCGAATACCCCGCGCCGATCTTCGATCATCCCGACGTGCGCCGTATGCTGATGTCGATGAAAGCGCGGATCGAGGCGGCGCGCGCGATTTGTCTTTCGACGGCGGTCGCAGCCGATCTCGCGAAGGCCCTGCCCGACGGTGCCGAGCGCGACCGCGCGAAATTGCGCGAAGAACTGTTCACACCTATCGCCAAGGCTTGGTCCACGGACGCGGGCGTCGAAGTCGCGTCCATTGCGCTGCAAGTCCACGGCGGAATGGGATTTATCGAGGAAACCGGCGCGGCGCAGCATTACCGCGACGCGCGCATCGCACCGATCTATGAGGGCACCAACGGCATCCAGGCCATCGACCTTGCCGGTCGCAAACTCGCCCTCGGCAACGGACAAGCGGTGCGCGAACTTGTCGACGACATTTTGCGGACCTGCGCAGAGATCGAGCGTACCGGAAACGAGTGGCTGCTGCCGGTGGCCGCGCGATTGCGCGGCAGCATCGCCGCCGTCCGCGATGCGACCGGCTGGCTGATCGAACGGCGCGGCCACGCGCAGCCCGATGCACTTGCCGGCGCGACGGCCTATCTGAAATTGCTGGGCGATGTCGCGGGAGGCTGGATGCTCGCGAAAGGCGCGCTGATCGCCGCAAATCATCTCGGCGATGACGACGACAAATGGTGGCGCACGCGAATCGGCCTTGCGCGGCTGTTCGCCGAAAGCGTTCTCGCAGGTGCACCGGCGCTGGCTGCCGGAGTCATGATGGGTGCGAACGATCTCTCTGCAACAACCCCGCAGGCGCTGGGATCATCGGCTTGATCCGTCCATTGCTCCCGTTTCGGGGCCAATATTCCCGAATTCTCGACGTTGCTCTTTGTTGCACTGCGATGGGGCTTTTGCCACAATAAATCGCAAGAACATCCATGTTCTTTCTCCAAGCATTCCTATTGATTCTCAATGCAACCTCCTGTCGAATGGATAGGATTTCGCAGGGACCAAGTCGCATGCTTTCAAGTCTGCAGATCTGCGTGCGACCTCACTTCGCTTGTTTCGCGCTGGGCACAGCTGCGGCCCTGCTGTCTCTGGCCTGCATGGCGTCCGGCGCGGCCGCGTCCGTCACGATCTCTTCGGGGAAGACGAAAAACATCGCCTGCGCTGTCGGCGTCTGCACACCCACCGGCAAGAGCGCCGTTCTGAACGTCACGCAACTTGAGAACCTTCTTGCCACGGGCAATGTGGATGTCACGACGGGCGGCGATGAAGCGACGAGCATCGTCGTGTCCGCTTCGTTGAGCTGGGCCAGCGCAAATTCCCTGACGCTCGACGCCTACAAATCGATCACGATCAATCTACCGGTCGCCGTGAATGGAACAGGTAGCCTGACGCTGACGACCAATGACGGCGGAAAGAACGGAATGCTTTCCTTCGGGTCGAGCGGCAACGTCGCCTTCCTGAGCACCGCGAACAGCCTCACCGTCAACGGCGCAGCCTATACGCTCGTGGCCGACACGACGACCCTGGCAAGCGAAATCGCGTCCAGTCCCGGCGGCAACTACGCGCTCGCGAGCAGCTACAACGCGACCGGCAACGGAACTTACGTCACGACGACATTCACGGGTCAATTTGAAGGATTGGGAAACACCATCTCTAATTTGGGCAACGGAGTCACCCCCAATTCACCCACCTTCGCACTGTTCTCCGAAGTGGCCGCCGGCGCCACGGTCGCAAATTTACGATTGACTGCCGTCAGTTATTCGGGGAGCGGCGAGGTCGATGGCGGCCTCTCTGCGTTCAACTTTGGAACATTATCCGGAGATTCCGTGTCCGGGACGTTGCAATCTACCAATGTCACTCTGCCAGTCGTTGGCGGACTGTCTGGAGAAAATGGGGGCACGATCGTCAATTGTCAGTCATCGGTTGCGGTCGCGATTGGAAATGACGGAGAAGGCACTGCGGGAGGTTTGGTCGCGCTAAATCACGGCAGCATCAGTGTTTCATACGCTTCGGGATCGGTCGCGCAGAGTACCGGAAGCGATTCCAAGATCGGCGGGTTGGTCGGTTACAATTACGATGAAGGTACGATCGCAAATTCATACGCCACGGGAGCCGTGACAGGCAATTCCCGAGCGAAAGTTGGCGGTCTTGCAGGACAAGGCAGCAAATCGATCAAGAATTCCTACGCAACTGGCATGGTCACGGCAGGCTCGCGAAGCAAGGTCGGAGGCTTGATCGGGGATCTGATTGACCCGACCACCACCGTCACCAATTCCTATTGGGACACCACGACCAGCGGGATCGCCAATGCGAGCCAAGGCGCGGGCAACGTCAGCGACGCTCCGGGCATCACGGGCCTGAGCTCCACGCAATTGGAGGCGGGATTGCCCGCGGGCTTCAGCAGCACGATCTGGGGCGAGACTCCAAGCATTAACGGCGGGCTGCCATACCTCCTCGCAATTTCGCCGATTTGAACCGCTAAGGGTTCGCCAATGTCCTGCTGTCGCGTATCCGGGCCGTTCGCCGGAATCGACGAGCGTTCCGGCGGAATGATGTCGAATACGGCTTTCGATTGCACCGATATGGGGGTCGAAGTGGCATCCATCGCATTGCAGGTGCATGGCGGAATGGGGTTCATCGAAGAGACGGGCGCCGCGCAGCATTATCGCGATGCGCGCATCGCGCCGATCTACGAAGGCACCAACGGTATCCAGGCGATCGACCTGATGGGCCGCAAGCTTGCGCTGGGCAACGGCCAGGCCGTGCGTGAGCTCGTCGACGACATTTCGCGCACCCGTGAGGAGATCGAGCGCTCCGGGAACGAATGGCTGTCACATGTCGCTGCGCGCTTGCGCGACGGAATCGCAGCCGTCCGCGATACGACCGGCTGGCTGATCGAACGGCGCGGACATGCGCAGCCGGATGCGCTCGCCGGCGCCAGCGCCTATCTGAAATTGCTGGGCGACGTCACGGGCGGCTGGATGCTCGCGAAAGGCGCGCTGATCGCGTCGCACCATCTCTCTGACGACGGCGACAGATGGTGGCGCACGCGCATCGGTCTCGCGCGTCTCTTCGGCGAGAGCGTCCTTGCTGGGGTTCCTGGTCTTGCCGCGAGTGTCATGATGGGTGCGAACGATCTCTCTGCAACGACCCCGCAGGCCTTGGGGTTATCGGCTTGATCCGTCCATTGCTCCCGTCAACTTTGTAGGTGAATATTGCAAAGTTTTCGAGGGGGTGAGCGGCGTGTCTTTAAATCTTCTGAACTGTTCGCAAGCCGACCTCGCGCGCTTCGCGCTGGGCACAAGTACGGCCCTGCTGTCCCTGGCCTGCATGGCGTCCGGCGCGGCCGCGTCCGTCACGATCTCTTCGAAGGCGACGTCAAACATCACCTGCTCGAGCGGTGTCTGCACGCCTTCGAAGAAAAGCGCCGTCCTGAATGTCGCCCAGCTTGAGAGCCTGCTCGCTGCAGGCAATGTGAAAGTGACGACGGACGCCTCGGACATCGTCGTCTCCGCCGCCCTCACCTGGGCCAGCGGCAGCAGCCTCACGCTCGACGCCTATCGATCCATCACGATCGACGAGCCGGTCGCGGTGGACGGAACCGGCGGATTGAGCCTCGTCACCAATGACGGCGGATCAGGCGGCGCGCTTTTCTTCGGCGCAAAAGGCAATGTGAGCTTCCTGAGCACGTCAAACAACCTGACGATCAACGGCCACGCTTATACTCTCGTAAACGACATCGCGACATTGGCGACCGATATCGCCGCCAACGCCAGCGGCTATTACGCGCTCGCGGCAAGCTACAACGCGATTCAGGATGGAAGCTATGCGTCGTCGCCGGTTTCCGCGACGTTCAATGGCACTTTCGAGGGGCTCGGGAACGCCATTTCCCATTTGACGATTGACGCCACTAGCGTCACCGAGTTCGGCTTGTTCACGGAGGTAGGCAGCGGCGGGAGGATCGAAAATCTCGGATTGCGCAATGTCAGCATTACAGGAGAGCATGCGAGTTCGGAGATTGGCGGGCTGGCCTTCGCCAACAATGGAACATTGTTCAATGACTTCTTCAGTGGAAAAATCGTAGTGAATGGCGGCGGCCCGATTCTCGGAGGGTTGGTCGCTATTAACAGCGGCGTCATTTCAACATGCTACGCTAAGGGAAGTGTGTTCGCCAGCCATAGTTCAGGTACGACATATGTCGGCGGTCTGGTCGGGGCAAACAGTGGATTCCCGACCGCAGGCTCGATCACGAATTCCTATGCGACCGGTTCCGTGCGTGCGCAGCGGTACGCATCCGCGGGTGGACTCGTGGGCTTCGTCTATTCCGGATCAATTTCCAACTCGTATGCAGCCGCATCCGTAACGAGCGGAAAACAGTCGTTCATTGGCGGGTTGATTGGCGAAACAAACGGTGTCAATGTTATTTCGTCTTATGCCACCGGCGCGGTTTCAGGAGTAAACGCTGGCTTCGTCGGCGGCCTCATCGGGAAATCGGCTGCGACCATTAATTATTCTTATTGGGACACAACGACGAGTGGAATCACAAATCTAAGTCAAGGCGCTGGAAACACCAGCGACGATCCAGGCATAACTGGGGTGAGTTCCACGCAATTGGAGGCCGGATTGCCCGCGGATTTCGACCCAACGATCTGGGGCGAGAACGCCAGCATCAATGGCGGCCTGCCCTATCTCCTCGCAATTCCGCCGACGTGAACGGCCGAGGGGCGACGAAGCCCGGGCCGCCGATAAGGCTCGAAATGGTTGCGCCACACCGACAAGGCTCGAAACCCGGTCGAGCGAAGGGGCCGGCAGGCCGATCGCCGCGTGTCGCTGCTGTTTGAAGGCAACGCCTCCGACTTAATTCGGCCCAAAATCCCCTTCAGGCGTTTACCTTTGAGAGAAACAGGGATACCGGCATCCATTGGCCATCGGCATCATGCCCCGGTCCAGGGGCGAGCGGGATCGGATTTAGGGACATTTCCATGCTTGGAAGATTGCTCGCCGCCGGAGCACTGGCGTTGACCTTTGCCTTCGGCGCGCCGCCTGCCGGCGCGGCAGACCCCCCGATCGCGGACCCGGCCGCGAAACAAGTTCAGGTGCTCCACGCCGCATTGCTGGACACGATGAAGCGCGGGCACGAACTCGGTATGCAGGGCCGTTACAAGGCGCTGGAGCCCGCAATCGATGGGACCTTCGATTTCCAAGTCATGCTGCCGTTTATCGTAGGGCCGGCCTGGACCACGATGTCCGATGCCGATCACAAATCCCTCATTGCCGCATTCCGCCGCCTGACGCTTGCCAGTTATGCGAGCAATTTCGACAGCTATAACGGTCAGCGCTTCACGATGGACGCCAATGTCATCCAACGCAGCGGCGATCGCATCGTGCAAACGACTCTGATTCCGTTCGGCGACAAGCCCGTTCCGCTTCTCTATCGCATGCGCCAGGCGGGCGACAGCTGGAGGATCATCGACATTTTCCTCGAAGGCTATGTGAGCGAACTCGCGACGCGGCGCTCGGATTTCTCGGCCACCGTCGGATCGGGAGGTGCTCCCGCATTGACAAAAAAGATGAGCGATCTGGCGGACGCATTACTGAGCGGCGAGACGAAGCCGTCGCATTGAAGCTTCAACCCCTGTAGCGACCTTCGCGCGGCGAGAAATGCGCCAGCATCGCCGGCAGCAGCAAGAGCACCGACGCCAGGATCCAGCCAAGCGCAATGGCCAGCAGCTTCCCCGTGCTTGCCGTACCGGGGTGACTTGAAAACCAAAGCGTCCCGAACGCAGACGCTGTCGTGCCTGCGCTCAGAATGACGGCGCGGGTGAGCGGGGATTGCAGAAGGCCCCGAGAACCTGCCCGCCAGGCCATCACGAAGTAAATGTCGAAAGCGACACCGATCCCCAACAGCAGCGGCAGCACGATGATGTTGGCGTAATTGAGTTGCTCGCCCATCACGACGCAGGTGGCAAGCGTCAGGATGCCGGCGAGGATCAACGGCGCCAGCGTCATCGCGAGGTCGAATACGCTTCGCAACGCGATGGCCAGCACGATCACGATCGCGATGAACGATATCACTCCCGCCTCGACGAAGGCGCGCACGATCGTGTTGCCGGCCTCCTGGATCGAGATCGGCGTGCCCGTGGCCGAGGGTGCAATCTTGCGCACGGCAGCGGTGAACTTCTTCAAAACCTCGTTGTCATTGGCATTGCCCTTCGGCGAGACCTGAATGCGGTAGGCGCCCGCCGGCGATATCCAATCCTGCTTGAGATCCTGCGGCAACGATTGAAAGGTCACCGGTTGCGGCTCGAGGCCGTTATGCGCCTGCGTCAGCATCGTCTGCAATCCCGGCACGAGAGCGTCCTCGGCGCGGTTGCGCAGTTCGGGTGTGCCGCGCGCGAGTTGGTCGAGAATATCCGCAAGCCGCCTTGCGTCGTCTGCCACCTTCGTCGTTCCGGTTCCCGCAGCGACCCGCAACTGGCCGGCCGTCGCTTGCATGCTGGCGATTGTCTCGGCATCCGTCGGGGGCGGCTTGGTGACGAACGGGTCGAGAGTCGCATCGAGCAAAGACGACGCGTCGGCGATCGCGGCAAGCTTCGGCGGCTGGTCGCCGGGGATAAAGCTGTCGATGGTCAGCACCTGGGAGACTTGCGGTAATTTCGAAATGCGCGCCGCGAGATCAACCGCGGCCGCGTGGTTCGGCGCCAAAACGTCGATCGTATTCGGCGAGGTTTCGGGATTCTTCATCAAGTCGAGTGCGGTCGCCACGGACTCGACTTTGGGGCTGCGCAGATCCAGCGGATTGAAATCGAACTGCAGGGCCGGCAGCGCCGCGAGGCCGCAAAGGCTGACCCCCAATGCCATAGACATCACGAAGCGGCGATTCTCGGTGAGATAACGATCTAGCGGTTTGAGCGAGCTGTAGCCGATCTCGGCCGGTTCGCCCGGCGGCGCGAGAATCTTTAGAAGCGCAGGCAGAAAGGTGATCGTGAGTCCGAACGTCACCAGCATGCCTATGCCCGCAACGAAGCCGAGTTCGGCGACGCCGACATAGCTTGTAGGAAGAAACGAGAGAAATCCGACTGCTGTGGCCGCGGCGGCCAGGGTCAGCGCGCCCCCCACTCCTGCACCCGCCTGCCGCAACGCGAGTTCCAGATTGTTCTGCTCGTGGCGCTCGGCGCGATAGCGCACGCAATACTGAATCCCGAAATCGATGCCCAGGCCGACAAACAGCGCAACGAATGCGACCGAAATCACATTGAAGGCGCCGACACAAAAGAGGCCTATCGCTGTCGTGATCAGGAGGCCTGTCAGGACCGTGAGCATGATCGAGAAGATCAGCCTGAACGACCGCACCGCAAGCCGCAGCATGATCACCATGACAAGTATCATCGCGGCTGCCAGAAGTCCGGCGTTTTCCGTGAGGGTTGCGAACTCCTCATCGGCAATCGGCACCTGTCCCGTCAGGCGGACGCGCACGCCACGGTCTGGCGTCAACTGAAGACTTCGCGCCGCTGCGCGAATGGCGTCCGAGGCCTCTTCTCCGGGCATCAGCGCTTCGTAATCGAGCCGGGGCTGCACGAGTATGATGCGTCGCGTTTCGCGCAAGGACGGATGTCCGCCCACCACGAGCTGACGCCAGGACAGATATGCCGGCTTTCCGGCGACGACGTCGTTCAGCGTGGTCCCGAATGCGGCGAGCGGCGCGCTCAGCATCTCGAGCTTGGCTTGCCCGTGCTGGACACCGAGCAACGCCGTCGAAAGGCTGTCCATAATTCCGCGCAATGAAGGATCGGACGCAAGCGCGCCCAGGAATGCTTGCGCCGCGATCATTTGTCGTGTCGTCGCTTCGACCTGGGGCTGCGGCAGGAACAGAAGCCCGTTATGCGCGAAGAACGGTCCTCCATCCGGACGCCGCACCCACGGAAAAAGCCGAGGGTTCGCGTCGAGCGCCGCTGTCAGAGACGATGCCGCCTCTTCGGCGCGCTCGGGAGTCACCCCGTCGATCACGATCGCGATGAGGTTGGTCTGCCGCGGAAACGCCTTGTTGTGGGCAATCTCCAGCTTTCTCCACGACGTGTTCGACGAAATCAGCGATTCCGTGTCGGTATTCATCTCGAAATGCGTGACGGTATAATACCCGGCGGCCGCACCCAGCACGAGAACCGCAAGCACGATGCGTCCTGCGTAGCGAGCGCAAAATCCGACGACGCGCTCGACAAAGAATAGATTCATGCGGATGCCGAATGTCACATTTTCGGCAGATTTTGCAGGTCGGGCTTGCCGCCGTGGATCTCTGCGTTCCGATGCTGCCGGTAGAGGCTGCGCTCCGTCGCGTAGAGATCGACCGAGCTGCGCTCGATTTCTGCGATGGTCCCGATGTTGCGCGCGCGCACGTCGACGACGGCCAGCGTTCCGCGTGCGAGCATCCAATAGATGCTGCTGCGGAAGCTGATATAAGTCGTCGGATCAAGACCCACATCGACCAGATCCCCGGCGGCGTCGCGCGGATTGCTGGGGCCCAAAACCGGCAGAACGAGATAGGGACCCTCGCCGGCGCCGTAAACCGCCAGCGTCTCTCCGAAATCCGTTGTGTGACCGTCGATCCCGAACTTGGTGGCGGCATCGACCAGGCCGGCCATGCCGATGGTGGTATTTATCGTGAATCGACCGAGCGTCGTGCACGCGCGCGAGACTTCACCCTCGAGGATGTCGTTGGCGAAGGTCGACGGCTCGTTCAAATTCGACAGGAAATTGTGAACGCCATCACGTGCGGGTTCGGGCACGGCTCGAACATAGAACTTCGCAATCGGCAGCGCGACGTTGTTGTCGAGCGACAGGTTCATCGAAAAAACCTGCCGGTTGAAGGATTCATAAGGATCGTTTTGATCGGTCGAATCGGTGGTTTGCGTGCTCGCACATCCCGTAGCGGCCAACGCAATCATCAAGGCACCAAAGGCACGAGCGCGGTCGAGCATAGTCACTCCCAGCAATTCCTATCGCACAACGAATCGACGGCCATTATGGCACCGCGAATAAACAAATGTTCCGACGCCTTCCAGCCAAGTGTGGCGCTCCAACAACACTGGATTGAAAGTTTGTCGCCATCCACCCTTTGCCTGGCTTCGCCATGCGCCAATTCGGAACTGTCTTCGACGTCTGCGTCAATCGGGTCCGAACGGATCTGGGGACGGTGTAAACATAGGTTTTTTCGCTAAGCTCCCGTAATATCTGCCGCTTTTCTGTGCAAATCTTGGCCTGCCGCATCTGTGCCGAGAAGGTCGAAATCCCGACCGGCCGAAATTTGCCGCCACAGCATAACACGCTTCCGGCCATAAATTGGAAGGCCGCGGCATCGCGACGCCGAATCTGCCTCTGTGCGGTCGCGATCCGAGACATGCCGAGGGGCGGCACGCCGGCGCCTGCACCGGACGAATATTGGCGCGGACTGGCCCCAACGGATCGAGTCAGTGTGGTCGCAGTTCGCCAATTCGCGTCGCGCGTTCGGGCTTGCTGCCTTTGACGCTCGTGCGCACCATCTCGCGTCGATATCCGTGATAGTCGTTCAGCGCAAAGTGCTGCGTCGTGCGGTTGTCCCAGATCGCAAGCGTGCCTTTTGCCCAGCGCAGGCGCCAGGTGAAATTCTCGTTCACGGCATGACGATAGACATGCTGCAGCAGGCCTTGCGATTCCTGATTTGTCCAACCGGAGATCCGAGCCGTGTAGACGGGATTGAGATAGAGCGCCGAACGACCCGTTTCGGGATGTGCGATGACTGCCGGATGAACCTGTTCCCGGTAGGCATCCTTGGACGGCTCGATCGGCGTCGACATCAAATGCTTGACGCCGTCGAGATAGCCTCCCGTGCCGTAAGCCGGACCTGCGGAATGCACGGCGCGCAATCCCAGCAAAGTCTCCTGCAGGCCTGCGGAGAGCGTTTCGAACGCCATATACTGGTTCGCCCAGATCGTATCGCCGCCGACAGGCGGAGCTTCGAGGCAATAGAGCAAAGTGAAACTCGGCGGTTCGGAAAGATAGGAAAGATCGGTGTGCCACGCATTGGCAAAATTCAGCTTGTCCTCGGGCTCCTTGAGGATGCGAATGACATAGGGCCGATCCGGCAGCGGCTTTACGAACGGCGTGACGTCGCGTCCGCCGAGCGCCTCGGTCAGCCTTTCGAGATCGTCGAGCGACATATCCTGATCCGGCAGCGCGACGACCAGATGATCGAGCAACGCGCGGCGCAGCTTTGTCACGTCCTCAGCCCGCAACGGCTTTGAAAGATCGAGCCCGGTCACGAACGCACCCGCCGATCCGCCGGCCGGCGCGACCTTCATTTTTGCCTTGGTGTGCAATGCGGCGGAGATGGCAGCCTCCTATCTTCAGAATGAAAGTCTAATCGCAGACCTCGTTCAGGTCGAGCCATTTACGCCGCGGTGGGCGCCGCCTGTTCAGCCTCCCCTACATTGGATACCGTCATCCTGACGGGCACGATTTTTTGCTCTCATTTCGCAGGGGGAAATCATGGCAACCGAATCGGCCACCGCACGGTCTTTCGACATTGGTAGCGTTCTCTCCAACACCTTCGCGGTCATCGGCCACAATTTCATAACGTTTGCTGTCATCGCAGCGATTGCCGGGATACCGGGTTTTGCCTTTTCATGGCTTACGACCGGAATGACCCCGTTTGGCCGCGCGCAATTTGTGGCTCCCCCTGGAATGCCGCCGACGACATATGTGGTCATCCTTTTCGCAGGCGGACTATTGGGATTCGTGTTCAGCTGCGTGCCGCAGGCTGCGCTCATCCACGGAACAGTGGCCGATTTGAACGGACGGCGCGCCTCATTTGCCGATTGTGTTGCGACTGGGTTGAAGGCATTTCTTCCCTTGGCGGCCATCGCAATTCTTGCCGGCATGGGAATGGGAATCGGCATGATATTGCTCGTGGTTCCCGGGATCATTTTGATGGCTGCCTGGTCGGTCGCAATCCCTGTGCGCGTTATCGAGCGCAAGCCGATCTTCGAAGTTTTCGGCCGCAGCTGGCAGCTGACAAGCGGATACCGTTGGCCGATTCTGGGTCTGTTCATTATCGTGGGCATCGGTTCGGCCGTACTTCAATTCGCGCTCCTACCTTTGCAGGGGATTATGGCGTCTTCGACCGTAGGAGGATCGGTGGTCTTTCTCGCAGCTGCGACGATAGTCGGCATCCTGGTTTCGATGTTCGGTGCAACGATGGCAGGCGTGATGTATTACGAGCTGCGAAGCGCCAAAGAAGGAATCGGCCCGGAAGCGCTCGCCGCGGTTTTCGACTGAGAATTACCTGCAATAGATGTTCACGGCTTGTCGTATTTATCGCGCCGGCGACGACCGAACAGCAGGCGCCCCTCGAGGCGTCCGCGCAGCCCCGCATAGTAGGCGTTGAGAAATTCTTCGTCGGTCGCGGCGGTCGCACCCGCCCCGATTTTGGCGCGGATTCGCTGCGCCACGGCAGCCATGGTGGCAGGCTCCTTCCGGCGCAGGACATCCTCGAGCACGGACAATTCCTTGATGCCATAGGCGTCGAGTTGCCGGACCGTGAATGCGATGACTGTCGGCGTTTCCCGCGCCACAAGATCGACATCGAGAATGCGCTTCGGCGCGCGAACCACCCAGGTTCCCGCAACCAGATCGCCGACCCGCAACCTGTCACGATTGAACAGGGGGAAAAACACAAATACGCCGCACCAGACGATTCCGGCGAGCGCAATCCAGGAGTCGACGCCGCCGCCCCGGGCGAAGATAAAGCTCAGCGGCAGAAACACCTCCAATTCGCGCATGACATTTCGCGCGAATATCGCGTCGGCCGTGAGCGGCCCACCGCTCCGCGTCGTCACCCTGATGCCGAGGATACGCTTGCCGGGTGTGGCCGCGCGTGGCGTCAACTCGAATACCATGAAATAAAAATTTCGGAGGACAAACGCGCCGAGAAGCCAGATCACACCGACAAATTCGCCCGAGCGCGCGCCGGAAAATAAAGCCGCTCCAACCGTCAGCAGCGAAAACGCGATCAATATTCCCGTGATGATCGCCGCATCCAATAGGAACGCGGACGCTCTCTCCGAGGCATCCGCGAGCGTCAACCTCAGATCGACGCCTTCCGGCGTCACGAGTTCGCGCACGCGCGCCGCAGTTCCCTGATAGTCCGGCGAACCTGCATTGTCCGAAGGCGCAGCATTGAGCATCGCGGGCGTGCTCATGGCGCTGTCCGTCGTGGAAGATAGAAATAGCCGAGCCAAACGGCCGCGGATGCAGCCGCGATCGCATAGCGCAAATAGCTATTGGTGATCAGCTGCCGGGCAAAGCCTTCGAGCAAGCCGGCACAGCCCAGCATCACGACGACCCCTGCCATCACGACCGCGGCTATTCGACCGGCAGAAGCGAGAGCGTCCAGCCGCGACCGTGCGCCGGGAAACGCCAGCGTCCACCCGACGCGGAAACCGGCCGCTCCCGCCAATGTCACGGCGAACAATTCCGTCACGCCGTGAATCAATGCCCAACCGCCGAACTCGAACCCCAATCCGCGTTGAGAAAAGAGAGACAGAAAAGCTCCCAGCATCATGCCGTTATACGACATCAGAAACGCGGTCGGCAGACAGCAGGCAAACCCGAGCGCAAAGGCGAAGAGCGAGATCTGGGCATTGTGCGTGAACAGAAAGGTCGAGAAGAAGGCCAGCCCGCTGCCGCTATGTGTCCCGAGTAAAGTGTCGCGCAGTTCTTGCGTGGAGCTTGCCGGCCCGCGACCGTCGGCCAGGTCGCCGGGAACAAACGAGTAGAACCAATCGGGCGATTCGCGGGTGAGAACGAATGCCACGACAGCCCCCAAGACCATGAAGCCGGCAGAAACCAGCGTCTCGCGCCACAACTCGCGCACGGCCGCGGGCCACGCCGTCGAGAAGAACGCGCCGATCCTCTCGACCAGTGTCGTGCGCGTGCCGTAAACGCAGAAATAAGCGCGTGTGCAGAGGCTCTCCAGATAAGAGATCAGACTCTGATCCAGCGAAATCGCCCGCGCCACCGATAACGATGACAGCGCGCTTCGATAAAGCACCGGAATAGATGTCACTTCGTCGTCCGAGAGCCCGCGAGTGGCGCCGCGCTCCAGGCGCACCAGCAATGCATCCAGACGCCGCCAGTCCGCCTCGCGTTCGGCGCGAAAGCGATGGCTCTTGAGCGTCAGAGACGGCATCGTCATTTCGTCATACCCGATGCCGATGCTTGACGGAGAGATAGGCCCCCACGAGGCCGGCTCCGATCTGGTGGGCCGGCACGTCCACGATATCGACACCCAGTCTCTGCAATCGGGACACAACCACTTCCTTTTCGCGCAGCAGGGAATCGGCGATCACCGCGCGCGTTACGTCTTCGGGCGAGACCGGTTCCTTGCGGATCATCGACTCGAGTTCTTCGTCACGGAACACGACAAACAGGACAAGGTGGCGGCGCAACAGGCGAGCGACATTCTCCAGCATCAATTCCGCGCTTGTGGTGTCGGAGAAATCGGTAAATACCACCACGATCGAGCGATGCTCCAATTCACCTGCGAGCTGCGTGAGCCCCAATGTGAAATTTGTCTCGGCCGTGGAGTAATCGAGGCTTGCGGCCAGCCGCTGCAATTGCGGAAACGCGGCGGAGCCCACCAGAGTGCCGCTGGCAAATTTCGGCTTCTCGTCGAAAGCAAAAAAACCGACGCGGTCGCCCAGCTTAAGCCCGACAAATGCAAGCAGCAGAGCCGCCTGCAGCGCGCGATCGAGCCGCGGTTGTCCCAGCAGAGGCTCGCTCATCAGCCTGCCAGTATCGAGCGCGATCACGACATGCTGGTTCTGCTCGGCCTGGTATTCCTTGGCGAGCAGAATCCCGTGACGGGCCGACTGCTTCCAGTCCATCGAGCGGCGATCCATTCCGGGCTGGAATTCGGTCAAGGCGTGGAACTCGGCGCCTGCGCCGGCATGGAGTTGCACGTGAAGCCCAAGCGAACCGCGTTCGAACAGAAGCATCGCTTCGTCCATGACCGCAGCCACGTTGGTGACCACGGGGATGGGCATCGCCAAATTGTCCTTGCGCTGCTTCCAGATCAATCCCATGGGACCGCGCCAGCGCATCCAGAGCGACTCGAGAACGGCTTCACCCCGCCGTAAGGGTTCAAGCTGGAATGTCGCGATGGCTTCCCGCCCGAGCACGCTCACGGTCTGGCGCACGGGGGAAACGCCCAACCGAGCGTTGGCATCGAGAACCGCCTCGAAATCTTGCGGCGCGAACCGGCCGGCGAAGCGCAGGGAGAATGACGCGTTTGCCGGCCGTCCCATCATCGCAATCTCGGGAAGCGACGATTCAATGCGCAATGCGTGACGGCTGCCGGCCAGGAGAGCGTCCGCGAACGCGAGGCCGGCGGCGAGAAAAAGCCATGCCACGCCCCACAGCCACCATCCCGGCGCCAGCATGCCCAGCACCAGCGCCAGCGGAACGCCCAGAGCGGTAATGACAATGGCGGTGCGGGTTGGATAGATCATGCAGGCGCGAATCTCTCTAGCGAGGGACGGGAATGGTTTCGACGAGCGCCGCGAGAACTTCGTCGACGCGACGGCCATCGATCTCCGCGGCAGGGGACAGCAGCACTCGGTGGCGCAGCGCCGGCAGCGCGAGCGCCTTGACGTCATCCGGGATGACGTAATCGCGCCCGTCCAAAGCCGCACGCGCGCGCGCAGCAACTGCCAGCATTGCGGCGCTACGCGGCGATGCGCCGTTTGAAATGTCGGGAGTGGCGCGCGTGGCCCGCACCAGCGACACGACGTAGCCGGCAATCGGTTCGGCCAAACGCGCCTGCGAAACGGCCGCGATCGCGGCCGTCACCATGTCGCGACCCGTGACAGGCGCCAGCCCCAGCATGGCGGGAGTCGTCATGCCCGTTCGCGTCCCATGGGACGCGACAATCGACAACTCCTCGGCCTCGGTCGGATATTGCAGCACGTGCTTGAAAAGAAAGCGGTCGAGTTGCGCCTCGGGCAAGGGGTAGGTCCCTTGCTGCTCGATGGGGTTCTGCGTCGCGATCACCGTGAACCTGTCGCTCAGGCGATGGCTTTTTCCATCGAGCGTGACGGTGCGCTCCTGCATGGCTTCGAGAAGTGCCGCCTGCGTCTTTGGCGGCGTGCGGTTGATTTCGTCGGCGAGCAGCACTTCGCAGAAAATCGGGCCCTTGCTGACGGTGAATGTGCTGGTCTGGAAATTGAAGAGATTGGTGCCAATGATGTCGCCCGGCATCAGATCCGGCGTGAACTGTATGCGGCCGAATTCCAGACCGAGGCTTGCCGCGAAACATTGTGCGAGCAATGTCTTCGCGGTTCCGGGCGGTCCTTCCAGCAGAATATGGCCGCCGGAAAACAGCGTGATCAGCAGCAGATCGAGGGTATCGCCCTGGCCGACAATCGCCTTTGCGACTTCGGCGCGTATCCGATCCGCAAGCGCCTTCACTTCGCTAACGTCCATGTGTCAGTTCCCGTCTCCAGTGATAAAGCTTCGCGGCGATCCCCATCATGTCCGTTCTCGTCTCGGCTTGGGCGGCTGCGTCGACAAGATCTTGCAGTACCTGCGCGCCGCCGGCCGTCCGCGTCAACCTGTCGAGAAGCGCGGTCAAATCGCTGCTGTTCAGATCCTTGGGGGCGCCAACGGCGCGCGCGGCGATGTTTCGTGTGGTGTACGCGTAGCGAAGCGTCATCCGCGGCTCGCGTCCAAGCATTTTGATCAGTTGGGCGGAATTATCGACGAGAGCCTGCTTGCCGGCCGCGAATGCCGGCGCTGCCCGTATCGGCGCGCCGAAACGCGTTGCGGCATGAAATGCCATCAAGGCGGCGGCAACGATCGCACACAGGGTCGCGCCCAGAAACGGCGGCTCGAACGCTTCGCGAAGCAGGCTGGGCGAATTGCCGAAGCCGTTGAGCGTGACGTCGAAGCGGATCGCCGAATCGTTCGCGCGCAGACCCTGCAGAATCGCGACGGCCGCTCGCGCCGTTGCCAGGTCGTAGAGACCATGCGTGTTCATCAGATCCGGGTCCGCGAGAAGATAAGTGCGCGTTCCCCGCAATCGGGCGAGCACGGTGTCGCCATGTCCGTCGACCACCAGCGGCAACCAATCCTTGCCGGATACGGTCTGCAGGGAATCGATCGCGGCGACATGCGAAGGGATACCGAAGTCCGCCGCGGCGCTCGACGCATGCAGCGCGACCGGCGCCGTTCCGCCGCGCCGGGACAGTTTCGTCGACGCAGACAGTGTCTTCACGGTCGAATCGACGATCAGGCCGGCATCGAGCGTATCGATCTTGCGAACCCATCCGCGCGCCATAGGATCCAGCGCAACGTCCCATTTGGGAAGGACGATGAGGCGCGGTCCGTCGGGATCGACGGCCACGAGCTTCGACGGATCGCCGAATGCACCGGGCGTGAGCACCATCAGGCTCGCGCCTTCGCGCCCCTTGGCCAGGAATCCTCGGTCGACCACCACCGGAATTCCGTCGTCTCCCAGGAGACGTACGATGCCCGCAAATCCGATCGCGGACGTCGACAACGCGTGCGCTCCCCCGTCCGATCCGGACCGAAGGTCCGGCGCGTAGGCGGAGAGGACCAGGAACGCCAGAAGCGAAAATGCGCTGACCAGCACGAGGGAAATTGCGACGACCGGACTGAGCCACACTTGTGCGCGCGCGGCGGCCGTCATGGTCTCGCGCTCGCGGCCCAGGATTCCGGAAACGCGAAGCGCTCATATTCCGTGCGACACGCCGCAAAATCCGTCGCATCGACGGCCCGGCCGCCAAAGAGTCCGCGCTCGGAAACGCGCACGATGGTGGCAAACGCGCCGCGGGTGGAACCCGGCAACTCACCGAGAAGCGAAATTTCGCGGCTGGTCAGCGACGGCGTCACGACCGCGGGACGATGCTTGTGAATATCCTGGATGCTTCGCAGCAGAAGCAGATGCACCGCTTTTTCGAATGCGCCGGACGCCGCCAACGCATCGGCATCGGAGAGAAGGAGTTGTGCTTCCTGCGCCGTAGGACGCCAATATGGGGCCGGCTCCACGCGCGGCCGAATTGGCGCGCGGGGCCAGCGCCGGTACCACAATTCGCGTCCCACAAAATAGAGAAACGCGACCAAGAGACCGGCCACGACGCACCAGAAGAGAAACTTGAGTACCGGCTCGGCGGCCTCCAGGAAACGAATGACAGCGAGCAGCCAGGCGGGCGGCTTTTGCGGCTGAAAAGTTCGGAAATCGAACTGAAGGTCCGTGCTTTTGATCAATTGCGCATGGGCTTGCGCCAGAGCGTCCGGCGCGGAGTTCGATATGGAGCCTTTGACAGCTGGGATCGCGGGCACAGGTTTCGCCGGGTGGAATCTAACGACGAGCGGGACAAACTCTAGACGGAAACAAACCAAATGAAAGCGATAACAAATTCGGGTGTTCTGCCGTCGACAATTATCCCTTAGATCGTGGCGTTTGGAAAAGCTCCCGCAATAGAGCTGGACTTGCGGGCCGTTCCGCCATCGCGGATCATGCGGCAGAAATGTGGGGACGATGAAATGGGATCAAGCCTGCATTACGTCTCCTTTCCCTCGCTTCACGAGGTACCCCTCGCGATCGGGGCTCGCCTGCACGTGCCGGGGAGCGCGACGCACAAGCTGCCTGCCATCCTGATTCTGCACGGCTCGGCAGGTCCTTCGTTGCGCGAAGGCGGGTATGCCGATGTTCTGAACGAGGCAGGATTCGTCACTTTGGAACCCGATCAGTGGTCGGCGCGTGGACTGCGCGGCGGTGCGGAAGGCAGGCCAAAGACCGTCGTCGAGACGTTGCCGGATGTCTACGGCGCGCGCGCGTTTCTTGCGGCCCACCCGGCCGTCGATTCCAAACGCATCGGCGTCATCGGATTTTCGTTCGGCGGCGTGGCGGCGATGCTGGCCGCGACCCGCGCGCAGAACAGCAAGTTCCTGGGCGAAGGCAGTTTTGCCGCGCTGATGCCCGTCTATCCCGTGTGCTGGACTTACAACCGCGTGCCAGGCTTCGAATTTCGTGATCTGGTCGATGCGCCGATTCATCTCGTGACCGGCGCGCTCGATCAATATGACAACGATCCGGAAGCCGCGCCCAAGCTGGTCGCAACCTTGCCGGCCGAGGACCGCGGTCGCATCCGGACCAGCGTCATGGCCGGGGCCCATCACGGTTTCGACATGCCGGGTGCCGACATGGAAGTGCACGACCCTTTCGGCAATCAGGGCAAAGGCGGTCCGCTGACGATGCGCCACAATCCGGAAGCGACCATGCAATCCCATCGCCTCGCGGTCGAATTCTTCACCCGCGCGATGGCGCGCTGATCGCGGCGTTTACCGGTCGTTCACTACAATTTGCAAAGGTAACGGGCCGCTTTTCGGAAGAGCGGGCGACCGGCGCCAAAAGCCGGCGCATTGGGAGGTCGGCGGCAACCGGAGTCCGTCTCATATGAACGCGCCACTCTCCCCTCTTTCCGCCGTCTCGTTGCACGATTCTCAGATCGCGATCGGCCCCTTCATGCCGGAGGATGCGGCGTCGCTGTTCCTTTGGCTGAACGACATAGATGCGGCCAATCTCGACCTCGCCTTCCGGCCAATCGACTGGACGGCCTTTCAGACTTGGCTCGCAGAAATCGGACGAAATCCCACGCGCGTGATGTTCGCCATCCGCAAGGTCTCGCATCCGCCGATTTTGGGTTATCTGGCGCTGACCAACATTCAAGCGGTGCATCGTTCCGCTGAGCTGGGCATCCGGATCGGCGCCTCCGCCGACCGCGGCAAAGGCTACGGCCAGGCCGCGATTGCGCTTGCGCTCAAATATGCCTGGCAGAATTTGAATCTGCACCGCGTCCAGCTGAACGTGTTTGCTCACAATGCCCGCGCGATCGGTTCCTACCGGGCCGCGGGCTTCGAGGAAGAAGGCCGCCTTACCCATGCCGCCTTCATCGACGGCAATTGGGTCGATGTCGTCATCATGGCGGCTCTTCGTCCCGGCGTTGTCGAGACGATCGCGCAGGCGCCCGCCGCGAAGGAACAATCGCCGCTTGCGTTTGCAGGCCGGGCCTAAGCCACTTCACCCCGTCCGACGCGGCTCCGCCAGACGCCGAACAGGAAATAAACCACCAATCCTGCAGCGTTCCATTCCAGGAACCAGAGCTGCGTGAACAGCGGCAACCCTTGGAAAAACAGATAGAGGCAGCCGACGATGCATACCGGGCCCATTATCCATGCAAGCGGCGTGCGGAACACACGCATCCGGTTCGGCTCGCGCAAACGCAGCACCAACATGCAGAGCGCCACCGCAATAAACGCGCAGAGCGTCCCTGCATTGGCAAGCAACACGATCTGATCGAGCTTCAAGGTCGCGGCAAGTACGGCCACGACAATTCCCGTCAGCACGGTCATCAGCACGGGCGTTCCGCGCGTCTTGCTGACGCGCGAGAGTCTTTCCGGCAGAAGCCCGTCGCGGGCCATCACGAAGAAGATGCGGCTCTGGCCGTACATCAAGACCAGAATGACGGTCGGCAATGCCACAATCGCGGCACCCGCCACGAGCTGCGCGGACATCGGATGCTTCAGGCCCTGCAGGATATAGACCAGCGGCGCACCTGTTTTGGAGAAGTCGGCGAAGGATGAAGCACCCAATGCCGACGCCGCGACTGCCATATAGATCAGCGTGCACAGCACCATCGAACCGATGATGCCGATGGTGAGATTGCGGCCGGGGTTTTTCGTTTCCTCCGCGGCAGTCGAGACCGTGTCGAAGCCGTAGAAGGCGAAGAAGATGATCGCGGCGGCTGCCATCACACCGCGCTTGGTTCCGTCCGCATCGACATGGGCCCAGAAGCCGTAAGGCAGGAAGGGATGAAACCGCGCCGGATCGAAGGCGCGGGCTGCCAACACCACGAACAGCACAAGTGCTGCCAGCTTGATGACCACCAGGAACAGATTCACGGTGGCGCTCTCGCGCGTGCCTATCACCAACAACGTGGTGATGATCGCCGCAATGATCACGGCGGGCAGATCGATCACCCCGCCCGAGGTCACGCCATGGAGCAGCGCGTCGGGGATCGGCCAATCCGCCCAGTTGATGAATTCCGCGACATGGGCCGACCATCCGACTGCGACCGCGCTTGCGGCAATCGTGTATTCGAGAATAAGGCTCCAGCCCACGATCCAGGCGAGCAACTCCCCCAGCACCGCATAGGTATAAGTGTAGGCGCTGCCGGCTGCCGGCATCATTGTCGACATTTCCGCATAGCAGAACGCCGCGCAGGCACAGATAATTCCGCACAGCAGGAACGACAGCATTTCGCCCGGCCCCGCGAGGCCCGCGCCGATGCCGGTCAGCGTGTAGATGCCGGTGCCGACAATGGCGCCCACGCCCATCGCCACCAGATGCGGCCAGCTCAAAGTCGGCGTGAGCCGGTCCTGGCCTTCGCGCCCGGCAATCGCGTCGATGGACTTCCTGCGCGTGATAAAATTCATGCGGCCCTCCCCAAACGAGGCCGCAACCTATACCAACTTGCCCTTCGCGCCAGCCCTGACATCATGGGGCACCGGGCTGCGCGGGGGCGCTCCACACTCCAAGAGGTTTGACGTGATGCATATGATGCTTGCGGGCTTTGGCGTTGCCGCGATGATTCTGGCCGCTGCTCTTCCGGTCCAGGCCGCCGACCAGAGCGCCGATGCGCGCTTCAAGGCGCTCTACACGCGCGAATGGACCTGGCGCGAGGAACAATTCGCGGGCGAGGACGACGAGGACAGCCGCAAACCGCTCGTCGATCATCTGCCCAAGATCGACGCCGCGACGCAAGCGGCGCGCCTGCAATATTGGACGGAGGTGATGAAGGAGCTGGACGCGATTCCCGAATCCAAGCTCTCGGCCGAGAACCAGATCGATTACGAAGTCTACAAGCCGCAGATCCAGACCCTGATCAACGATCAGCGTTTCCGCGAATACGAGAAGCCGGTCAATTCGGACTCGTCGTTCTGGTCCGATCTGAGTTCCAGCCATGACCGGCCGCTACGCACCGAACAGGATTACAAGAACTATGTCGCGTGGCTGGGCGATTTCCCGCGCTATTTCAATGAACAGATCGACAATATGCGCGCCGGCCTCAAGCGGGGCTTCACGCCGCCGCAGGTCACGCTCAAGGGCCGCGACGTATCGATCTCGGCGGTGGCGGACGCGCCAGGTGAAAAGAGCCCGTTCTATGCGCCGTTCAAGGACATGCCGAGCACGATTGCCACAGCCGATCAGACGAGCCTGCGTGCCGCGGCCGTCAAGACGATCCACGACGCGGTCGATCCGTCTTACGCGAAGCTGCTCAAGTTCATGCGCGAGGAATATGTGCCCGGCGCGGTCACGACCCTCGGTGCGGAATCCTTTCCCGACGGCAAGGCCTATTATCGCGCGCAGATCCTCGAATACACCACGCTCGACATGGATCCGGATGCGATCCACAAGCTCGGGCTCGACGAAGTCGCCCACATCCATGCCGAAATGCTCGAGACGATGAAGGAGACGGACTTCAAGGGCGATTTCCCCGCCTTTCTCGCCTATCTGCGCAGCGATCCCAAATTCTACGCCAAGACGCCGGAAGAGCTGTTGATGCGCGCGGCGTGGATCGCCAAACAATTCGACGGCAAAGCCTCGCAATATTTCGGGTATCTGCCGCGCGAGAGGTTTGCGATCAAGCCGGTGCCTGCCGAAATCGCGCCGTTCTACACCTCGGGCCGCGGCGGTCCCGGCGTCTATCTCGTCAACACCTACGACCTGCCGTCGCGTCCGCTCTATCAATTGACCGCGCTGACGTTGCACGAATCCGCGCCGGGCCATGCGTTCCAGATGCCGATTGCGATGGAGCACAAGGACCTGCCGGATTTCCGCCAGAAGGTCTACATCTCGGCCTATGGCGAAGGCTGGGCGCTGTATTCCGAGCGGCTCGGCGTCGAGATGGGCATGTACCAGACGCCGTACGACAAATTTGGCATGCTCAGCTATCAAATGTGGCGCGCCTGCAGACTGGTGGTCGACACCGGCATTCATCATCTGGGTTGGACGCGCGAACAGGCGGTCGCCTATCTCCACGACAACACCGCGCTCGCCGATCACGAGATCGACACGGAAGTCGACCGCTACATCACCTGGCCGGGACAGGCGCTCTCCTATTATCTGGGCGAGATGGCGATCTGGAAGGCGCGCCACAAAGCCGAACAGGCTCTCGGGCCAAAATTCAACCTCAAGGCCTTCCACGACACGGTGCTTGCGATGGGCTCGGTGCCGCTTCCCGTACTCGAAAAACACGTCGACAAATTCATTGTCGACGGCGGCAAGGGGCCGTATCCGGATATGGAATGAGATTCGCCGCGAGCCTCGAATTTTATTTCACCTCTGTCCCGCAGGGGGAGAGGTCGAGGCCATGCAAGCTTGCTTGCGTGGCCGAGGGTAAGGGGCCTTTCCAGATTGATCAGGCGTCGACACCCCCTCACCCTGCCCTCTCCCCCTGCAGGGTAGAGGGGAAACAAAAACCTGACGACTCCTTCGAGGGTTGGACGCAGATTTGCGTTCCTTCCACTCTCTCGATCAATGAGCGTAGAGTAGCCCTGTCTGATTTTGGAAACGTATCTGATACGAACGGTTTCCTGCCGGTGGCAAGATGCACAAGGGGAGTCTTCTCGCCGTTCTGCTCGTCAGCGGTCTCATAATCGGGGTCGCGGTGTGGGCGGTGCTTTCGCCATACTTGTCAGAGTCAGATTATGCTGTTCTGCACAACGCGCTTACCGGTCAGATCGTAGCTTGCCATGCGAAAATTATTCCAACCCTAACTGGCGGTCATTCCGCATCCGAAGCGGTCGCCGTTTGCGCAGATGCTTGCGAGGTACATGGTTTTAGCGTTGTCAGTGGCGATAGGTTGGTAATTGATTGGGTAAGTCTCAATCGTCGTCAAGAAGCGGAAAAGCGCTGGTGGAAAATAATTCCAGCGCCGTGCCGCTCGAAAGAGGCATGACCGCGCATGCAGCGATGGGAAATGCCGGCAATCCTTGCGCTCTTAGTTTGCGCGATCGTCTTGGTCGCAGTGAATCAGACCAACAGCTGGAGCTATGCTTTACTGTCCGGGACGTGCTCGCGGGATCCGCCTGAGAAAGTATGTCAAAGTCATCCGGGAGGACGGTTCGGCGGAGGCTCATTCCTCCGGCGATAGGCCGCTCGCCCCAGATATCTATCGAAACACCCCAAAGAGTCTCCTAATCTGAACCCCATGCGTCACACCTTCTTTTGCATCGACGGACACACCGCAGGTAATCCCGTTCGCCTCGTCGCGGGCGGGGCGCCGGTGCTCACTGGCGCGAGCATGAGTGCGCGGCGGCAGGATTTTCTTGCGCGGTTCGACTGGATCCGGACCGGCCTGATGTTCGAGCCGCGGGGGCACGACATGATGTCCGGTGGGTTCCTCTATCCCGCCACGCAACCCGATTGCGACTGCGGGATACTCTTCATAGAAACCAGCGGGTGCCTGCCCATGTGCGGCCACGGCACGATCGGCATCGTCACCTTCGGGCTCGAGCAGGGACTGATTACGCCGCGCGAACCCGGAAAGCTGCGGGTCGAAGTGCCGGCCGGAATCATCGATATTTCCTACACGCAGCAGGGCAGCCGCATCTCGTCCGTCCGCATCCGCAATGTGCCGAGTTATGTCGCGGCGGAAGGGGTCGAAATCGATGTGCCGGATTTCGGGCCGCTCAAGGTCGACCTCGCCTATGGCGGCAATTACTACGCGATCATCGAGCCGCAAGGACCCTATGCGGGGCTCGATTCGCTCGGCGCCGCGCGCATTTTCGAACTGAGCCCCATCGTGCGCCGTCTGATGCGCGAGAAGGTCGAGCCCGTGCACCCGCTCGATCCGACCATCCGCGGCGTGAGCCATGTGCTGTGGGCGGACAAGCCCATGAGCGAAGGCGCGGACGGCCGCAACGCCGTGTTCTATGGCGAGCGCGCGATCGATCGCAGCCCTTGCGGCACGGGCACCTCTGCGCGGCTCGCCCATCTCGCACACAAGGGCAAGCTCAAGCCGGGCGACCGCTTTGTGCATGAAAGCTATATCGGCAGCCGCTTCGTCGGACGTGTGGAGGAAGCGACGACCCTGGGCGGCCATCCCGCCATCGTCCCTTCCATCGAAGGCAGCGCGATCGCGACAGGCTATAACCAGATCTGGATCGACGAAGAGGATCCGTTCTGGCGCGGTTTTCAGGTGGTCTGAGAACGATCGGCCATTGCTCTTTCTATCCCTCTCGTTGTCACGGCCCGCCACAGCGGGCCGCCCAGGTGAAACCTGTTTGACGTGCAAATGCGGAGTTCGGACTGTATGTATTTTTAAAAGGTCGTAGGCGCGTCATCTGGATCGCCCGCTTTTGCGGGCCATGACAGCTAAGAGTAAAAGAATCGCAGCTTTCGGCCGTCGATCGCAGACAGGAGAACATCTTGGACGAGCTCGATATCCGGGGACGCTGGTTCGTCGACGCGCAAGGTCGTCGAGTCATCCTGCGCGGCGTCAATCTCGGCGGCGATTGCAAGGTGCCCTATCCCGATGGCGGCACGAACACGCCGTCGGACTTTCACGATCATCGCGAAGTCTCGTTTATCGGCCGCCCGTTTCCGCTCGCCGAAGCGCGCGAGCATTTCGGCCGGCTGAAGCATTGGGGCTTCAATTGCCTGCGGCTGCTCACGACTTGGGAAGCGGTGGAGCATGCGGGACCGGGCATTCTCGACGAAGCCTATCTCGATTATTTCGCGGAGGTCTCAAAGCTGGCCGGCGAGTTCGGCCTCTATGTGTTCGTCGATTTCCACCAGGACGTCTGGAGCCGCATGTCGGGTGGTGATGGCGCGCCGGGCTGGACCTTCGAGGCGGTCGGTCTCGACTTCACCAAATTTCATGCGGCCGACGCCACGCATGTGATGCAATACAAATACGATTACGCGCGCGGCGGGCGGCAGGAAGACCGCTATCCGCAAATGACCTGGTCCGCGAATACGCATCTGCCCGCGACCGCCATCATGTGGACCTTGTTCTTTGCGGGCCGCGACATGGCGCCGGGGCTCGTCATCGACGGACTTAATGTGCAGGATTATCTGCAAGCGCATTATGCGGGTGCGATGCGCGCGATCGCGGAGCGCGTGAAAGACCAAAAGCACGTGCTGGGCTTCGACACCTTGAACGAACCGGGTGCGGGCTATATCGGGCAGAAGCTGACCTATCGCCATTTGGCGCCGTCGCCGGAAAATCCCGAGCGGCCGCGGCCGGGTGTCGCGATGAGCCCGCTCGATGGGCTGCTGATTGCGCGGGGCGTTCCCCGTACCGTGCCGTTTCTCGCCTGGGATGCCGAGACGCGCAGCATGCGGCAAACGAAGGAGGTCACGCTCAATCCCAACGGCATTTCGATCTGGCGAAGCGGTATAGAGTGTCCGTTCGAACAGGCCGGCGCATACGACTCCGCACGCCGAAACCCACCCAACGAGACATTCTTCACCCATCGCGAAAACCGCGAACTCCAGCTCGAGCGCGACTATATGGGGCCGTTCTTCGCGCATGTGACCGACACCGTGCGCAGCGTGAAGCCGAACTGGCTGATCTTTGCCGAGGTCGAGCCGCATCGCGTGTTCAGCGGCCATGGCTTTCCGCCGGACATGCCGTCCCGCACGGTCAATGCCAGCCATTGGTACGATCTCGCAACCCTCGGCTCCAAGCGCTTCAATCCGCGCGAAATGCGCGATGCGCCCGACGCGAGCGCGGCCGAAACTGCGGTCACCGACCGCTTTACGAGCCAACTCGCCAATATCGCGAAGGCCGCCGATGCGCTGGGGCCGGACGGTGCGCCGACCCTGATCGGCGAATTCGGAATTCCATTCGATCTCGACGAGGGTGCTGCCTATGCCGCATGGGCCGCAGGCGAACGCTCGTCCGCGCCGTGGGAAAAGCATGTGCTGGCGCAGAGCTTGATGTATGACGCGATGGATCGGCTGTTTCTCTCGTCGACGCAGTGGAACTACACGGCATCGAACCGCAACGACGCGAGCGCAGGCGACAACTGGAATCAGGAAGACCTTTCGATCTACTCGCGCGATCAGAGCACGGGCGACAACGACGCGAATTCGGGCGGACGCGCGATCGACGGCTTCTCGCGGCCCTATGCGCGCCGCATCCAGGGCGAACCCAAAGAAATGTGGTTCGACCGGAAGCGAAAACTGTTCCGGCTGGTGTTCGATGCCGATCCGTCCATCGCAGCCGTGACCGAAATTTACACGCCGCGTGGATATTTTCCCCACGGTGCGCGCATCCACGCTCCCGGCTGCCACGTCGTTTCGCAAGCCAATGGCATCGTTCTATTGGCGGCCGACGGCGCCGGCCCGCGGATCGTCACCTTGAGCGCCGTCTGATGAGTTCAGCCGACGCGTTGGCCATCGGGCAGCGTCTCGAAGCCCTGCCCGTCACGCGTGCGACCTGGACGCGCGTGGCGCTCTTGTCGCTTGGCGGCTTCTTCGAATTCTACGACATGTTCCTGTCCGGCTATGTGGCGCCGGGATTGGTCCGCAGTCACATCCTGACAACCTCGACTCAGGGTCTGTTCGGAACCAGCGGGATTGCGGGTTTCGTCGCGGCGCTGTTCGCGGGGCTGTTTCTCGGCACCGCATTGTTCGGATTCGTTTCCGATCGATTCGGACGACGCACGATCTTCACGTTCTCTCTTCTCTGGTACATCGTGGCCTCCGCCATCATGGCGTTCCAACGCGACGCATTCGGTCTCGATCTGTGGCGTTTCCTGGCCGGTATCGGCATCGGCGTCGAGCTGGTGACCATCGACACCTACATCGCGGAACTGGTGCCGAGCGCAATCCGCGGACGTGCATTTGCCGTCAATCAGGTGCTGCAGTTTACCGCAATTCCGATTGTCGCGTTTCTCGCCTGGGCTCTCGTTCCCCACGCGCCGCTGGGATTCGACGGCTGGCGCTGGGTGGTGCTGATCGGTTCCGTCGGCGCGGGTCTCGTCTGGTGGGTGAGATTGCGGGTGCCCGAAAGCCCGCGTTGGCTCGCACAACGCGGACATCTGAAGGAAGCTGAAGCGATTCTTGCGCGGTTCGAAGCGGAAGCGGGCTCGACCGCGCGTCCGATTGCGGACAGGCCATCCGAAGCCGAAGAGACGACAGGCAGCTTCTGGGAAATCTGGAGCGCGCCTTATCTCAGCCGCACTCTGATGCTGATCGTGTTCAATCTGGTCCAGACCGTCGGCTTTTACGGCTTCAACAATTGGGTGCCGACCTTCCTGATCCATCAGGGCATCGCCGTCACCACCAGCCTCGGTTACACCTTCGCCATCGCCATCGCAGCACCTTTCGGGCCGCTGCTGGCCGTGCCGTTTACCGACAGGTTCGAACGCAAATGGCTGATCGTGGGAGGTGCGTTCCTCGTGGGCCTGTTCGGCCTCGCATTCGCGCAAATGCGCACGGCTATTCCGCTGATCGCGTTCGGCGCGGCGCTCACGCTCGCGAATAATGTGATGTCGTTCTCGTTCCACGCCTATCAGGCGGAACTCTATCCCACGCGCATCCGCGCGCTGGCCGTCGGCTTCGTCTATTCCTGGAGCCGGCTCTCCGCTGTGTTCAGCGCGTTCGTCATCGCCTTCTTCCTAGATCGCTTCGGTGTCACCGGCGTGTTCTCGCTGATCGCGGCCTGCATGCTGGTGGTGATGCTCTCGATCGGAATCCTGGGCCCACCCACAAGCCGCCGAGCACTGGAGCAGATTTCAAATTAGTTTTTCCCCTCTACCCCGTAGGGGGAGAGGGCAGGGTGAGGGGGTGCTCATGCAGCACTTGAGCTTCGAAAGATTTGACTTTGTACAAACACCCCCTCACCACTCGCTGTCGCTCGTCGCCTCTCCCCCGATGGGGAAGAGGCTAAAAAACACCAAAACGCCGCAGCACATTTCTCGTGATCTTTGTGATGAACGGATCGCCGGCCTTGAGGCCGTGTGCCCATTCCGTCGTGGCGCCGTTGAAGACTTCGCCACGCCCGCGTTCAAACGACGACATCACGGCATGGCCGCGCAGAAGGCGCTGTTGCGAAACCTCACCCGCATCGCCATATACGATCCCGGCGCAGACATCGAGCTTTTCCGGTGGAATGAGCGGCGGATAACCGCTTGCGGCGTCTTCCCCGAACACGCAAGGCGCGACAGCGATGATTTGCAGATTCTCCGGCACGCCGAGCCGCGCGACCGGTTTCGGCAAGCCGTCGGCGCCGAATTGGAATTCGCAGCCGTCGTTTTCGTAACCCAGCAGCGGGATCTGCGATCCGATCACATCGCCATAGAAAAGGTCCGCCCCGTCGAGTGCCCAATGGCGATTGTCGTAGACCGTGAAACCGCCTGCGCCGCGCGCCGCGCAAAGTCCCAGCCGATGGTAACCGCCGAACAGGAAACTCAGTCCCGTCAGCTCCGCTTCGGGCTTTACGAAAGCGGGATGCGACCACAGATGCGTGCCGTTGCGTCCGGCGTCGGGCTCGGCATCGAAGCCCCGCCACTTGTGGCAAATGAGAGTCCTGCCCTCGTTTTCCCAGCGCACTTTCCAGAAACAAGTATTGCCCGAAAAGATCGCGAGCTTGCCGCCGCCATCGACGAAACGCTCGATCTGGGCGCGTTGCGGCGCGGACCAATATTCGCTGTGGCCCACGACGATCATCGCGCCGTAGTTCGAGAGAATGTCCGGCTCGGCATCGAGGTCGTAATCCGTGAAATAGTCGAGCGCGATGCCTTCGATCTCGGCCCACGCCGCAAACAAATGTTCCCACTTATGCAAAAATCCCGCCGCGCCATCGTAAGGCGAAGGCCGATGCACCCTGCCCCAGTCGCGATCTCCCGCCCACGATCTTTCGCCGAATTCGCGCGGCCTGAGATTGACCAATCTCGGCACATCTTCCGGCGGCGCCACGATCAGCGGCGCGAACGGCCTCTGGTTGGACAAAACGCCGATGGCGCCTTCCATCGCGAGCGGGAGAGATTTCTCGCGCGCCATCAGCGACGTCACATCGCAATAGGCATTCGCCCCGCCCCACCAATTGTAGGCATGATAGGTGTTCGTCGCGAGCACGAAGGCGGCCTTCGCGCGAGGACCGTTCTTCGCGGGTTTCACGCACACGAAATGATGCGCGACACCGCCTTCCCGGTCCGTCAATTGCAGATCGTAATATCCGGAACGCCAATCCTTGCCGATATCGAATGCGAGCGTCACCGGCCAGCCGCAACCATCGCGGTCCGGATGCGGCGGCGTATCGTAATTACCGATTGCGATGTTCTCGATCCGCTTCACGACTTCTCTTGCGCGGCCGATGCGCGCGATTTCGAGCGCGCAAGGGCCGTTCGCGGCAGACGCATGCAACTCTATCGTTTCGCCCGGATATCCACTGAGCACATTCGTGTAGCAGGCAAGCGTCACTTCGCCACCGATGCGCTCAGCTTCGCGACATTCAACTCGCCTTCACGCGTCTGTCCGCCGGCCGCGAGAAATTTCGGCATGTTGCGCTGCGCTTCCGCGGTGCGAAGCAGACATTGGAACAGATAGCTTTCTTCCTGCAAACCTTCCGCGAGGGGCCGGTCGGACGCGTTCACGGCCTGCTTGGCAAGCCGTACGGCTTCCGGCGGGAACGACGCGATGCGCGCAGCCAGCCCGTCGACATAGGGACCGATCTCGTGCGCCGCAAACACGCGATTGAAATAGCCCCAGCGCTCGCCCGTTTCGGCATCGAGATCGATGCCGCCGAGGATCACTTCCAGCGCGCGACCCCGCCCGATCAGCCGCGGCATGCGCTGCGTGCCCGAGCCGCCGGGCAATATGCCGATGGGAACCTCCATCTGATTGACGACGCTTTTGCCCTTCACGCCGAAGCGCATGTCGAACGACATCGCAAGCTCCGACCCGCCGCCGCCCACCCGGCCTTCGATCTGCGCAATGGTCGCCTTGTTCATCGTCCGGAAGCGTTCGCACATCGCATGGTAGGAATTGTCCGCCGCCTCTTCGCGCGAGGCCGGCTTGTCGACGGGGAATCGCATGATCGCTTCCACGTCGAAATGAGCGATGAAGAACTCGGGATTGGCGCTGCGCAGGACGAAAACAAGCGAATCCAAATCGGCCTCCAATTCGCTCGACAGCCGCGCCAGTTCGCCGAACAGCGGCAAGGTGAGAAGGTTGATGGGAGGATTGTCGATCGTCGCGATCACGATCCTGCCGCGGCGCTCGATCACCAGAAGCTCATAGCCTTCGAAACTCATCAGCATCTCTCCGCTCAGTGTTTCAGTTTCCGATTGATCAGCATTGCCAGAGCGTCGAACGACTCGGAGCCGGAGACGGCGTTTCCGTTCACGATGACGGTCGGCGTGCCGTTCACGCCCATTGCGAGCGCATCGTTATAGTCCGCGACGATCGCGGCGGCATAATCCTTGGAGCGATCCTTCATGCGCGCCGTGACGCGCGCCGTGTCGATGCCGGATATGTGGCGCGTCAATTCCTGGATGCTCGCGAGATTCCCGAAGCCGCCATTCTCCTGGTCCTGCGCGCCGAACATCGCGCGCGACCAATCGTAAAACCGGGCCGGATAAAGCTCCCAGACGGCGCGCGCGAACAAGGCGGCCGTCGCGGAGTCCGGTCCGAGAAATTGAAAATCGCGGAACACGATCCGCAGCTTACCCGTCCGCACATAGGTGTCGTTCAGGCGCGGAAGCGTGTCTCTCCAGAACAGCTTGCAATAGGGACATTGATAATCGAACCAGACGACCAACGTCGCTTTGGCCGCAGGCGAGCCGATCTGAGGATCCGCGGAGACGGCAGGCGGAACATCCGCCGCCGCCGATGCACTTCCGGAACAAGAGAGCACGGCAAGAAAAACGAACCCTGCCACAAATTTGCCCAATGACGACCGTCGGTCGTGCGCGCGCTCACATGAAACATTCGCCATAATTGGGATCCGATGCGTTCGAACAAAAGCCGCATCGATCTTATGCAACCGGAACCGGCGCTGCCAGCGTTGAATAGCCGGCCCAAAATCGAACCGAAGCGAGCTATGTGCCGGAACCTGCATGCTTAATTTCGAATAGTCGACGCGAAAGCTGGAACCGCATCCGCCATGAGCCGTTACAGGCCGTGGAAGCAGGCCGCGGTTCTCTGCGGTTTCGGTTAGGCAGTTGGCGAGTGCCGCGAGGCACGTCACGGATATTTACGAGGGGTTCCATGAAAATTCGTGCGATGGCGCTTGCGGGCGTTGCGGCGATGGTTCTTGCAGGCTCCGCGCATGCGAGCGATGCAACCGGCTGGTATCTCGGCGTCGCGGGCGGCTGGGATTACATGAACAGCGTCAACCTGGAAACCAGTACCGGCGGTGTCGTCACCAACAATCAGTTCAAATCGAGCGATTCCTACCTTGTGACCGGCTCGTTCGGATATCGCTTTCGGGATCATCTGCGGCTCGAACTCGAGGCGGGCTATTCGCCGCATGACTTCAAGGACACAACGATCGACGACGCGACCTATGACGGACACGACCGGATCGGCTCGGGCCTCGTCAATGTCGTGTACGACATCCCGCTTTCCAATCGCTTCGACTTCAGCATCGGCGGCGGCGCGGGCGCGGGACGGGACGACGTGCTCGTGGAAAACCCCACGACGATGTTCGCCGATCAGGATAAAATCGGCTTCATGTGGCAGGGCATAGCTGGCTTCAGCTACTCGCTGACGCCGAATCTCGATCTGACTTTGGATTATCGCTATCGCTCGCTGATGCAGCACACCGATTATGCGACCACCCTGGTCGGAACGACGGTGAGAGGCGAAAATCCGAACGATCAGGCCGCGATGCTGGGGCTGCGCTGGTATCTCGAATCCGCGCCGCCACCACCTCCTCCGCTGCCGCCTCCTCCACCCCCGCCGCCACCGGCTCCGCCTCCGGTCGTGGCGCCGCCATCGGTCAAGACGTTCATTGTCTTCTTCGACTTCAACAAGTCGGATCTGACAGCCGAAGCGCTCGGTGTGGTGCAGGAAGCGGTGAAGACCGCGCAGACAAGCGGAATGGTGAAGGTGATGGTGACAGGCCACACCGACACGGTCGGCTCCGACAGCTACAACCAGGGCCTCTCGGTCCGTCGCGCAGAAGCCGTCAAGGACGAAATGACGCGCGAAGGCATGGACGGGTCCACGATCTCGATCGAAGGCAAGAGCTTCCACGATCCGCTCGTGCCGACCGGACCGGGTGTGCGCGAACCGCAGAACCGGCGTGCCGTCATCGATCTCGGCGGCTAACCGCCCGGACGAAAGTCCTCAAAATCAAGGCAAAGGGCGGACTTCGGTCCGCCCTTTTTTTGCCTGACCGGCATGGAGAAATTGGTCCAAATCTGTCGAAAAGGGATTGTCGGAGACGATTTGCGACAATTGCCGGACCGTCGGCCAAATGTCTGCAAGCAAATGGTCGTAGTCTCTCGGCGAGCGTCGGCTTCAGGAGAACATCGATGGGTATTCGAAAATTTGCGATCGCATTTTCGACCTTGGGATTGATTACGTTTTCGTCGGCACTGGCTCAGGATGCGACGGACGGCGCGAACGCGCATCAGTGGAAAATGCCGACGAAGGAACAAATGGCGGCATGGCACACGCAGAGATGCAACGACCGCTATGCGCACGCGGCCGGCCGTCTCGCTTTCATCGAGGCCAAACTCAACATCACCGAGGCTCAACGCCCGTTGTTCGATCATTGGCGCGACGCGGTTCTGCAGAATGCCCAGTCGCGCAAAAGCGAGTGCCTCGCCCATCAGTTCACGCCCGGCGAGCAGCATTCGATCCTCGAACGCACCGCCACGATGCAAAAGCGGCTCGAGAGTCGGCTTGCCGCGCTGCAGTCCGAGCAGCCCGCTCTCGCGGCGTTGTATCAATCGCTGGCGCCCGATCAAAAGACACAGTTCGATCAGCCGCATCACGGCTTTGGCCATGGCGGGCCGATGCATCACCACCCGGAAGCGAACGGTTAGAAATATTCGGCAAACGACGGCCCCGCCTTCCCCCTGACCTTCGCCGTCGATGCGGCGCAGCCGGACAACGATGGCTGTCCGGCGGCACGCGCATCCCTATCAAATAAAAGTGCGCTGATCGACCGCGGAGGCGTGGGCACGTTTCCAATAATCATGTTTCAAACCTTAAGTCACATGCCAAAACGCAACAGAGCCATATTTCATCATTCATCAAAGACGCTTCTATCGCAGCGCTTCGACGCACCAGCGCTTCGCGCCATCCCCAGACAATTTAAAATCGCACCGTTTTCAAGATTGCGCGCGGCGTGCGCCATATCGTTAATTTCGATCCGACGTTGGACGTGGGGGGACGAATGTTCTGGCGCCGGCACAAGAAACTTGCGGTCGCACTCGTTTGCGCGGATTGGCGCCTCCATCATCGGCGGGTCAACCTCAACAAGCGTCTGGCCGGCCTTCTGCGTGTCGACGGCGTCGACACGATTGCCGTGCCCGGTCCCGACGGTCTCGCTCTGCCCCAGCGCGCCGCCGAGTGGCAAAACGCCATCAGTCAGATTTTGCTGTTGATTGCAGTTCACAAGCCGACGACCTTGACCGTCGTCGCCCATCAACGATGCGCAGGGCATCCCGTCGGCGACGACGAGCACGTCGACGATGCGATGACGGCCGCAAAGGCGCTCAAGAGCGCGACAAAATTCTCGGGACCGGTGGCTGCGGTCGTCGCCGTCTATCACAACGATGCCAAATGGGGCCTGCAGAAAATCGGCGTGGCTTAACCCGGTTTCTTGAGCCGCACGCCGCGACCGCCTTCGGAGCTCGCGGCGCCTTCGCCAATCAGCACGATCCCCGCCGCCTCCAGCGCGGCGATCAGCTTCATCAACGAGTCCACATTGCCGCGGACGACGCCTTCGCTTGCTTCCATGCGCTGGATGGTCGGCACGGATAGACCGGATTTGAGCGCCAACTGGCGCTGATCGATCCCGGCAAGAGCCCTCGCGGCGCGCAATTGTGCGGCGGTGATCATCGGGGCCGATCTTCAGGGATGATGTGGAACTGCGTTATATTTTTTCTTTAGTACATCAAAAACGGTGGGTCAAACGTTTATCTCCATGGGCTTGATTTAAGTCAATGTCCGGGCGGCCGGCGATGCGATTTTGATCCATTCGGCGCGGGACCGCGGAGTTTGCAAACCGCATATTCCTCGAAGGGAACAGAGCATGCGTTTGGCCTTCTGGCGTTCGTCTTCGGATGCGACCTCTCGCGGGCTGGCCGACGCCGCCCAATCGGCCCTCGACAGCGTGCGGAAACAAGGCGGCGCCATGGCGCGACTTGCGGAACGCGACGGCGCCGGGCGGCCCCAATTCTGGATCGCGAACAGCATCCTGCGGACCGTCGGCACGCTCGGCAGGCGTCCGGATCAAACCAAACAGCAAGCCTTGGCGAAAAAGGACATCGCGGGACTGACCCTCTCGGACAACATGAACGCGCTCCACGCCGCAGGCAGCGCCCAGCCGCGCTACATCGAACTCGGATTGCGCGCCGGCGAGCTGAAGAAATATCTGCGCTGGACCAGGACGGTTCAATAACGCTGTCCGCTTATTTTGGCGTCGTGCCCGCGGACGCGTTCGGCGTCGTGGTCAGCGTGGCCGGCGACGCTGGGACTCCCAGCGTCGTCGCTGAGGTCGATCCGCTGTAGCAACTTGAGCCTGCGATAGCGCAGTTCGGATTTGTGTACGCGCCGCTCGAATTGGCGGGATAAGGACCCACGCCGCCGGGTCCGGAGCCGCTGGTCGGAAGCTGCGCACCGGTCGTTGCTGTCGTGCTCGAAGTAGTTCCGCCGACGCTTCCAGGCATCGGCATCGCGCTGGTGTAGCTGCCGGTCGTGCCGCCGATTCCGGTACTAGTTCCCGTCCCACCGATTCCCGTCGATGTGCTCGACGTGCCGTTCGGATTCACGCCCGTTGCAGTCGTTCCCGTCACACCCGTGGTGCCACCCACCGCACCGGGGGCACCCGTCGCTGCCCCGTCTCCCGCGCCGGCCGCAGAGTGTCCAAAGGCTACGACCGGCAAATTTATCAGGCAACCTGCAAAAACGATTGCGGCGCCGCGGCGCAAATGTTTCGTATGGACCATCGAAAGTTCCTCAAATCTCCACCAGACGCGTCCGCACTGTCGTGTCACGCTTTCTCCAACATGAACAACGTTCGTTGGATGAGCGACGTTCCACGTCTACCGTGTGCTTCTCTGCAGAGCGTCAGGCCTCTGCGAGCGATCACTGATAGCTCGGTGGGAGTTGCACCAATGGCGGCCTTACGGCACGCGGGCACTTTTCAATAGGTCTGCGCCAGATAATCGGCGATGGCTTTTGCGTCGGGATCGGGAATGGGAGCGCCGTAGGTCTTGATCATCTTCGTCACTTCGGCGTTCCAGAATGCGGCGCCCATGTGCGGCGGCTGGGTCTGGATGTAATCAAGGGAATGGCAGGTCCGGCAATCGTTCGACGCGATCTCGACACCGGGACCCGGCTTGAGCGTCTGTTCGGGCTGGGGCAAATCGATTCCGACCGGCGACGCGTGCGCGGACACGGCAGAAAGCAACGCCGCCAACAATCCAAGTCGCAGAGCATTTCTCATGGCTAGGCCGCGTTGACAGTGAGGGTTTCGACGCCGTTGCGCATATAGCCGGAAGGATTCCACAGCGCCTTGTCCGGTTGCGTCTGGTTGAGGCGATTGACGGCGCGCACCGCGAGCGCGCGCGCTCCCGGCTTCAGATGCACCGACGCCGTCCATTCCCGGAACGAATATTTGCCGAGATCCGGGCCGAGCGCGGCCGGCGACCAGCTCTCCCCGCCGTCGGCCGACACGAGCACCTCGGAAATCCCGGCGCCGCCGTCGAACGCGATGCCCTTCAGCGCGACTCTGCCAGATCTCACGGTCTGTCCGTCGCGCAGATTGGTCATGAAGGAACGCACGTCGAATTTTCCGATGGGCACGGTCTTTTGGGGTTTGGTGCCGGGATCGACACAGTGGCAGTCATTGTCGGGAACGCGATAGGCCGTGCTCATCCAGAACCCGTCATAGACGCTGTCCAGCACCGTGATCTCGCTCAGATGCTTCATCCAATAGGTGCCGTAATAGCCCGGCACGACGAGGCGGACGGGATATCCATTCAGGAACGGCAAATCCTCGCCGTTCATTTCGTAAGCGATCATCACTTCGCCATCGAGCGCGTGATCGATATCGAGCGCCTTGGCGAAATCCGGCGTGCCCGGAAGCACGGGCGAATCGAGCCCGTCGAATTTCACCTGCACCGCTCCGGCCGCTACGCCGGCTTTGTTGAGAACATCGCTCAGCTTCACGCCTTTCCAGCGCGCATTGCCCATCGCGCCGTTGCCGAGCTGGCCGCCGCCCACGCGCGGCGTGACGAAGCCGCGGCTGTTGCCGGAACACTGGTTCACGGCGACCAGTTCGACGGGCTCGAAACCGGTCTTGAGATCGCCGAGCGAAAGCGAGAGCGGCGTGGCGACCTTGCCGCCGACGGCGATCTTGTACGTGTCCGGGTCGATGAAGGTCGGCAGTCCCGCGAGATGATAGCGCACGAAGAACGCATCGTTCGGCGTGAACGCGCCTTCGTTGAACACTTCGAATGGGGTTTCGAGTTGCGGCGGACGCGCCGTCAGACGGATCATCGGCCGCTTGCCCGGATATTGCACCAGCGGCCGGTCGCCATTGGCGAACGGCAACGAGACGGTGCTGTCGGCCGCAAACGACTTGGTCGTGCCGAGAACCGCTGCGCCCGAAACCGCAACCGCGCCGGCGAGCCATTGCCGCCGGTCGATCTTCGCACCTGTTTCCATGACGACCGCGATGCCCCCAGCTTCGCGACGCATTATACACGACTAACCCGATATGGCAAATGGATTAAGCGATGGGCGGCGCGGTCTTGTCGTGCGGCCCGGAATGCTGGAGCAGATTCGGATTGTATCGACGCAAGCAATCCCCTCCCCCGCGAAGCGACAGCGGAGCGTGGGGAGGGAAAGGGTGGGGGACGCGCGCGTCCGCGCGCGGAAGACTCTTGCATTTGCCCCCACCCCAGCCCTCCCCACTCGCTGCGCTCTGGGGAGGGGCGATTCAGTTTAATGCGAAATCGCTCTAAGCTTTCGGGATGCGCCAGGTTTTGAACCGTCATCCGGACTCGCGTTGCGACGCCGCCATCAAAATCGAAGCGGACGCGGCGCGTTCGCGCGCGGGCCTGCTTGAGCTTCGCTATGTCGTGACGGGCGAAATCGGCGCTTTGCGCCTGCCGCCTGTCGCTCCCCCAGCGCGCACCGATGAACTTTGGCGGAGCACCTGCTTCGAGGCATTCCTCCGCGCCGCGCCGGACACTGCGTATTTCGAATTCAACTTTGCGCCTACGACGCAATGGGCTGCCTATCGATTCGACGGCTATCGCACCGCAATGCGCACTGCAAGCGAGATCGGCGCGCCGCGCATCTCGGTGCGATCCGATGCGACGCGTTATGAATTGCAGGTCTCGCTCGATCTTGAGCGGCTGCCGGACCTGCCAGGTGGCGCCATTTGGCAATTCGGACTCTCGGCGGTGATCGAGGAAACGAGCGGTCGCAAATCCTATTGGGCTCTCGCGCATCCTTCCGGCAAACCGGACTTCCACCATTCCGATTGCTTTGCGCTGGCAGTTCCGACAGCCTAGAGGCGATGAAGTTCGGCATCGATCGACTGCTCTCGGACCCGGCATTGCGCGCGCCTCTTAAGGGAAAGCGCGTGGCCATGCTCGCCCATCCGGCGTCGCTCACCCATCACCTGACCCATTCGCTGGACGCGCTGGCCGCGAGCGGCGACATCCGACTGACGGCGGCCTTCGGGCCGCAGCATGGCCTGCGCGGCGACAAGCAGGACAACATGATCGAGACGCCGGACTTCCACGATCCCGCGCTCGGCATTCCCGTGTTCAGTTTGTACGGCAAGGTGCGAAAACCCACCGACGCGATGATGGACGCCTTCGATGTCGTCCTCGTCGATCTGCAGGATCTGGGCTGCCGCATCTACACGTTCGTCACGAGCTTGCGCTACATGCTGGAAGCGGCCGCGAAGCACGGCAAGGATGTGTGGGTTCTCGATCGCCCCAATCCGGTCGGCCGGCCGGTGGAGGGTCTGACATTGCGGCCCGGTTGGGAAAGCTTTGTCGGCGCGGGACCGCTGCCCATGCGTCACGGCCTGACGCTGGGCGAGTTGGGACTGTGGTTCGTCGCGACGCTCAAGCTCGATGTCGCATATCGCACGATAGAGATGGAAGGCTGGCGGCCCGATGCCGCGCCCGGATTCGGCTGGCCTCTCGGCGAGCGCGCCTGGATCAATCCCAGTCCCAATGCGCCCAATCTGTGGATGGCGCGCGCCTATGCGGGAACGGTGATGCTCGAAGGCACGACTTTGTCCGAAGGCCGCGGCACCACGCGACCGCTGGAGCTGTTCGGCGCACCCAATATCGACGCACGGCGCGTGATAACGGAGATGCATGCGCTGGCGCCGCATTGGCTGCAGGGGTGTCATCTGCGCGAATGCTGGTTCGAGCCCACCTTCCACAAACATACCGGCGCGCTGTGCAACGGCGTGCAGATTCACACCGAAGATCCGGGCTACGACCATCACGCGTTCAAGCCGTGGCGCGTTCAGGCGCTGGCCTTCAAGGCCATTCGCCGCCTCTATCCGGATCATCCGCTGTGGCGCGATTTCGCCTACGAATACGAGCACGGCAAACCCGCCATCGATGTCATCAATGGAGGACCGCTGTTGCGCGAATGGGTCGACGATGCGACCGCGACGCCGCACGACCTCGATGCGCTCGCGATCCCCGACGAGCAGGACTGGCAGAGCGCGCGCAAACCCTTTCTGCGTTACTGAGCAGCCCGCCGAAGCTTTCAATCTATTGCTTCGTATTCTGGGTCTCGCGGATGAACGCGGCCACATTGTCGTGCAGTTCCTTCAGCGATTGCTCGTGCGCGTACACCATGTGTCCGGATTGGTAATAGCGATACTGGATGTTGCTCGCGAGGTTCTCCGGGATCGGCAGTTGATGCATCTCGTACCAGCCTTCGTAATAAGGCGTGGCGAGATCGTAATAGCCGCCGTTCAGCAGGATCTTCAGGTTGGGATTGTATTTCATCGCGCTCGCGATATCCGGCATCACATTGGTGGCGCCGGGAAACGCAAACGGCATGCCCGGCTGCATGTGCTTGAATTCCCACCATTTGAAGACGTCGATCTCCGGATTGTAGATCTTGCCCTGGCCGTAATTCAGTTGGTTGCGGACATATTCGTTGAAGCCCGAAACATAGGCCGAACTGATGGCCGCCGATTGCGGATCGTAATCGGACTCCTTGCTCAACGGGTCCATGCTCGGCCCCGAGAAGCGCGTGTCGAGCCGCCCGGTCGTCATGTTGGCGTCGTCCTGCAGGTTCTTTTCGAACTCGCCGCCGTCGATGCGCAGATTGGCCTTCAGGATGTAGGCGACGGGAAGCCCCGTCACCTCATGCAGCTTCTGCGCGACCGCATTGCGCCGGGCCGGCGACAGGCTGGTGCCTTGCTGCAGGGCCAACGCGTAATCGTTCATCGCCCAATTTTCGACCCCGTGCACGAAAGGAATCAGATCCTTCGGCTGCTGGCCGGGCAGTTTGTGATGATACCAGGCGGTCGCCGCATAGGTGGGCAGCGCGATCTCGTAAGGCAGATCCATTCCGGGATTGGTCGTAGGCCCGTCGACGCTGAGATCGAAGTTCAGGATCTGCGAAAGCAGGATGACGCCGTTGAAATCGATATCGTGGTTGGTTTCGAGATCGTTCACGACCACCGATGCCCGCGGCGTTCCGTAGCTTTCGCCGAACAGATATTTCGGCGAATTCCAGCGTCCGTATTTCGACAGGAATTCCTGGATGAAGCTGGAGAACGCATGCGCATCCGGATCGACGCCGTAGAACGCCTTTTCCTTGTCTTTTCCCGCGATGCGGCTGAAGCCCGTTCCCGGAGCGTCGACGAACACCAGATCGCTCGCGTCCAGCAGGCTCTCGTCATTGTCGATCAGCTTGTAAGGCGCCGCCGGTGTGTGCGTGTCGTCGGCGGTCACCACGCGCTTGGGACCGAACGCACCCATATGCAGCCAGACCGTCGAGGAGCCGGGCCCCCCGTTAAAGAGGAACGTGATGGGCCGCTCGCCCGGCTTGGCGCCGCGCTGCGCATAATAGACGAAGAACATGGAGGCTTCGGCCGACGTACTGTCGGCCTTGGCGTCGGGGTTCTTGTCGCCGCCGCTCTGCGCCGCATCGTTCCAATCCTTTTCGTGGACGACAAGCGTGCCGGCGATGGCCTGATAGGAGACATGCGATCCCCCCGCGGTGACATCGCCCGTGGTGAGCACTTCATCCGCTTTGAAGAACTTTCCGGAATAGAGATCGGCGTTCTTGTCCGTGGGCGGGGGGCTCGCGCCCATGGCGAAGGCCACAGCGACGGCCGCCGTCGCCGCGATGACCACCGCGGCGATCAGAACATAAGTGCGATTCATGAAAGTCTCCCCAGCCGATACAAACGACCATTAGCGATGCGCGGCGCGCCTGTCGATAAAGCATCGCCCACATTTCTGTGAGCCCCGATTGGGGCCGGCCGCGAGATTAGCTGCAACATTGGCCGCAGCAAGCGCGCCGAACCGCCTCGCGATCATTCCAACATGAACAAACCGCAAGACGGGCCCGGCAGGGTTCGAACTTGTGGTAGCAGCCGGAGGCCCTTCCCAGATCCTCTTCCCCCACGATCCGTCTTCGCTGAAGCTTCGACGGATTGAGCGTTTGGTCCGGCGAAGCCTTGGCGTAGCCGGACGCGCGCGGGGGAAGTACCCGGCGAAGCCGGGGGAAGGGGGACGTCATGCTTCACCCCTCCGTCACGCGCGCTGTCGCTCGCGCGACGCCTGCCCTGCTCTCCGGCTTCGCTGAAGCTTCGCCGGATTGAGCGCCATGTCCGGCGAAGCCTTGCCTGCCTGCGCGAAGCCGAAGCTTCGCTTCGGCGAAGGCAGGGCGTAGCCGGACGCAAGCGGGTGAGGAAGATCGAAGTCGGAGTCCCGCGGCTCGATAGTCCCGCTTGTGCCGCAACCGGCGACGGATTCGAAATGAAAAATTTTCTCATTCCGGAATCTCCAACGCTTTCAAACACTTGATCCGGCGAAACAGGGTGTTCGAGCCTGTTATCGGCCCTGTTATGGGTCCTGTTATCGGGCCTGTTATCAGGCCTGTTGTCGGCTCTGTTATCGACCCTGTTTTCGTCCCTGCTGAAACCCCTGCCGAATCCCCTGTAGTCGGCGCTGTCGAAAACCCTCTCGGGAACTTTCTGCTGCGCCGCACACAAAGCAAGTCTTCCGAAAAATCGAGGGTCTGCCTGGATGTCCACAAATCTGTCTCGGGTATTCTCCCCTGTTAAGCAGGCGAATAACAGGAGGAGCATTTCGCTGCACCGCACAAGAAGAGAATTCCCCAACGGATTCAACCGATGGGCCCAGCGGCGCGAAGCGCCGCTCTGCTCTTTTGCCGGAATAACACGAAGAGAACACGAACGCGCGCCGCGACGGAATGCGTCCGGCTTCGCAAGCGCAACAATCGACTCCGCGCGCGCGAACCCCGCGAGCGCGGCACCCTTCGCCCGCTTGTCGGATTGTATCTTGTGCCTGGGTGTGTCGAAGCCCTCCATATGCCCTTTTCTTGCCGGGAAACGTCCATCGTGGCGCTGCAAATCGCCTCGCACAAGCGAACGAAGTCGCCTTGCAAAAATAAAGTTGGAACAAAAATCGAAACTTCGGCGAATTTCGCGCGCGAATCAATTGACGGGTCAGAGGGTTACGGCGCGAGAGAGTTTGCAGAATCCGGGTGTTGGGATTGAGTCCGGCATGCCCGGACTTCGGGCTACCCAACACGGCTCGGAAACTCCTCGATCTGAACCTGCTCGCATGCGATTGAGGCCTAAAGATTTGGCTTCATGTCCCGGCATTCGTTGCCTTCGTTTCCAGAACCCGCCGCGTATGCACAACTATTTCCACTCCGACCCCCATCTATTCTACTCCTATGTTCGAAATGATCCGACGGATGAGACCGACCCAACGGGCATGTTCTTATGGCCGTGGGAACAAGCCGTAACTGTTACCGGTGGTACAGCCCAGCAACGTAGTCATTACGGCAGAGTGGTCGACAAGGTTCTATCTACTCCCAGAGGTCAGCAGCTAAAGGCCTTAATTGTTGGGCCATGGTATTGGCACGGAAACCCTGAGGAAATAAAATTGCAGCCCGGCATTAAGTACGACACTGGTGCGGTGTTTAGTCCTAGTGTTTGGACGGGCAAGTACGAGCCCACAGGAGAGATAGATATTGATCCGAATTTTCACCCACTCATTCAAACTACTGCTGGTGCAATACCAGCAAATGACGAGCGCGTTGTGGGACATGAGATCGGACACGCTGCTACTGGCACTCAAGACGATGGCCCGAATCAAATGAACAATGTTAAGCAAAACGAAAATCCAATTATGCAGGAATTGGGACAGCCCGCGAGGACACAGTACGCACCGCCGAACTCGTCGTCGGGTGCGGACTTTTCCCATCAGAACGACAAAGCGGGCACCTCACACGTTTGCACCGGATCAAGAATCTCTACGACAGACAGTTGCCCATGATCTCCTCCACACCAGTTTCGGAGCGCCATCGTCTAAGAGCACGAACCGCGTTTGGGTGGGAATTCACATGAATGTTCGACACGGACTGGCGGCTATACCCCTGCTTATTGCAGCGAGTGTGCTGTGTTGTGGTCGTCAAGGCACAGCTTCGCCCCCGATTGATCAGTTCGCAAATCCGCAAGGTGATGCGTCCCGCGCTGTTGCGAAAGGTGACTTTTCACTAAAGGCAATAAACAGATTTACGGTCGTTGTTCCCGGTGTTGACGCTGACTATGAGTTGCTGCGAACAAAATTTAGAATATCGGTGATACAAGGAACATCAGACGTAATTGTGAAGAATGACCCAAATTCATTCAACAATCGTGCTGAGGCTTATGCGATCAAGTACAATAGGTATCTGTTTGCGCAACTGGGTTGCAACCCAGCTAAACCGCTTGAACCTTGCGAGAAATACAAATAGCCTTTTCTGCCCGTCACCACCAAAAATCTCATCCGCGCAAAACTCGCCCATATCGGCGAAGCAATCCTCCGAGAACGGCGCGCGAAACGATGGCACCTTGGCGCTCGGGTTACTCGGGCGCGTTGTGCGCGTTCTTCGCCTCGCACAATCTGCTGACGGTCCTTGCGACGTTTGAGGGATGCCACCGGGTAGTGTCCAGAGTTTTTCGCAAATTGGAATCTGGTTGATCGGCTCCCGTCTCCGACTCAAGCGGTCAACTGTTTTGAATTCTGCTGCATCAGAACGTCCATACCGAGATAGCGTTTGGTCGACCAGTTTGTGCCGGCGATGTGCCTGAGCCTGGCTGCCGCGAGGTTGAGGCAGGACTGGCCGTCCGGGAACGCGCCGACGACGCGGGTCCGGCGCCTGATCTCTCGCATCAGCCGCTCGAGCGGATTGTTGGTGCGGATGCGCCGCCAATGCTCTTCCGGAAAGGCATAGTAGGCGAGTGTCTCGGTGACCGTGTTGTGGACAAGCTCCGCGGCGCGGGCGCGGCTGAAGCCGCACGGCGCTCTGGGCGTTTGTTTGGCGGGGTTACTAAGCGCGCAGACTCTTCGGAGTCGCTATCTGGAACCTCCGCTATGGACACGTTTAGGCCGTGCATTGCGACTGCGAGCGGCCGGTCTTTCTATCTTTTGCGCCGATCCACCAGGTATCGGCGTGGAATTCTTACATATATAATTCAGGACTTTTGTTGTATTCGGATCGTCCGTCACTAGACGCGCGCTCGCGCGGATTAGCTTCGCTACCTCTTCAGTAAACCAAACCGATTCACTGTGCGGCTTCGCTTTTGCTTCTGCATCCTTCTCTGTCAGGAGTTGTGCAAGTCCCGGGGCGAGTTCTCTGCCAGCGCGGTAACGAAATCCTGTGGCTTTCCAGGCCACAATGCTATTGGGACGCATCTCGCAATTGTTCTCGAAGGCGTCGCAAAAGTCCTTACTAAATATCTCAACCATATGGCCGAGGTTTAGAAATTCAATCAACGCCCGATCATTCAGATCTCCGCCTGCATCTTTTTTCTCGACAGTGAAGCAGTCAAGACCGAGATTTTGGATGTGTTCTATCGCTTCGCGATCTGCTTCGTTTGCAATCCTATGATCATCAGTAAAGCGGAGCGGTTCATTGACGATGTAAATCCAGGACACTCGGGCTTTTTCATTTGCGGCCGCCTCCCGGAGGAATTTTATGTAGGCAGGGTGCCAAGCAAGCGGGCCATTTTTGATATCATGAATTCCGTTCATGATTACGACATACGCCTGTTCGCTTTCGAATAGATTGCGCGTCAGGTCGCGCCGCTCGTCTACATTCATAAAGCTGCCAACAGATGACAGGTTCGTCGCAACATCCACGAATCTTTCCCGATATCCGGTGCTGAGGCCATGCACAATTATGCGCCCCGGCAGCGTCTTAAGCCGAAATTGTCCGGCAACAGACTCCGCAGCCGCTAGGCACTCGTTGTAGGCGTGCGCGTCGGCCAAGAGGTCGTTCATCACCGGAAAGTGTCTGGAAAATTCGGCGTCGATCACTCGCGCTGCACCTGTAATGCCAGTTTTTATTTGCCCTTGTACATCGCGCAGTGTCTGGCGTGCGTACGAAATACATACGAAAAGCATCCACAGAAGAGAAGCGCTCAGCCCTCCGATGATATTAAACATAAACTCCTCGGGGACCTTAAGTAGAATCCCGGTAAAATGTTCGTAAATAGTAGCAATGCCTCCGAATACACCCACTACGATGGGCACCAATGCCGCAGCTAGATAAAGGTGCGGATACTTCGAAACATGCTTCTCAAATCGGTCGGTAAAGCCAGGTGGCTCAGGCTCCGATCCCGTTTGTGTTGAATGAACCATTTTTGCCCCCAAAAAAACTCAATCCCCTTTGCCCAAACATTTGTACAAGCTTCGACTTCGTGCCCTTGAGAAATCGTCACCTAGATTTGGACGCAACTTCTATGGCTAAGTCTATTATGACACTTGCATCAATCTCAAGCCCGTGAACAAGGCTCAGCGTAGCTTGAATGTCACAAAGTCCGTCGAACGAGTTCAAGATAAGCCGCGAATTCTGAGCTTTTTGGGCTATCGATTTGGGTGACGTCGCCGTCTTCCCGGATTTGTCCTCCGTCCAAATAAACAAATCTGTCGGCCGAGTGTCGCGCGAACCCGATCTGATGGGTGATTGACAAGATGCCAGTCCCCTGCCTAGCCCGGTCACGAAGCACGTCAGTAACTCGCGAAACCTTGGCAAGATCGAGAGAAGCGCTCACTTCGTCGAGCAGCAGATAGGCGGGTTCCAGGGCAAGGGCGCGCGCGATCGCTATCAGCTGCCGTTGACCGCGAGAAATCTGGTTCGGAAAACGGTCCAACAGGCCAGTAAATCCGAGTTGATCCGCGAGTTGCGAAACTTTCTTATTTGCCTTCGAACCGAAGCGTTTCCGGCAACCGAGCAGTATATTCTCGCCATTGGTTACGTGCGGCCAAAGAAAGAGGTCCTGAAAGACAACCGTAACCATCGGCCATGGGTGTGGCACTACTTCTTGAGTTAGCGGGTATTTATACACAATATCGTTGATTGAAACCGCGCCGCTGTCGGGCGGCTCGACGAGCGATAGCGCGCGCAGAAGCGTGGTTTTTCCTGCCCCACTTGGTCCCATAAGCGCTGTAATTTTCGAAGGGTAAATAGTGATGTCTATACGGTCTAGCACCAACCGTCCTTCATACGACTTTGTGATTGCGCGACCTTCGAGCATATGGGTCAGCGATCGGACAGGTCGCGAGTATATCGCAAACGAAAGAATTGAGCGAGGCCGTAGAGTGGTAACGTTACGCCCATGCAGAAAACGGCGAGCGCTGTGAATACCTCGATCGGCCGATATTCGATTGAGTTGATTTGTTGGGCCGTCCTGAAAATCTCGTTGACTGAGATAAAGGACGAGAACAGCGTCATTTGAAACAGCGTCACGACGATCAGCAATGCGCTCGGCAAAAAACTCCGGAAAGCGATTGGCAGCGTGATACGCGTTAGGATTTCTCGCTCAGAAAAACCGCACACTCGTGCCGCGATGACAAATTGGTTCGGAAAATCAGCAATAATTCCGCGAACAGCGTCGGCCACCAAGAATGCGCCCATGATCGAAATTGCCGTCGCTGCCGTGATAAACGGATCGACAACGATGTTGAATACCGCTTGAGCCGGATAATATAGCCAAAAAAGGAAAACAATGGGCGGCACCCCGGCAAGCAACGCGGAAACAGCCCGAAGCGGAATTCCGATCGCGGTCGGGGAACGCGCGCCCGCAAATCCAATCAAGCCACCCACAAGAAAGCTCGTACTCCAACAAATCAGGCACAGCGCCAAAGTCACCTGCAGCCCGTTGAGGAGCTCTGGCCCGTGCCTTGCGAGAATGTCCCAGACGGTCAAATCACGTCTTCCCCAACTTTGCGCAGCGGTTTACGCGGCGTTCTAAGGTTTGGCGGAAGACTGGTTTGAGGTGTACGGCGTCGCGACTTCGTAGAACGAGCCGGGCGCCGGCTGGTACTTGGCGATAAGCTGATCTACGACCCCACGGCTTTCGAGATCGAAAACGGCCGTGTCGATGAGATTCTTGAGTTGGAATTCATTTCCCTTCATCAAGAAGACATCAGCAAAAACGCGAATCGGATGATCCGCGGCGATATTTCTGACTTTCCCAGGATTTGCGCGTGCGAACAGCAATCCCTGTGCCGGTTCGGCGAAAAACACGTCGATCTTGTTTTGAACCAAATCCTGAAATAGTTGAGGTTCGGTGACGAGATTGGGATAGGTCACCAAATGTGCATTGGGAAACTGCTCTTGTGCGATCGTGAGCGGCGTAGAGCCGTCAATCGCGCCGACGCGAACGTTGCCGTTGTTGATTGAAGCCCAGTTGTTGTCAGACGAAAAGCGCGACTCGTCTGTCCGTACCCAAACACCGATTCCGCTATAGTAGGCGGGAATTGAGACCGTCGCGATCTTTCCACGGCTCGGATTGGCCCAGACGCCGCCGATCACGTCGTATCGACCTGTTTGAAGGCCTTCGATCAAAGTCGCCCAACCGACCTCTTCGGTAAATTGAACGCTAATACCGGTGTCCTTGCCGATCCGACGAACTAGATCGGGGAATATACCGGAAACCTCGTGTGTCCTGGGATCCACGATCGTGCCGGGAGGATAATCAACATATCCGACTCGAAGGGTATTAGTGCGGATCACACGTTCGTAGGCGGTTTCCCCCGCTACGCCGGAAACGTTGCCTCCAGCGAAGCTACCAATGACGAGCGCTGCTAACGCTCCGATTACCGCTGCGATGGCAGCGACGATCCAAAGCGAACGCGTAGACGACATTTGGCCCCCAGCACTTTTCCCTGCGACAAGCCAAATCTATCATCAGTTGAGTATCAAGACAATACAAGGAATTGTGGCATTGCTCAGCGCTGACGCAGCATTTCCGCAATCGCATCCAAGTATCGCCCGCGCGCTGATATCGCTTCGACCGCCGCCTGCAAGGCCTCTCCGCGCCGAAGAGAATTATCGCCGACAATTGAACGGAACAATTCAGCAGTCAGCGGGCCGTGGGAATCTGTGTCTAATTCAACGTGACGATGCAAATACCAAAAGAATCTCTCAAGGTGACGTTGTTCGCGAGGAAGGTTGCGCAAGAAAGTCCTCGTCATATTCGGTACCAATTCTTCGCGACCAAGGCAAAACGCGCTGATCGAAATGTGTGCCGGCGCCAGCGCGAAATTCATTGTTGTTTTCACGAACTCCGCAGCCGATTTCGGTGCCCCAGATTTGTCTAATGCCTCTGAAATCGGCGCTCTATCTCTTAATAGATGCACGAAACGGCGGATGGCAAGCGTCGACGCTCCAGCGTCCTCCATCGCATCGAGATAAATCTCGAAATGGCTTTGAATGCGACCATCAGGGCCTCTGTCCGTTTCTTCGTCGGCAATGACCTTATCGATGGCAGCCACAAGCGCCGCGCTTTGCGGCGGAATCCAGGGTACGTGATAGCAACCGACAGCAATTTGAACGGCTTTCGCCAACGACATGAAATCCCAGACGCACCAAACGTGGAACTCCATAAATGCGCGCGCATCGGCTAGTGTATGGACCATCCCAAAAACTGGATGATCGGCCGCCCGCTCAGCCGCGAGCACGATCCTTTGAGCTTGCGGGTCGATCGAGCGTTGGAGTTCCTCGAATATCCCGCCGGGAAGAAATGCGCGCGCCGCGCCCATTTCAGGTACGTCCTTCAACAACGCCACAGAAGAGCCGCCTATCGACATGAGAGATGTGACCTCTAAGGGTTGCTTGGCCGCATTGTCGCGCGGAAGTAGCCAGCTGGTGAAACGTACATTCTACCGCGTAACTCCATGTTTCAACGGCCGCTTCCAGCAGCGCGGTCTCAGGCGAATTCAACTTCTGCATTGGCAACCAACCGCTACCATACGCACAGAAGTATCGACCGGTTCCGCTTAATGCTACCTGAATGCGATCGTTAGCTGCGCTTCATATTCGACGAACCGACGGAGCGCCATTCCCCTCCTCGATCAATCACAAATGCCCACCCTGCACGACTCTCGGCAATGGTAATCGAATCTGCTGCCGGGTCAATTCGGTAATATTATTGCTGAACCGATGCGCAAAGTAAATTGAAACAGCCTCCCTTCAGCTATCGATATCTCGAAAGTTATAGAAAAATCAAGCTTTTAACAGGCTATTGTAGGATTTGATGACCCTGTACACCCGCTTTCGGGAGCTCTGCCTTCTGGCAGAAACATACGCGCGCGGAGGCGCACATCTCGCCGCGTATCCCCTGTTTTCCTCTCTTCGTTCGGGCGCAGAACGGGTGGTCCCGTCACCCCTGCACCTTCGGCCCCGAGTCTCGTCGACAGGCAGGGGGTAACGCGCACGCTGCGCCGGAACCCCAGGTCCGGAGTCAAGGAAATGACCGGACCAGGATTTATCGATATCGACGGCACCGCATTTTGCGGCGTTAAAAAATCAGGGTCAGTGTAAAATCGTTTGAATTCTCGCTCGGACCCCGAGCCTGATGATGTTTGCGCGAATTGGGTGCCGGGTTGGCGGCACCGGAATTGCAGAACATATTGCAAAGGACTTCGATCGCCCCCGCAGCACTCGAACCTGCGACCAGACCGTTGTGAACAGCCAAGAATTTTCACCTTGACAAAACTACGGAAATTCCGTATACGATGCAATGCAGACCGTTGTTGAAATGCCCTCGTTCCAAAAGTCGGCCGCGCAGGCGGGAATGAGTGACATGGAGGTCGTTCAACTCGTCGACTACCTCGCAGCCAACCCGGATTCGGGCGATGAGATCAAAGGTACGGGCGGATGTCGAAAGCTTCGGGTCGCCGGACGCGGCAAAGGAAAGAGCGGCGGCTATCGCGTTATCACATTCTTTTCCGGAACTGCGATACCGGTCTTTCTGCTCCACGCCTATTCGAAGGCGGACCAAGCAGACCTGGACGGCGAGGAACGGTCCCATTTGAAAAAGCTGACGAAGATATTGGTTGAGGGATATCGGGCAAAGAAGCCCCTGCGGAGTGTGCGATGAAGAAGAAGGCGAAAAAGCGGAACCCGGTTTACGAGGGGATCAAGCGGGGATTGGAGGAGGCGGTCGCCTACGCCAAGGGGACTGCCGATCTGTCGCAATACAAGGTCCATATTCCCGGCGACATCGACGTGAAGGCGATCCGGAAAGGCACGCGGTTGACGCAGGAAGCCTTTGCGATGCGCTACGGATTCAATCTGGGACGTCTGCGCGATCTGGAGCAGAAGCGCACGCGCCCGGATTCCGTCGTGCGGGCTTATCTGCTGGTGATTCAGAAGAACCCAAAGGCCGTCAGGGACGCGCTGGCGGCATAGGACATTCAACGTCGATCCGGCTTCGCTTTCGCTCGGCTCAAGCTTCGCCGGGCACGCTTCTCCGCAGGACTCGAGCCTGCGATCAGACTGTTATGAGCGGCCTGTTCCAAAAAAGAAAGCGGTGGGAACGCTGAGTTCTCGTTGATACTCATTCAATCCCGTTGAATGCGATTTCAAGGGTTTAAACGGAGTAGCGTGTCGTTGCGTGTCGCAGCGCCAGAGACAGCCGGTCGAGCTGGATGAAACGCTTCCTATTCGCGGAAGGCATCATCCGGGAACGGCGGCTTGCGATCCAAAGCGGCCCTACGGCCGTTCGGTTGCACCGGCCAAACGCGCCGGCTAGGGCTTGAGCAATGTCCTGATTTTGTCCGCATCTTCGGGCGACGCGGGATTGTAGACCACCATGTTGAGATCGGGCCGGCCGTCGACCGCGAAGCCCGAAAATTCCATCGAGAGCGGTCCGACCTCAGGATGGTGCAGAACCTTTTTGCCGTCGCCATGGGCCTGCACGTCGTTGTCGCGCCACATCGCCGCGAATTCGGGACTGGTCGCGCACAGTTCGTCGACCAGCGATTGCACGTTGCGCGCAGCACCGGCGCGCGCCACATCCGCGCGGAACGATGCCACCACATATCGCGCGACGCTCTGCCAGTTGGGTTGCGCGGCACGCACGCGCGCGTCGCGAAACATCATGCGCAGCACATTGCGTTGCCCTTCCGCCAAGGTGCTGTAATCGGTCAGCACGGCGGCGGCGGCTTTATTCCACGCGATCACGTCCCATGTCGCCGTGCGGATAAAAGCGGGGCTGTATTCCAGCGTGTCGAGCAGGCGTTGCAAACGGGGTGTGATGCCGTCCGGCGCGTGATAGCGGACTTCCGGCGGGCGGCCCAAACCGAGCAGATACAAATGCTCGCGTTCGGCATCGGTCAGCATCATGGCGCGCGAGATTCGGTCGAGCACATCGGCGGACGGTGCGCCGCCGCGTCCCTGCTCGAGCCATGTGTACCAGGTGGCGCTGACATTCGCGCGTTGCGCCACTTCTTCGCGCCGAAGTCCCGGCGTTCGCCGCCGCGTCAGCGGAAGGCCGAACGATGCCGGATCGAGCTTCGCACGGCGATCCTTCAGATAAGTCCCAAGCAGATTGTCGTTTGCGGCGGACATGGCCATCCTATTAGAAATTATACCCGTATAATCTTACTACTTTACCAGCATAGCACATTGGTAGATAACGCGCACGTCCAATTTCGAAAGGCGTTCTGCGATGACACTGAGAGACAAACGCGTGCTGGTGATCGGCGGCGGGTCCGGCATCGGGCTCGGCGTCGCAAAAGGCGCCGCAAGCGAAGGCGCGAACGTCGTGATCGCCTCGCGCGATGCGAAGAAGATCGCAGAGGCCGCGAAAAATATCGACGCGACATCGGCGGTCATCGATGTGCGCGACGAAAAGAACGTCGCGCAATTCTTCAAAGACAATGGCGCGTTCGATCACATCGCATTCACCGCAGGCGACTGGGAAGGATTCATGCCCGGCGCGCTTGCCGATCTCGATCTCGCCAAGGCGGCAGAAAGAATGACCACGCGGTTCTGGGGCGCGGTTGCCGTCGCCAAGCACGGCGCGACCAAGCTGCCGCCCGGCGGTTCCTACACCATTACCAACGGCATGCTTGCGCGCAGACCGATGAAGGGCATGCCCATCGTGACCGCGAGTGCCTGCGCGGCGGAAGGATTGACGCTTGGCCTTGCCGTCGATCTGGCGCCGGTGCGCGTGAATTGCGTCTGCCCGGGCCTCATCGAAACCGAAATGTGGGGGAAATTCCCCGAAGGCTATCGCGACATGATGATGGCGATGACGAAGAAACAGTTGGTGCAGCGTCCGGGCAGCACCGCCGAAGCGGCGGAATGCTATCTCACCTGCATGCGCAACGGCTTCATGACCGGGCAGATCATCCGAATCGAAGGCGGCATCGCGCTCGCCGGCTGATCGTTCTCGATACAACACAGGAGAGTCCCATGCGTGTATTCATCACCGGCGCGGCCGGCTTTATCGGTATCGAGACGACAAGAGAATTGATTGCCCACGGGCATCAAGTGGTCGGCCTCGCCCGCTCCGACGCCAATGCCGATGCGCTCGAAAAAATCGGCGCGGAGGTTCATCGCGGCTCGCTCGAAGATCTCGACAGCTTGCGTAAAGGCGCCAAGGAGACTGACGGCACGATCCATCTTGCCTTCATCCACGATTTCGCGAAATTCGCGGAGAACGGGCAGATCGACAAGCGCGCCATCGAGGCGATGGGCGATGTGCTGGTGGGCACGAACAAGCCGTTCATCGTCACATCCGGAACGGCCCTCATCGCACCGGGTGCGCTGGTCACCGAAGAGATGCGGCGCGACGCCGGCGAGTTTGTTCCGCGCGTGTCGGAACAGGCGGGCCTCGCTTATGCCAAGCGCGGCGTGCGCGCGATGGCGATACGCCTGCCGCAAGTGCATGGCGAAAAAGGCAAAGCAGGATTGATCACCTATCTGCTGGAAGGCGCGCGCGCAAAAGGCACTGCCGCTTATATCGGCGACGGCAGCGCGCGCTGGGCTGCGGCGCACAGACTGGACGTCGTCCGTCTCTACCGGCTCGCGCTGGAGAAAGGTACTGCGGACGGCATTTATCATGCGGTTGGTGAAGAAGGTGTGCCCATGCGCCGGATCATCGAAGTGCTCGGGCGCGCGCTGAACGTGCCGGTGAAGTCGATCAGGCTGGAAGAAGCCGGCGACTATTACGGCCCGCTCGCAATGTTCGCCGGTTTAGACATGCCGGCGTCCAGCGCGTTGACGCAGAAGTGGCTGGGATGGAAGCCGAAAGAGATCGGCCTCATCGCCGACATCGGCCGGAAGGGTTATTTCGCGTGATAGAAATAGTTGGCCGGTGTCGGCGCAATGGATAATGCGGTGACAATGCCGATATTCCCCTTCGCCGCATGACGCAGCGCAGCAGCTGGGAAACGTTGCTGCTGTCACCTTATTCGTATACCTTATTCGTATAGGACAGGGGCCAACGGGGGCACCGACTGCACGAATGTCGGCGGTGGCTATGTTGCTAGATTGGCAATCCCGGTGCCGGCTTTAGGGTACGAAGGAATAACGCAATGAGGACGTCTTCAACGCGATTGATCGCTGTTGCACTCGCCCTGGGTCTTGGGGCAGCTGTTTCCGCCAACGCGGCGACCGAGAAGGTTTTGTATTCATTCAAAGGCGGCAGCGATGGCGCCGGACCGCAAGCTGCCCTGATTGATGTGAACGGCACGTTCTACGGCACCACCGCAATTGGCGGAGGAACGGGGTGCGGCGGCAGCGGCTGCGGCACAGTTTTCTCGTTGACGCGTAAAGGCAAAGAGACGGTCGTCTATTCCTTCCAGGGCGGCAGCGATGGGGCCGGCCCAATAGCTGCCCTGATCGATGTGAACGGCACGTTTTACGGCACCACCGCAAATGGCGGAGGAATGGGGTTCGGCACAGTCTTCTCGGTCACGCCCGCTGGCAAAGAGACGGTCGTGTATTCCTTCCAGGGCGGTAGCGATGGGGTAAACCCTTTCGCGCACCTGACCAAGGTGGGCGACAAGTTCTACGGGACCACTTGGTCCGGTGGTAATTACGGGTCTGGCACGGTGTATTCACTCACACCGTCTGGCACCGAAACGGTTCTCCATTCCTTTGGTGGATATGACGAGCCTGGGGCATATCCCTCTGCGGGTCTGATTAAATTCGGAAGCCTTCTCTATGGCACTACGGTCGATTCCGTGTATTTTGTCACGCCATCTGGCGTCTTCAATGTGGTTCACACGTTTGCCGGTGGTTCCAGTGACGGTTCGTACGTGTATGCCGGCCTGACCGATGTCGGCAGCACACTCTACGGTACGACCTGGGAAGGTGGAGGAACGGGATGCGGCGGCTACGGCTGCGGCACAGTGTTCTGGGTGACAGCGGCAGGGGGCGAAGGCGTTCTGCATTCGTTTAGCGGCGGCGTGGGTGATGGTGCCTCCCCTTATGCTGGCGTGACTAAGGTGGACGGCACCCTCTATGGCACGACCTGGGGGGGCGGCGTCCATAACGGGGGTACGATGTTCGAAATCGACCCCGCCAACGGCGAAGAAAAAATTCTGCATTCCTTTGGCGGCGGTATCGATGGCGCCGGGCCTTATGCCGGCTTGATCGGCGTCGACGGCACTCTTTATGGCACGACCGAAGTCGGCGGCGCGTCCACCAATTGTGGCAGCGGCTGCGGAACGGTGTTCTCGGTGACGCCGTGATGATGAAAGGGCGGCAGGCGATGAACGGTCTTTTCATACCCATGCTCACTGTCGTTCTAGCGACAAGCTTTATCGCAGCGGTGCCGGCCAGCGGCGCGAGCGAGGCGGTGCTGCATTCCTTTAGCGGCGGCGTCGACGATGGTGCCGCCCCTTATGCCGGCCTAACCTACCTGGGCGGCACACTCTATGGCACTACCTCTTCGGGTGGCCCAATTGAAGCGGGATGCGCCAGCACCTGCGGCACGGTGTTCTCAGTGACACCAGCGGGTGTCGAGAAGGTCGTTTACTTTTTTCAGGGCAGCAGCGGCAGCGAAAGCGACGGGGGCAGTCCCAAAAGTGGTCTGATTGACGTTGGCGGCACCCTTTATGGCACGACGTATATTGGCGGCGTGGATGCTTACGCGACGCTCGGTTATGGCACGGTTTTCTCCGTGACTCCCAACGGAACCGAAAGAGTATTGCACGCTTTTTATGGGGGCTATGCCGACGGGTCCTATCCAAGCGCCAACCTCGTCAATGTCGGCGGCGTGCTCTATGGAACAACTCAACAAGGCGGCGGTTCTTCCAATTGCGGCGCCGGCGTGGGTTGCGGCATGGTGTTCGCGACAACACGGACGGGTATTGAGGGTGTCGTCTCGGTGTTCCGGGGCGGGGCGGGTTACGGAGGCTCATCTGCTTCGCCGTCTTCCAGCCTTATCGACATCGACGGCACGCTTTACGGGACTACGCCTTACGGTGGCTCGATTTGTGGCACGAGCAGCTTAGGGTGTGGCGCAGTGTTCACCGTGACACCGGCGGGTGACGAAAAAGATATCTATTACTTCAAGGGCGGCAGCGACGGCGCCTACCCCTCGGCAAGCTTGATTAATGTTGGCGGTACGCTCTATGGCACGACGTTCGGTGGCGGGGCCCATGGCTATGGCACAGTGTTCTCGGTGACTGAGACGGGCGCGGAGACTGTTGTGTATTCTTTCAAGGGCGACAGCGATGGGGCCGACCCGTCAGCTGCCCTGGTCGACGTGAACGGCAAGCTCTACGGGACCACGGATTATGGCGGCCGTAAGAGTGCGACTTGCCCTATAGGTTGCGGCACGGTGTTCTCTGTGACGAAAAAAGGTGTCGAGAAAGTGGTCTACTCGTTCCAGGGCGGCACCGATGGCGCCCTGCCGTTCGCAAGCTTGATTGGTGTCGGCGCCACACTCTACGGCACGACCTGGGAAGGCGGAGGGACGGGGTGCGGTGGCAACGGCTGCGGCACAGTGTTCTCGGTGACCCCGTGAAGCCGCCAGCTAAAATGCATTGCCCGAAGACTCGAATATTCGGAACATTGGAGCCACCCTCGTTCGGAGATTAGTGCGGATGTCGCGCTTCTTCTGAAGCACGTCGCGACCGCACGGGCAGTCTGTATCTATGCCGACGTGCGAGCCTCGGAACCTGAATTCGTTTGGCCGAGAAATTGACAGGTCGAAGAATTGGGGCCTCCGAAATGTGTGTTGGGCAATTTTGATCGAGCGGCGCGCGACCGGCATCTTGGCTTATTCCTTGAGCTTAAAGACAATCCCGCAGCCGGTATGCTTCGCACAATCGTGCGCGCCGCCGACATATGTCGTGCCGTAAAGGTTTCCTTTCTCGTCTGCGATCAGACCGGCAGTGGGATAGCCGCCGTCTTTTTTGGTGCCCGTAAAAACATGGAGAATAGTTTCCGTACCGTCGGGAGCGAGCTTGAAGACGATGCCGCAGCCATATGCTCCAATTCCGCAATTTTTCGTGCTGCCGCCCCCGCCCGTCGTGCCGTAGAGATTGCCAGCACCGTCCGCAATGACACCGCCCAGCGGGTAAGCCCCGTCGCTACCCCCCGTGAAAACATGAATGATTGTTTCGTTGCCATCTGGAGCAAGCTTGAAAATGGTGCCACAACCGATCTTGTGAAGTCCTTTTTTCTGCGCGCCGCAATCGTCCGTGCTGCCGCCTCCGACAGTTGTGCCGTAGAGATTGCCGGCGGTGTCTGCGATCGGAGACCCGACCGGGAAAGCGCCATCGCTGTTTCCGCCCTGGAACACGTGAACAAACGTTTCGGAGCCGTTGGTAGCGAGCTTGAATAGTGTGCCACAGCCATACGACCCGATCCCGCAATCGCTGGCGCTGCCACCGGTCAAGGTCGCCCCGTAGAGATTGCCTGCATTGTCTGCGATCAAGCCGGAGCTTGGTGTTCCGCCGTCGTTTCCCCCGGTGAAGGTATGGAGAACTGATTCGGTTCGATCGGCCGCGATCTTGAAAACAATCCCGCAGCCACCTGATCGCTCGTCATGTGAAGGACCACAAGTGTCCGTGTTCCCGCCTACAGGAGTCGTGCCATACAGATTGCCTTCTTCGTCCATGACCAGGCCAGTGCTGGGGTGTGCACCATCGCTGCCGCCCAGAAACTTGTAGAGAGTTGTTTTAGAGTTGGAAGGCGAAACCTTGAAGACGGTACCACAACCGTCTCGGCCACAACCGACGCCACCGATTTCAGAAACGCCGTAGAGATTACCTTTCTTATCGGCGATCAGGCCCGCGATCGGCTGCGCGCCGTCGCTTCCACCCAGAAAGGCATAGAGCACATTTTCGATACTGTTCGTTGCCAACGTGAATACCGTTCCGCAGCCACGACCCTCGTTGCACCCGGCTGTGGCACCGAATGGCGTCGTACCGTAGAGATTGCCCTTCGAATCCCGAATCAGACTGGCGCTGGAATTGCGACCGTCGCTTCCACCCATAAACGAATAAAGTATTTTGAAACTCGCTGCGTCGGCGTCGGCGAGCGGAGCGGACAACGCGAAAGCCAAAATGCAGCCCGAGATAAGTTTGTGAGTGACTCCACGGAATCGAAACATATACCCCCTCCATTTGGATTAATTCAACAGCCGCAATCAACTCGAAAACCGAAACGCATAATTCAGTCGGTAATCATCTAGTTTTGCATTTTTTTTCTGGCCCCCGGGAGAGAGCCATCTGCGACGGGCGCGGTGCCTCTCACCTCCATCTCGGATCATCTCACCTGTTGACTTTGAAGACGGTGCCGCAACCGATTCCGCAGCCTTCGCCGCCGCCGTAAGCGGTCGTGCCGTAAAGGTCGCGCCCATCGTCAACGAGGCCGGCAAATGGGCCGAAGCCGTCGCTTCAGGCCTTGAAGGCATTTAGCACGCTCTCAGTGCCGCTTCGTGCGAGCTTGAACACGACTCCACAACCATAGCTGCCGCAACCCGCGCCACCATACGTGGCCGTGCCATAGAGATTGCCTGAGGCGTCCCTGATCAGTCCCGCGTTGGGGTTGGCGCCATCGCTTCCGCCCGTAAAGGAATAAAGTACAGTTTCGGAACCGTCCAAGGCGAGCTTGAATACAGTGCCGCAGCCGAGCCCATTGCAGCCGCTTCCTCTGCCGCTGGCGGTCGTCCCATAGAGATTTCCCGCGCTATCCCTGACTAGACCGGCGGAGGGATAGCCGCCATCGCCGGTTCCACCTTTGAAGGAATAAAGCACCGTTTTGGAGCCGTTCGGCGCGAGCTTGAAGACAGTGCCGGCATTGTACGCGCCACCCACGTTGGTCGTCCCGTAAGCATTTCTCGCGCTGTCCATGACCAATCCTGCAAAGGGATAGGCGCCATCGCTTCCGCCCTTGAACTCATATAGCTCCTTGTACGTTGCTGCTTGCGCGCAACCACTCGTGAAAGCTGTCAGCGTTCCGCAGGCCAATGCGACCGCCATCATCGAAGATCGAAGTTTTGCCAAGTCGCGCCCCCGCCGAATTTTCTACCTGCAGCCAGAAAGTGCATCCGTTTCCGGGCGCTGTTCAATCGACATTCTCCGGATGACCCGAAGTCGAGACGGAATATATCGCATTTCTGAGGTCCGTTGAAGCCCAAGCGGCCATTTGACGGTGTCCGGCGTCCATGTCCGGAAGACCATGCCCAAGAGGTTGGTTTGCCTCGATTTTATTTTGCCATTCGGACACACTCCTCCGGTCGTTACGATCCATTGCACACCCCCACTTTCACACGAAAAATGCGTTGACAGCGGCAATGTTCCCCTTCGCGGCATGACGCAACGTAGCAGCGGGAAACGTTGCTGCTGTCACGTCATTTCTGGTCCTGGGCGCTAGACAAATTTTCAGGCCTCAATCGCACGCAAGCGGGCTCGCAAATGCCAAAATATGTCCGTCGAGCCGTGTTCTGGTATTCCGTATGCGATCTCAAACTACGGACTCAACTTCCCCAGTCCCGTAAGCTCCTGACCCGCAAGAATATTCGCCGAAAATTCCCGACGAAGTTTCGATTTTCGTTCCAACTTTATTTTCGCAAGTCGACTTCGTTGGCTTGTGCGAGGCGATTTTCAGCGCCACCTTTGCCGTTTTCGCGGCAACGAAAGCGCAGATGGAAGGCTTCGACACCCGCCGGCACAAGGGACAATCCGGCGCGCGCTCGGCGGACGCTGCGCTCGCACGAGTTGCGCGCGCGGAGTCGATTTCTGCATTTGCGAAACCCAACGCATTCGGGCACGGCGCGCGCTCCTGTTATTCGCCTGTTACTTTGGCAAGAAAGCCGAGTGGCGCTTCGGTTGTCTCACCGCGCGCGTTGAATCACTTGGAAAATTTTCTTCGTGTGCGCTGCAGCGAAGCGCTTCCCCTGTTATTCGCCTGTTTAACAGGGGAGAATACCCGACGGGATTTGTGGACATCCAGACAAACCCTGGACTTTTCGGAAAGCTTGGCTCGTGTGCGGTGCAGCAGAAAATTCCCGTGAGCGTCTCTGCAGGGCCGGCTGCAGGGGATACGCCAAGGATCATAACAGGGCCGAAAACAGGGTCGATACCGTCGATAACAGAGCCGATAACAGACCCCATAACAGGCTCGATAACAGGACCCATAACAGGACTCGAACACCCTGTTATGGGGGATCAAGCGTTTGAAAGCGTTGGAGATTCCGGAATGCGAAAAAATTTGCGCAAAAATCCGCTCGGGCAAAGCCATTCTGGTGGGCTGACCCATCCGAATCTCCCGGCCGTCCCGGCACGAATCGAGTCGCAGCCCGTTCGCCGGCGTATCGTCCCGCGTCACTTCCGGTTACGATTTTCCGGGAGACCGGGGAGGATGACCGGGATCGGCACGCGCGGGGGAATTCAATGACAAAATTCAAGGTCAACGGCAGCGACTTCGAGACCGGGGACGACGGCGAGATGCCGCTGCTTTGGGCGATCCGGGATCGTCTGAAGCTCACGGGCACGAAGTTCGGCTGCGGCGCGGGCCTCTGCGGTGCGTGCACGGTGATCATCGACGGCGCCGCCACGCGCAGCTGCATCACCCCGATCGCTTCGGTCGAAGGCAAATCCATCACCACCATCGAAGGGCTTGCGCCGGCAGCGAACCCCACGGCCGTGCAGGCGGCGTGGATCGCCGAGCAGGTCCCCCAATGCGGCTATTGCCAGTCGGGAATGATCATGGCGGCGACGGCGCTTCTCTCGCGGAATCCCAATCCCAGCGACGCCGACATCGATGCGGCGATCACCAATATCTGCCGCTGCGGCACCTATGTCAGGATCCGCAAGGCCATTCACCGCGCGGCCGGACAGACAGCCGATGCTCGACCGATCGTCGTGAAAAAATCCCGATTTGCCGGCGACGAACAACCGGCGCCTGCGGCTGCTCAGTGGGAGGCCAAGCCATGAGCATCACGCGGCGCATATTTCTCGCGACCGGCGCGGTCGTCGGCGCAGGCTTGGCTGTCGGAGTGGGTTACCTCGCCACCGTCGACACGGAAGGCCTTTCGCCGGGCGAAGGCCATGGCGGTGCGACGAAGCTCAATGCCTGGATCGAAATCAGGCCGGACAACAGTGTGCGCATCGCCGTGCCGCGCGCGGAGATGGGACAGGGCATTTACACCGGCATCGCGATGCTGATCGCGGAGGAGCTCGAGATCGAGCTCGATCCCAGGACGGTGACCGTCGAGCATCCCGAGGAACTGGCTTCCGCCTACACGAATTTCGTCGCCGCGCTGAACAAGCGGCCGGAAGACGCCTCCGGGCCCATCGACTGGACGATGAAGTGCGTAATGGGAATGGTGCCGTTCATCCTGACGGGCGGCAGCTCGTCCATCGTGGACGGCTATACGCATATGCGCGTGGCGGGAGCCTGCGCGCGCACCATGCTCGTCGAAGCGGCGGCGGCGAAGTGGAATGTTGCGCCGTCCGAATGCCATGCCGAGAAGGGCCGCGTCACTCATTCGTCCGGCAAGAGCGCCGCCTATGGCGAACTGGCCGCCGATGCCGCGAAGCGCGCGCCGCCTTCCGACCCGAAACTGAAGACGCACGACGAATTCAAGCTCATCGGAACGCCGCAGGCGCGCGTGGACATTCCCGACAAAACGCGCGGCGCGGCGCATTTCGGTATCGACTCCATCCCCGAAGGATTCGTGGTCGCCACCGTTGTGCAGTGCCCTGTCTTCCAGGGTGCGGTGAAGTCCGTCGACGACAGGGCGACGCTCGCAATCAAGGGCGTGAAGAAGGTCGTCAATCTTGGCGACGGCGTCGGCGTAATCGGCGAAACCTATTATCATGCGAAGAAAGGCGCGGATGCGCTCGCGATCGAATGGGACACCAAAGGCCACGAGACGCTTTCATCGGACACGATCGCCGCCGACTATCGCAACGCGCTCGACCACGGCGACGAATATGTCTCGCGCAACGACGGCGACGCGGCTACCGCGCTCAAGGCCGGCAAGGTGATCGAAGCGACCTACGAAACGCCGTTTCTCGCGCATGCCTGCATGGAGCCGATGAACGCAACGGCCGTCTACAAGGACGGCGGCTTCGAAGTCTGGGCGCCGAACCAGTCGCCGACCGTTGTGCGCTGGGCGATTGAGGCGGTCGACAAGCACGCGAAGGACATCCGGATCCACACGACGCTGATGGGGGGAGGCTTCGGCCGGCGGGCGGACGGAGACGTTTATCGCCAGGCGGCGAAGCTCGCGATGGCGATGCCCGGCGTGCCGGTGAAGCTGGTATGGTCGCGCGAAGAGGACATACAGCACGATTCCTACCGTCCCGCGGCGCTCGCACGCATGCGCGCGGTTCTGGGCGGCGACGGCAAGCCGACAGCCTTCGAATTCAAGAATGCGACGCAATCGGCGGCGCTGTCCTTCTCGCGCAGATCCATTCCGTTCGAGATGGGCGGCAAGTCCGATCCGGCGAGTTTCGAAGGTGCAGCGGAAATTCCCTACGCGATCCCGAACGTGCACGTCGCCACGCGCAATATCGAGACGACGGTGCCGCTCGGCTTCTGGCGCAGCGTCGGCCATTCCAACACCGGCTTCTACATCGAAAGCTTCATCGACGAACTCGCCGTCGCGGCGAAAGCCGATCCGATGGATTACCGCCGCGCGCTGCTGGCGCAGGATGCGCGCCTGTCGGCGCTGGCGGACATGCTCAAGGAGAAATCCGGCTGGACGACGCCGCTTCAAGGCCAAGGCCGCGGCCGCGGCGTCTCGATCCACACGTCGTTCCGCAGCCATGTCGGCCAGGTCGCCGAAGTCACGGTGACGCCGGACGGCAAGGTGAAGGTCGATCGCGTTGTCGCCGTCGTCGATTGCGGCACGGCGATCAATCCGGACAGCGTGGCGGCGCAGATCGAAGGTGCGATCGTCTTCGCGCTGTCGGCCGCGGCGTTCGGAGAGATCACGATCGAGAAGGGGCGAACCGCACAGACGAACTTCGACACCTACGACATGGTGCGCATGGCGCAGGCGCCGGAGGTCGAAGTCCATATCGTGCCCAGCCGCGAATTGCCCGGCGGCATCGGCGAGCCCGGAACGCCGCCGCTCTTTGCGGCAGTCACCAACGCGATCTTCGCGGCCACCGGCAAGCGCGTGCGCAAGCTGCCCCTCAGCGCCTCCGGCTTCACGCTCGCCGCGTGAGCGCGCGGAAATCGGGGCGTGTTCACGCGTAGAGCTGTTCTGCCGATGACGATCGGTTCGCGTCAGTGATTGTTCGTTCGGATGACGAAGACTCGCATCCCCTTGAAAACATTGGTGGGCCCGGCAGGACTCGAACCTGCGACCAGACCGTTATGAGCGGCCAGCTCTAACCAACTGAGCTACGGGCCCGTTCGGGGCCGGCCTTCCTATCAGGAAATCCGGGCCGCAAGAATCCCTCATTGTCGCAAGTTTGGGCTCGCGGGCCGGAGTTAAGCCGCAGCTCCGCCCCAGTTTCGCCGCAGCGCGAGCCCAGCCTCGCAGCCTCAGCAAGGGGAGAGCCCGTCCATGCATCTCAGTATCTCGCGCGCCGCGGCGCCGGCCATCGGCGCCTGCCTGTTCGCCGTTCTCATCGCGCCGGGAGCGCTCATGGCCGACCCGACGCCGCGCACCATGACGGTCTCGGGCCAAGGCGAGATCAAGGCCGTGCCGGACGAGGCGCAGCTTTCGGCGGGAGTCGTCACCCAGGCCCGCCAAGCCCAGGACGCGCTCGCCGCGAACAGCCGCGCCATGAACGCCGTGTTCGATGCGCTCAAGCGGATCGGCATTCCCGACAAATCGATCCAG